>Ga0306922_10000520_pt1 | contig 32269 bp, 27 predicted proteins | sample sta12Cox44000082_FD_203758 | JGI IMG/M metagenome (GOLD analysis project Ga0306922, IMG submission 203758) | Lab enrichment of tropical soil microbial communities from Luquillo Experimental Forest, Puerto Rico - statoxic.12C.oxic.44.000.082 (v2)... | ecosystem: Environmental > Terrestrial >... | reverse complement strand
TCTCCGTTGGGTTCGGACCGGGCTATTACGGGGGATATTACCCTTACGGCTACTATTATCCGTATCGTTACTACTACAGACCGTATTGGGGCTACTCCTATTACCGGCCGTACTACTGGTACGGCGGACACCGATATTATTACCGCCATCGTCACCACCACTATCACCGATACTAAGGTGACGTAGGATCTGGAAATCAGACTAAGCTGGCTCGAAAGCAATTTCGAGCCAGAAGCTTTTTCTGCGGTCGAATCCTTTGCTGACCGAAATGTGCAAAAAACCGGCTCTACTTTTTTGGATTACGCGACTCGGCTCCCTTGGTAGCGGGACTTTTGGCCGGCTGGTCAATTTGGAACTCTTTCTTCAACTGCTGAATTAGCGCCGGAAGTTCTTTTTGCCGTTCCGCTTCGATCTGCTGCCGGAGTGTTTGTTCCACTTTCCGGCGTTCCTGAATGTAGCGGGATTCGAATTGAGCGCGTTCCTGAGGATTCAGGTGGAGGCCGGAGTCTCGAAGCGCCGCTTCGGTCTCACGTTGAATCATCTGACGTCGCTGATTCTCTCGCTGACGCAAGACGTTCCGCTCCTCCGGACTCATCCGCATCCAACGCTCGGCGTTGCGCTGAAAATTTTGCCGGGCTTCTGGGGGCATCGCGAGCCACCGCTCTCGTATGCTTTGGCCCTGCGGCCGTGCATTAGGCACGACTGGCGGTCGGCCAACTGGTCCGACAGGACGATGCGCCTGTGGTTGCGCTTGCGCAGTTGCGCAGAGTAAAGCCGAAACCGACAAAGTGATGATCAACTCACAGCGTCGGCTTTTCGTCCCACACAGTATTTTCATCCCAGGCGATCAATTCATCCAGATCAGCCACGACGTCATAATCCTGTGGATCGATTTTAGCCACCACGTCTGAATCATTTGCAGACGCTCTCTGCGAGACCGGATGATGCGTGGCGATAGCCATGCCGACCACGAGGACTGCCACAGCGGCTGCCGCAACAAGTCTTCGCAGGCTAAACCAACTCCGCGCCCGGCCGAAACCGGCCGCTTCCTGGCGGATCTTTCTCAGCACGTTCCGGGCGAAGAATGGCGAGAGCGTGGGCTCGGGAACACGGCCTAGAATATCCCACAACTCATTGTCATCTTGACGTTCCATAGTCTCCAGTCAATTGAACTATTTGCGGAGTCGGAAGTTGCGCTCGAATGAGCGCTGAAAATCCATGTTTAGAGTCCAGGGGCTTCAAGGAATCCCTCCAGTTGTCGGATACGGGTTGGATGGCGCATTTTGCGCAACGCCTTGGCTTCGATCTGGCGAATGCGCTCGCGAGTAACTTGGAACTGCCGGCCTACTTCCTCCAGCGTTCGGCTGTATCCATCGACCAGCCCAAATCGCTGTTCAAGCACTTGCCGCTCCCGATCCGTGAGCGTCTCCAAAACATCCTTGATTTTTTCCTTTAACAAGACAATGGCGGTCATATCGCTCGGGTTTTCGGCGCCTCTGTCCTCGATAAAGTCGCCGAAATTTGTTTCTTCGCTCTCGCCTACCGGCGATTGGAGGGAGATTGGTTGCTGGGCCATCTTCAGCACCGCCCGAACACGATCCACTGGCAGAAGCACTTCCTCCGCCACTTCTTCAGGCGTCGGTTCTCTCCCATATTCCTGCACCAGCTGTTTCTGTACGCGCATGAGCTTGTTAATCGTCTCAATCATATGCACGGGAATGCGAATCGTGCGCGCCTGATCGGCGATGGAGCGGGTGATGGCCTGGCGAATCCACCACGTCGCGTACGTGGAAAATTTGTAGCCCCGGCGATATTCGAATTTCTCGACCGCCTTCATTAATCCCATATTCCCTTCCTGGATCAGGTCGAGAAACGACAGGCCGCGATTCGTATATTTTTTTGCGATGGAAATAACCAGACGGAGATTGGCTTCAACCATTTCGGTTTTGGCCTTGAACGCCTGGCGCAGCCAACCCTTCAGTGTCCGATACTCTTCTGCATAGTCAGAAAGCGAAAACCACAGGCTCTTTTCCAACTCACGCATCTTGTTCTGAAGTTGCAGCCGCCTTTTTTGACTGCGAGGATTTTTGGCGAGCTCGGTTTGAAGGTAAAGCGACGTGTGGTGCGCCTCGTCCGCCAGGTGCACAAATTCCTCCGTCACTCTCTGCTTGAGGTAAAAATGCGGATAAATCCGCTGCAGCGAACCCATAATTCTTTGCAACACCCTGAACTTCTGGGAGCGTTTCTTCGCAGAGTTGCGCACAAGATCGCAAAATTGCCGGCTGATCGACGCGCTTAGTTGTTCCACCTGTCTGCAAAGACGGGGGAGGTTCTTCATATATCTTTCCCGGCTCTCGATTTTTTTGTCGAGAATCACCCGGTCGAACCGTTCCCGGCCTTCGAGCAGCTTTTGGGCAAGATCCAGATGCGCCCGCGCAACAAAACCGAAGCGACCAATGTGCTTCTGCACCATCCCCTCGGCTTCTTCGATCCGTTTGGATATTTCGACTTCCTGTTCCCGGGTCAGAAGTGGGACCTGGCCCATCTGCTTGAGATACATCCGCACCGGGTCGTCCAGAATATCAGCCTTGGTTTCTGTTCTCTCTTCCTCTTCTTCCTCCTCGTCTGCGTCTTTCTTACCATCCTTGTAGCGATCCACCTCCGACGCTTCGATAATGTCGATCTCCAGGCGACGCAGCCGGGTAAGGATAAGATCTAGTTCATCGGCGTCGGTGACTCCCTCTGGCAACGCCTCGTTTAGATCATCAAATGTCAGGTAGCCTTGTTCTTTTGCCAGCTTGATCAGTTCACGAATGCGATTCTGAACTTCAATAGTCGAAAATAAATCAACGGCTGACAACTGCCGCGTTGGTTCAGGCAGCGAGCCGTTATCACGCCGCGTCAAGCCAGGCCTGATGCGCTTGATTTTACGCGCAGCGACTCCTGGCTTTTTCCGATTTTTTCGAAGAGCCAAAGGCCTTGTTGCTACGCTGCGGCGACGATGCTTTCGATTAAGCCGTTGCGCCGACGATTGTCGCCTGCCTCCCCTTCGTTTCGAATGCCTGGCCAAGATAGTGTGGTTACGGATTGACTAAGACCTTCGACCTGCCGCGCGGCAATTGACGACACCTAATTGTCGGCCCCGCCGGCGGGCTGCGAAAGCTCGTGGAGCTGTTCCTGTAGGTCAAGAATTTGTTTCTGCAAATTTACGATGTCCCCGGTGCTCAATTCCGGAAGCTTTATGCGGTTCTGTGCAGCGGCCAGCCGGCGCCGCAGAACGGCATGGCGAATCCCAAGCCACCATTTCTCAACCATCGTTTCATCGGCGACGGGCACTTTTTGCAGCAGCCATGCTGAAACAAGCGCCTCTTCCCCGGGCGACAGCGAGGCCATGAAAGCGCTGAGCGACGCAGGATCATCAGGATGCAATTCACCTTCAAGAATGCGGATGAGAATTTCCGCCTCCGGCACTTGCTCGAGGATTTCCCGCCAATTTTGTGCGAGAAGAAAATTTCGTAGCGGCTCGTTGCGCAACGCCAGAAGGCAAAGCATCGCAATATCGTGTCGCGGCGCTGGCGCCGCCGGAGCACGGCCAGACGATGGCGTCTCCAAGGAAGCGGTTCCGCGAGGCTTTGTCGAGAGGAGTGTTCCAAAATCCGCGGGGGGAACGCCCAACCGCGCAGATGCCTTGTTCACGATCTCCCCGCGCATGAGCGGATCGTGCACCCGCGAGACGGTCTCCGCCAGTCTGCGCACGAGCTGCAATTTCGCGCCCAGAGAGCTCACGTCCGCCGCCCTCATTTCCCGCTCGATCCAATAATCGAAAAAATCTTGGGCACTCGCGACACGGTTTTCAAATCCCTCTTTCCCCTCGCGCCGAACCAGGGAATCAGGATCTTCCCCAACTGGCAACTCCACTACGCGCACGATCAAATCATTTTGCAACAATGCATCGAGGGAACGCTCGGCAGCTTTAGCGCCAGCCGCATCTGAATCGAAGCACAGAATAACTTCATCCACAAAACGCTTCAGGATTCGCGCCTGATTTTCCGTAAACGCTGTCCCTTGTGGCGCCACCACGTTCGTGATTCCCGCTTCGAACAAGCTAATCAAATCGATTTGCCCTTCGCACACGATCGCGCAGTTAGCTTCGATCAACGCCCGTTTGGATTTGTGCAGTCCAAAAAGAACGCTTCCTTTGCGAAACAAAGGTGTCTCCGGCGAGTTCAAATATTTCGCTACGCCCTCTTCGTCTTTCAAAAGCCGTCCGCTAAATGCGATCACTTCGCGAACGTCGTTGCAAATCGGGAACATGATTCGTCCGCGAAAGCGATCGTATGATCTCGTTGCGTGCGCTGTCCTCAGCGCATTCGGCGCATCACTCTCATCTTTTGTTTTGACGAGTCCGCTGGTAATCAGGTCGCGCGCCTCGTAGCCGCGTGCGCGCGCCCAACTTCCGAATGCGTCCCATTCGTTAGGCGCAAAGCCCACTTGCCAGCGCTTCGCAATTTCCGCCGTGATGCCGCGCTGTTTCAGGTATTTTCGCGCCGGTTCGCCGAGCTCTCTCTTGATTAAATTTTCATGGAACCATTGCGCAGCTTCACCATGAAGTTTCAGCAGCGCCCGGCGCGTTTCGGGCTGTCGATCTTCATCCGCCGCGCCACGCTCTTCCACCACGGTGATGCCGACTCGCGCCGCCAGTTTGCGCACTGCTGATGGAAAATCTGTATGCTCGTAATCCATCACGAACCGAAAGACGCTTCCGCCTGCGCCGCAGCCAAAGCAATGGAACGTCTGCCGGCTCGGGCTCACAATGAATGACGGCGTTTTCTCCTGATGAAATGGGCAGAGCGCCTTAAAATTCGCGCCCGCGCGTTTGAGTGGAAAATACGAGCCGATCACTTCGACGATGTCGTTCGCGCCGGCGATTTGCTCAATTGTTTCTGATGGAATTGCCACAGGGAAACTGGCAAGCTTATCCGCGCCCGATCAATTGAAAACATGAAGATTTTCCACATTTGCGCCGCTTGCGTCCTTGCCGTCGCTGCGCCCGCCCACGCGCGAGAGATAATCCACAAAGGCGACGTGGTCGTCGTGCCGCTGCGAGGTGAGGTTGCACCTTCGCTACTGGCGTTTTTACGGCGCGCAGTCAAAACAGCCGAGAGCAACGAGGCCGCTGCGATTATTTTCGACATGAACACTTACGGCGGCCGATTGGATGCCGCGGCTGATATCGTGAACGCACTCAATCAAACGAAAATTCCCACTTACACGTTCATCAACACAAACGCCGGTTCGGCCGGCGCGCTGATCGCCATCGCGACGCACCACATTTACATGGCGCCGGTGAGCGCAATCGGCGCCGCCGCTCCGATCCTTTCAACCGGTGAAGACCTTCCCCCCACTGCGAAGGAAAAGACGATTTCCTACTTCTCTGCGCTCATCCGCGGCTCCGCGATCAGAAACGGCCACAATCCCGACGTCGCCGAGGCGTTCATGAACAAGGAGAAGGAGGTGAAAATCGGCGACCGCGTCGTTCATCCCAAAGGAGCGGTCCTCACTTTGAACGCACAAGAAGCAACCGAACGAACCAAGGACAAACCATTGCTCGCGGAAGGCATCGCCGATTCGATTGCCGATCTAACCAAAAAAGCCGGACTCAAAGGCAACGTGGCAACGATCGAACCAACCGGCTTCGAGCAAATCGCTTTCTGGATCACTGCGCTCGCGCCTTTGCTGCTCTTGGGTGGAATTCTCGGCGCCTATTTGGAATTCAAAATTCCCGGCGTGACGTGGCCCGGAATTATCTCTGCCATTTGTTTCACGCTCTTTTTCCTCGGACACTACCTGGCGGGTCTCGCCGGTTGGGAAGTCGTCGCGCTGTTCATCCTGGGAATGGTACTCGTCTTGATCGAGATTTTGTTTTTCGCGCACAGCACAATCGTTTTCGGTGTCGTCGGCGTGTTCCTCATGCTGGGGTCGCTGCTTTGGACAATGATCGATCGCTATCCGGGCCAGAACTTTTTTCCGACAGGCAAAATGCTCGCGGTGCCGTTGCTCAACATGTTCATCGCGATCGTGGGCGCATTCATCGTCATCGCCCTGCTAGCGCGTTATCTGCCGCGCACGAGCATTTATCGCCGATTTGCTTTGATCGAATCAAATCCGCCCGGCCCATCGCTGGCCGGCGCGCCGCGCCAGTTCGCGACTGCGCTCGCGCTCGCGCCCGGAATGCAAGGCACTGCAATCACCGTCTTGCGACCAAGCGGCAAAGCGCGCTTCGCCGATCGCGTCGTTGATGTTGTCACCGAAGGCGAATTCATCGGTCCGCAAACACCTGTCACCGTCATTCAAACCGATGGCATGCGAGTGGTCGTCAAGAGTGCCGCGCAGGCTTAACGAGACAAAGATGGTTGCACCCAGCTATTCTTCCTAAGTAGCTGCGGTAAGGCGCGGCCGAGTGTCGTGTCAATACACTGAACTCATCCGCCGGCGACGACGCGGATGAGTTCGACACGGTCGCCTTCGGACAGCGGCCGCTCGGACCATTCGTGCCGATGAACGGCGAGACCGTTGTGCTCCACTAAAATGGATTGCGGTGGCAATTGATAACGATCGATTAGCTCGGCGATCGTTTTCGCTTCGTGGGTATCGACGGATTCGCCGTTGAGTGAAATTTTCATGGTTTCGCCATGTTAAACCCTTGAAAGGTTAAACGGTTACAGGTTACGAAACGCATTCATTAACTATGTAACGATGTAACGAATCACGCTCCACACAACGCCTGGTCCCAATCTTTCCAGACCGGTTCGAGGCCGCGACGGCGAAGGACTGCGGCGATTTCGACGGGTGAACGTTCGTCGCTAATCTCGAATTGACCGGTGGCGAGTTGATCTTCGCCGTCCTGATATTCGGGCGCGACGATGCGGCCGCGCACGGTGCGATGCAAATGTTCGCGGCCTTGGCGCGTGTAACCGCCGGGCTCGGTGTGACTGCCCGCACTCATCATCGTCACGCCGATTAACACTAACGCGTCCCGCAACTGCGCGCGCTCACGCGTGCTGAGCACAATGCCGAGTTGCGGGAAAGTGATGCGCAACGCGCACACCAATTGCGCGAGTTCGCGGTCGGTTATAGAGAAAAGCGGACGAAATCCGCCGGCCGCAGGCCGCAATCGCGGAACGCTCACGGTCATTTGCGCCTGCCAGCAGTGCTTAAACAAATGTTCCAAGTGCGCGGCGAGGGCCATTGCTTCTTCCTGCCAGCGCGATAAACCAATCAACGCACCGATGCCGAGTCGGCGAAAACCAGACGCATACCCGCGCTCGGCGCAATCGAGCCGAAAATTGAAATCGCGTTTCGGACCGGCGGTGTGCATTTCGGCATAGACGCCGCGATTGTACGTTTCCTGATAAACGACGAGCCCTTCCGCGCCGGCCTCGACGATCGACACATAGTCGTCCGTCTCCATCGGACCAACTTCGATGGAAATCGACGAAAAATCCGGCGCGATGGCTCGCACGCATTCAGCCAAGTAGTCGCGGCTCACAAATTTGGGATGCTCGCCGGCGACGAGAAGGATCTGCCGAAATCCCTGACGCGCGAGATGCTGCGCCTCGGCGACGACCTCATCGACGCTGAGCGTAACGCGGAGGATCGGATTGTCGCGTGAAAACCCGCAATACCTGCAATTGTTGATGCATTCGTTGGAGAGGTAGAGCGGCGCGAACAAGCGCATCGTGCGTCCAAAATTTTGCAGGGTGAGCGAGCGCGAAGTCTGCGCCATCGCTTCGAGTTCCTGATTGGATTTCGGGGCAATCAGGTGCTCGAAACGGTGAACGAGCTCCGATTTCCTCCAAGCCAGATTGTCCAGGGTTTCGACGAATGACATCAGGGTAATTTCGTGCGCATACCGGCGTTCGCAAATGGTGGATCAACGCTTCGCACCAAAACCCACCAACCCTTCGGCGGACCCTCCTTCACCAACGGCTACGGCGGGCGAGCTGGACACGGTCGCTCCTTGTCATGGGCGTACAAAAAAAAAGCGGCGTCCGTTGCTGCGGACGCCGCTGTAGCAAATGCTGTTGCTGCTGCTTAGAAGGCGAAGTTCACGCCGGTGCGGACCATGCCGAAGTTGTTCTTCGGACCATCCACAAAATTCCAGCTGAAATCACTGACCCAGCCAATATGCGGAGTGATCCGGACTTCCATGCCGCCGCCGACCTGGCCCATTACTTCTGAATCGCTGTCTGTATGACCAACCGTCTTGCGAATGTCAAAGCCCTCACCCCCGTTGATAATAAGCCCACCGGGGCCTGTTACAGGACGACCTCCGTTTTCGCGGAACCACTCATTGACCGGCCTCTGGCCGCCGCCAAAGATCCCGCCGAAGCCACCCCAGATGTAAGGTGAAAAGCGAGAGCAGTGGATCGGGTAACGCAGGGTAAATGTACCGAGTACGGCACCGATCCCTTTGTTTACATTGTGGAAGCTGCGCGCAGAAATGTCGTCGCTCAGATCGATGAAGATATTTTCGCGTGCTTGTCTCGCATCGAGGCCAAAACCCTCGATACCAACACCGAAATAACGGTGAAAGAAATATTTGAAATCGATACCACCGCCCCAGGCGTGATCGGCCAGAAGGTAGCGATCATTCCGCCACTCAGTCCCGGTGAAAACGTAGGTTCCCCAAAGACTGACGTTAAACTCATTATCGGCGTACCACTCCGGGCACGGAGGTGGAGCCGCTACCTGCTTCATCTCTTTCCCAGAATAGGTCTCTCCGGCAAAAGCGACCGACGCAATCACCCCAAAACCTAACAGGCCTAACACTAATTTTTTCATTATTTCTCCTTTGGTTAAGTTTCCATTTACCCTCCACACATTTGGAGTGTCAAGTCAATAACGAATTTCGCTCCTTGTCTGGATGCCGCGAGTCTGAGCCGAGCCGCCATAGATTGCAAGCTTTTTTTAACCCCTGCTGACCACCTTAGGGTTTCAGTTCTACCCCCGTATTCGCGTCTGTGATGACAAACTTCTCGTGGTGAAACGTCGGGTCGCCACGAAACATCAGGCGACCTGCGTACCGGCGCTCCAGCTCCACCAGTAATTCTTCGTCTTCCTCCTTTAATCGCTTCAACACGTCGGGGTTCAGGATGACCCGGAATTCGTGGATGCTGTCCTGGTATTTGCGCATGACTGTGTTGAGATTCCGGTGCAATTCAACGCTCGTCGTCATGGAAGTTTTCACAACGCCGCGCCCGCCGCAGTAAGGGCAATTCTGGTAAATTGTCTCGCTCAGGCTTTCCTGAGCGCGTTGGCGAGTCATTTCCATCAGGCCAAGTTGTGAAATGGGAAGCACATGCGTTCTGGCCTTGTCGCGGCTGAGCCGTTCCTTCATCAAGCTGTAAACTGCCTGCTGATCTTTACGGCTCTTCATATCGATGAAATCGCTTATGATCAACCCACCGATATTGCGTAACCGGAGCTGACGGGCGATTTCATCCGCCGCCTCCAAGTTTGTCTGCAAAATTGTTTTCTCCACATCGCGCCCGCCCTTGTTGCGGCCTGTATTCACATCAATCGCTACGAGTGCTTCGGTCTCGTCGATCACAATATACCCGCCACACTTCAACCAAACTTGCCGGTGAAAAGCGTCGTCGATTTGTTTTTGTACGCCGTAGGTCTCGAAAATTGGCGCCGCACCATCATAAAAATGAACCCGATTCCCCGCGCGCCTGGAAATCTGGCGAATCATTTCGCTCATTCGCTCTGTTGATGCGCGATCATCGCAAACGACCTCGTCAATTTCTTCGGTGAGAAAATCGCGCACGGTTCGCTCAACCAGGTTAGGCTCCTCAAAAAGCCGGCAAGGCGCCGGGTTTTCACGAATCGCCTGCTCGACTTTGGCCCACTGATCGAGAAGGAAACGCAAGTCACGCACGAAGTATCTGGCGCGCTGGCCTTCGCCTACGGTGCGAATGATGACGCCCACCCCTTCGGGCATGTCCAGATCACGCACAATCTTGCGTAGTCGCTCGCGTTCTTTGGGGTTCTCGATTTTTCGCGAGATACCGCTGCGATCGCTAAACGGCATCAGAACCAGGTAGCGCCCGGCAAAACTGAGATTGGTTGTCACCCTCGGCCCCTTCGTGCCAATCGGGCCCTTGGTGACCTGCACAATTACATCCGAGCCCACTGGGTAAATGCTCGGTATGTCTTTTACAGTGATCCGTTTTCGGGGCCGCTTGTTGGTGCGCCGGTCGATTTCTTCAATGCTGCTGTCCAGCGCAGCGGGAATGGCATCCCAAAAGTGAAGGAATGCGTTTTTTTCAAAGCCGATGTCAACAAACATCGCCTTCAGGCCCATCTCGATGTTTTTGACTTTGCCCTTGTAAATACTGCCGACAATGTTCCGCGAGGTTTTACGCTCGACGCTGTATTCCTCGAGCCGGCCATTCTCGAGCAACGCGACGCGAGACTCGAGTTTTTCTACACTGAGTATGAGCTTGTTCCCCGTCTTGCGGGAGCGAAGCCCCAAAATCTTTCTTACCTTGTCTATCATAAAATTGAAGAGGTTGAGCGATCAGTAGCGGAATCGCCGGGAGGTTCTGCGACAGCATTTCTGATCGAAAGTTCATCGTACTCCACGCCGACGAGCGGGCGCTGGCGTTGGCGCCGGCTGCCGGCGGATTCCAAAAAGTCGTTCGAAAAAGTTGCGAGGTTGCGGCGCGGCAACGGGAACGGCGCGGGCCACGGAAGCCGCACCCCGTCGTCTCACTTTTCCTTGAGCATCTGCTTCCGGCTCCACATCAGGCGATGCGTTTGAGCTTGCCATCTCTACAGTGGCAGCCTGCGATTGGTCCGCACCTTCTTCGTCGGCGCCTCCGAGATTGCCTCCCGCGCCCGGATAACTCACCGCTTTGATTAATTGGAGCGGATTGGCGTGATGTGCGGGTGCGAGCCAGGCGACCTGCATATCGAACTTGCCGTCATCCTGCGCAAGTGTGCGTTCGAGAATGCGTGTAGCGATCGGGCCCGCGACTTCGCCGCCGTGCCCAGAGGCGCCCTGAACCATCACTACGACGACGTATTTCGGATGGTCAAACGGCGCGAAGCAAGCAAACCACGCCACGTTTTCCTCGTGGCCGCGGTCACTCGCCTGCGCAGTGCCAGTTTTTCCCGCGACCACCCAATCTTTCAACCGCGCTCTGCCTCCGGTGCCGCCGTCTTCATTAACAACCTTCCAAAAGCCTTTGCGAACCAGCTCGATCCTGTCCGGGGGGATTTCCTGCCGTAAATCCGACCGGATCCGCGGCGGCGGAGCTGCTGGATTGCCTTGGTCGTCTAATACCGGAGAGCCGTCTTGCTTCAAGACTCTATCAACCAGGCGTGGGTAATAGCACACGCCGCCGTTTGCAATCGTCGCGTAGGCCATTGCCAATTGTAGCGGCGAAACCAGCGTGTAGCCCTGGCCGATGGAAACGTTTGCAGTTTGGGCCTGTGACCATCGCTCTTGTGGATGATGAATTTGCATCCACTCCGGTCCCGGCATATTGCCGCTCTGTTCGCCGCTGAGTTGCAGACCTGATTCCTCGCCAATGCCCAACATCTTGCCAACGTGGTCAATCGACTGAATCCCTGCGGCATTGCCGTACTGATAGAAAAAGGAGTCGCACGAAACTTTAATCGCATCGGCCAGTCCGATGTTGCCATGGGTGTAATGCTTTTGGGCTACCCAGCATGCGAAGAAGTGGTCCCCGTAGCTCACGCCGCCGCCGCAGTTGTAATGTGCGTTCGCAAGATTTTTCGCGTCTCGCAGACCGGCCAGTGCCGTAATGATCTTGAATGTCGATCCGGGCGGCAGTGCGCTGATCGCACGGTTGACCAGCGGATCGCCTTCATCTTTCCGCAATGCTTTCCAATCCTTCGCTTTGATGCTGGGAATAAAGGTGTTTGGGTCGAATGACGGCACAGAAGCCATCGCCAAAACGTTGCCATTGTTTGGATCGACCACGACCGCTCCCGCCCGGCTCACGGCACGCAGCGCTTCCTCTGCAATCGACTGAATGCGCGCATCGATGGTCAGGAAAACGTTGCCGCCCTGTTGCGGCGGATCTTCGCGCAGCACCCCCTCGATTGTCCCCTTGGCATTCTTGCGCAAATAACGCACGCCAGGTTTTCCGCGCAGATATTCGTCCATCTTTTTTTCGATGTTCGATTTTCCTTCGACGTCCTGCTGATAAAAGGTGAACTTCCTTGCTTCCTCTTTATCGATGTCGTCGGGCATGCCGACATAACCAAGAATATGGGCGGCCAGCGCGCCATAAACATAAGAGCGCACCGGTTTGATCGCGATATCCACTCCCGGTAGTCCAACATCGTGCTCCGAAAATTTGGCCATCGTGGGAAAATCGATGTCCTTAATATAGGAAAAGGGAACTTCCGTATCATTGCGAAAGTGCCGCTCCAGCCTGCCGGCATTGTAGTCGCGCGCCAGATCAAGCTCGTTAAGGCGCGGGACGATGCCGCCATTAACTATCTTGATGATGTCCGGTTCCTTCTGATCTTTCGGCATACCGTTGATGATCGCTCGATATTCCGTTAGCGGCGGTCGCCCAAAGCGTTCGCGATAACCTTTGACCATTTCCGGCAAATAAAAATCAACCTCATAACTGGCGCGGTTTTGCACCAGGGACACGCCGTTGCGATCTTTGATCTCGCCGCGCACTGAGGGGATGCGCACAGTGGCTTGGGAACTGCCGCGAAGCTGGGCCGTCCATGCCGCGCCATGGGCGACCTGTATCCACCAAAGCTTCAGGCAAAGAGCGCCCATGCCCAGCAGCATGAGTAAGCCGAGAAATTGAATCCGAATCCGCGAAGTCAAACGGCTTCTCTTCATTCGAATCGCCTCCCTTCGGGACCGTATGAATAAGCCGTCATCCGTCCCATCCATTGCAGAAGCCAGAACAGGATCGGCGCCACTGCCATGGCAATGAGACCGGGCCCCCCGATTTGCCACCAAATCTCACGGGTGAAAACGATGGAGCCGCGACGAAATGTGATCATCAGATATTGCGCCAAAACTATCAACGAAGTGAAAATGCCGCTCAGGATGCAATGCACTTCCCAGCGGCCGCGGGCAAAGAGCGGTCTCAGGCCGTGCATTATTCCTGCCAGCACACCGTAAAGCAGTATCGACGATCCAGTTGAGATTTCAACCCTCCCACCGATGACCTGCACTGTAAGCGCATCCAGCAAAAGCCCTGCATATAACGCCAGCGCGAGCATGAGCGGAAACGGCAACGCCATTGCTCCATAGAAAACAATAACGGGCACGATATAGACGTGAGCGTTGTAGAGCCACGGCAACGCCGGAATGAAAAACTCGGCAATCTGCGCCGCCAGCACCAAGACCAGCAAAAGGAAAAAAAATATCATCTTCGGCCGGTCACTACGAAGACATCCTCCAGGTGCGAGAGATCGACCGCTGGCGTCAGTTGTGCCTGTCCATCCAACTCCCGAACACGAAAACTTTTCACCACGCCGATCAGCAAACCGGAAGGGAAAACCCCGCCCACCCCTGACGTATAAACTTTCTGGCCGGGCTTTAGATCAGCTTGTTTCGTTAGGAAATTCAGATCCAACAGCGGGCTCAGTCCGGCGGTCACCCGCTCACCGGAAACGATCCCCTGCTCGCGGCTTCCTTCCACTGAGGCAGCGACCCGGCAGTTCTCATCGGAGGCCAATAAAACCACTGAGATGTTGTTGCTTACCGTGGTTACTTTCCCTACCAGACCTTCGGCCGTTACCACAGGCATATCGATTTCGATGCCGTCCTTTTTGCCACGATTGATCGTAACCGTTCGCCACCAGGTGGAAGAATCACGCGCCACAATTTCGGCCGCGATCAACTTAAAGACGGAGCGCTCCCGATAATTGAGGGCGTGTCGGAGACGATTCACTTCATGCTCGACATCGCGCAGGCCCTGGTTGGTCGCGCGCAGTTCTCTGTTTTCGACCTGAAGTGCAGAGTTCTCGTGCTCTAGTTGATCGAGCGATTTCAATCCGGTGCTCACAGATGTGATCTGTTTTTTCAGCCCTGAGCCGCTGGTCAAAAATGGCGCCAGCAACTGATAGACGCCAGACTTGAACTTCTGCGTCATATCCGGGCCGAAACTGAGAAAATATCCCAGAATGGCGCCAAAAATCAGTAGCGCGATGATGCTTGTACGGCTCATCGCTGTGGGATGGGCTTCCAGCCCATGTCCAAACATCGGCTTCCAGCCGATGCCACTTGGTTACCGCCACTGGCGATCCGATGAGGCGACCTGACGGAGAAACTTGAGTTCATTGAGGCATTTACCGGTCCCTTCCGCCACTGCACTGAGCGGATCTTCAGCAACATGGACAGGCAAACCGGTTTCCTCACTCAAAAGTTTGTCAAAGCCGCGCAGCAACGCGCCGCCACCTGCCAATACCAATCCGCGATCGACAAGGTCCGCCGAAAGCTCGGGCGGACAGCGCTCCAGGGTAATACGAACGGAATCAACAATCGTCGAAATCGGTTCAAGCAACGCTTCGCGCACTTCCTGAGAAGTAATCATGAGCGTCTTGGGCAAACCAGCGACCAGATCGCGCCCCTTAACTTCTACGCTCGTTTCTTTTTCACTTGGATACGCCGAACCGATCTTGATCTTAATCTCTTCGGCCGTGCGTTCGCCGACCATTAAATTATAAGCCCGCTTCATGTACTGCACGATCGCCTCGTCCAACTCATCACCAGCGACACGCACGCTTCTGCTAAATACAATTCCAGCGAGCGAAATAAGAGCGACCTCCGTCGTGCCTCCGCCGATATCAATGATCATGTTGCCGGCAGGATCCTGCACGGGAAGTCCCACGCCGATCGCCGCCGCCATCGGTTCTTCGATCAAATAAACTTCTCGCGCGCCAGCATGGGTAGCCGATTCACGCACGGCGCGCTTTTCCACTTCAGTGATGCCAGAAGGAACCGCGATAACCACACGCGGCCTCGCGCGCACCCGGCGATTATGCACTTTACTGATGAAGTGCCGCAACATCGCCTCGGTAACTTCGAAATCGGCGATGACACCATCCTTGAGCGGGCGAACCGCGACAATATTCGCCGGTGTACGGCCGAGCATGCGCTTGGCTTCGTCGCCAACAGCCAGCACTCTGTTGGTGCCGGCCTGCACGGCCACCACCGACGGCTCACGCAAAACAATTCCCTGATCTTTTACGTAAACAAGAGTGTTCGCCGTGCCGAGATCGATCCCGATGTCGCTGGATAACCAGCCGAAAAGTCCGTTGAACATGAATTATTTATTCGCAGCAGTTTCCAGTCCGAAGGAAGCGCGTTCACCCGTTTGAGCGAACCTTTCGCAGGACCCTTTCCCGCGGCGCGATTCGGCCAGCCTGAAACGCCGTAACATGAAACAGTGCGGAGCGCCGTCAAGCGCATTTCGTACAAACGTTAAAACGTTGAAGCGGGAACGATCTGCAGCCAGAGTCTGACTCCCACTAAACGCTTCAACGCTTCAACGAAATGTCAGTGATCGTCGCTCCATCCATTCTCGCCGCCGATTTCTCGCGACTCGGTGACGAAATCCATCGCGTGGAAGCCGCAGGCGCGGATTGGATTCATTGCGACATCATGGATGGACATTTTGTCGATAACATTTCCTTCGGGCCGGAGATTGTCAGGATTGTACGTGGCCTAACGAGTCTTCCACTCGATGTCCATCTGATGATCGAGCACGCCGATCATTATGTGCCGAGATTCGTCAAAGCCGGCGCAAGCTCCATCACCGTTCATGTAGAACCGGAAGCGAAACACGATGTCGAAAGTACGCTGCAACAGATTCGAGAGAACGGTTGCCGCGCCGGGCTCACCCTGAATCCCGAAACGGCATTCGATTTAATCGAACCATTCCTCCATAAGATCGATCTATTGCTCATCATGACAGTACACCCCGGTTTCGGCGGCCAATCATTTCGAGCTGATCAAATGCACAAAGTTAAGCGCGCCAGATCGCTGAATCGCGAGCTCAACATTGAAGTGGATGGCGGCATCAACGCGGACACAGCCAAGCTATCAATCGAAAACGGCGCAGACGTACTCGTCGCCGGCACGGCAATTTTTCACTCAAAAGACTATGCCAGGGCGATTCGCCAATTGCATGGCGAATCAAGGCCGTCAACGCGCCCCGGCTAACGCGGCAGCTACCACCGGTTCAGCTTCTACGGTAGTTTCAGCCATCACTTCGTCAGTTTGGGTGACGCGCACAACTTCTTCGATAGTTGTTTTGCCTTGAGCGACGCGTCGCCAGCCATCCTGCCGCAAAGTCTCCATGCCTTCGGCGACGGCGCACTGCTTGAGCTCGCCGCCGTCGCGCTTTTGCATGACCAGCTTCCTCATAGGCTCCGTGATGAGACAAATTTCATAAATCGCCGCACGACCCTGATAGCCGGTCTGGCGGCACTGATCACAACCCGCGCCACGCCGGAAGCTGGTACCGAGTTCTTTTAATGGAACACCGATCCCGGCAAGATAGTCGCGCGGATAATCAACCATTTCGATACAGTCGGGACAAATCAAGCGCACCAGCCGTTGCGCGATAAATGCCTTCACGACCGAGGCGAGCAGGAAGGGTTCGACGTCCATATCGAGCAAACGCGTGATGCCGCCTACGGCATCGTTCGTGTGAAGGGTGCTGAAAACAAGGTGGCCAGTCATCGCCGCGCGAATCGCAATGTCCGCCGTTTCAATGTCGCGGATCTCACCGACCATGACCACATTCGGATCCTGTCGCAAAATGTGACGCAGTCCTTTGGCGAAGGTCAGGTCGATCTCCGGTTTCACATCGATTTGCGAGACACCGGCAATTCGATATTCGACCGGTTCCTCGATGGTAATAATTCGGCGCTGAACCGAATTGATGCTGCTGAGAAAGCAATAAAGCGAAGTCGATTTGCCGCAGCCGGTCGGCCCGGTCAGAAGAATAATCCCGTTCGGTTGCGCCAGGAGGTGGCGAATGATCTTTTCGTGTCTCTCGCTCAAATCGAGTCGCTCGAAATTGAACTGCTGCTCGCCGCGGCTCAGCAGACGCAGACTGATTGACTCGCCATTGACCGTTGGAATTGTCGAGACGCGCACGTCGATCTCCTGATTGTTGGCCAGCAAATTCATTCGCCCATCCTGAGGCAACCGGCGCTCCGCGATGTCCATGTGCGACATTACCTTCAAGCGCGAAATGATGGCCGATTGCAAGACGCGCAACTGCGGTGGCACGGCGACTTCGTGCAAGATTCCGTCGATTCGGTAACGAATCCGCAGATCGTTTTCCAGAGGCTCGACGTGAATGTCGGTCGCACGTTCGAAAATCGCTTCGCGAATGATCTGGTTTACGAATTTCACCACGGACGCCTCGGGATCATCGGCATTTATCTCAATCGCGCTCTCAGCATCCTCCAGCACGTCCAGGGAGCCTCTGGTCTTCAGAATCTCGTCGAAAGTTTCCGCGCCGATGCCATAGAGGGTTTTCATCGCACGCAAAAGCTGCGCGCGCGGCACCAGCACCCATTCGGCCGGCTTTTTCAAAAGCTGCGCTGCGAGCTGGCGGCCAATGGAATTGAAAAGATCATAAGTCGCCAAGACGACCGAATTTTCCTTCACCTCAATGGGCAGAATGTGATGTTGAAACACAAAACGACTCGGCAGGATCGATAACGTCTCGCGGTCGATCTTTTTCGCGTCGATGGAGATGACCGGGACACGGAAGAAATTCCCGATCGCGCTGAGAAAGCGGTTTTCGTCCACCTTGCCGGAATCGAGCACCTGAGCCACCCACGAACCGCCGTTCAGGTTTGTGGCCAACTGCGCCGCTTCTTCGTTCGAAGGCACGCCGCTTTCTAGCAACAGATTAATCAGGGATTGGCTGGGAGTTGAGTTCATCCAGGAAAACTCAGGGCATGTGTAATGCGCGCCGCACCGGATCCGTCAGCGTTCCGGTGACGCGCATGGAATAATTCTTTTGCAGCCGCGCGATGGAATCGGCAACCTCTGCGGTAAACACGCCGTCAACAGGGCCGCAGTAATAACCCAGCCGGCGCAGCGCCGTTTGCATCGAGCCGACATAAGCCGGATCCAAAATGAGTTGTTCGGGAGCCTTGAAGTAGTATATCCAACGCCATTGATATCTCGGCGCGAAATCCGTGGAATTCACATGGGGCCCCTGATGGACGAGCCCAAATTCGCTTCGTTGAGCCAATGGATCGGTCGGACGAAAAAATTCGTGAGATAAAATGTCGTACTCGTCGGCGCGCGCGATGGTGGCGCCGAGGCCAAGAATTATTGCAAAAGCCATTCGTTTCATAAAAATCGGAGCTAATTTATATCTTTCGCGGCGGGAATATCAGGCGCCGGCAAGTTTATCTGCTTGCCACTTTCTACCTTCGGGCAATCCTGACACTCGCCCTGATCGAGTTCAGGACCGAAATGCGTGGTGTCCTCCCATTTTTGACGCAGTCGATAAGAATCCAGTTTGATCAGGCTCACCTGCGGACACATAAGAATGACTAACTCCTGGCGCTCTTTGCCACTCGATGTGCTACGGAACGCCGCGCCGATCAGGGGGATACGCGAAAGATAAGGAAAGCCATCGTACTGCTTCTGCTTCTGCTCCTGGATCAATCCGCCCAGGATGATGGTCGATCCATTGGCGGCGGAGACATTCGTGCGAATATACTTGGTGTCGATTGTCGGGACCGAATTGCCGCTGATGAGTACGTTTCCGTTTGGCACAAGGCTGTCGATCTTCTGTAAAATATCGAGCGACACTTGCTTCTCAGAATTAATGAGCGGCACGACTTCCAGCTGAAGCACGACCTTTTTGTATTCAATGCTCGACTGGATAGAGGCAACGCTGGTTACGTTGGTGGCATTGGTCAGAGTGCTTGTCGGCACGGGAACCTCCTGGCCGGAAGCAATGATCGCTTTCTTATTGTTGCTGGTGAAAACCGTCGGCCGCGACAGTACTTTGAAACGATTGGTGGACTCAAGCAGATGCACTATGGCAGCGAAAGCGTTGCCCGCTGCCACGTAAATGTTGGTTCCGGCGCCCACATTCTGAATAATATTGGCGAAGTTGATCAGGTTCGAGGGATCGAGAATGTTGCCAGGCGAGACGGAGGGATTGGGCACCGGAACTCCGGGATCGTGTGAAAGGTTAGGACCACCAGTAAATAAGTTGTTATTGCGCTGGGTACCAATGAACCTGTTACGGTATTTTGCGAACCAATCAACGCCGAATTCCTCGTTATTGCTGAGTGTCAACTGGCCAATGACCGTGCTCAACGCCACCTGCGGCGCTATGACGTCCATCTCGTCGAGGATCTTTTGTACCTTCACGACGACCTCGCGATTGCCAAGAACGATAATCGAGTTCGCACGCTGATCGGCGATAAGCTTTGAGTTTCCGATCGTGACTGCTTTAGGCGCAGTGTCCACCGGCTGGGTGGAAAGCTCTTCGGAAATGTTGAGTGTACCGCCGCCAGCAGTGCCTGTCTCGCTGCCGGTCATTCCGGTCAAGGAACTTGTCCCGCCCGGGTAATTCGACCGGGGCTGTTGTTGTCGTCCCTGCGACGGTGAAGCACCTGGAATCGCTGGGCCCCCGCCCGCGCCAGGCGCGCCCGCGCCCTCTGTCCCCGGTTCGGTCAACGCCTGCACGAGCACTGGGAGCACGTCACCGGCGGAAACGTATTTCAAATACCGTGTGACTGGTTTCGCAAATTCAACGTTTGCATCAAATTCGTGGATCAATTGACGGATGAACGGCATGTTGATCGGCCGCGTTACAACATGAATGCGGTTGGTGCGCACGTCGGGGGTCAGTTTAATTTTACCCACGACTATTGCTTCTTCGGACAACAAAGTGCCGCCAGCCGCCTCGATTGGCATCGGCTGCGGCGGTGCGCCGGGCACCTTCACCGAGCGAACACCCGGCTGACCCGGCGTTTCACTGCTCTTCTCGAAAATGTCCTTGAGCATTTCGCATACTTTGCTGGCATCGGCGCGCTCAAGCTTGATGAACTCACTCACCACTTCCGCCGGCGCCACGTCCACCTGGTCAATCACGCCAGCTAGCTGCCGAATGATGTCGGCGTTCTGTGTCACCAGGAGGCTGGACGATTTCGGCAGAGCCAGAATGTTGATCGTGCCTGAACTCCCCTGGAAATACGCCATCAAAACCTGTTGAAGCTCCTGCGGATCCGCATACTGCAGCTTGAACAAAAAACTGACCACCGGGTTCCCTGGTGGAATGTCCGCGATGTCGGAAATAATCGGTACCGGGGCCTTACGAGGATTCTGACCGGCCCCGACAACCTGGACAATATCGCGCCCGGCCGGAACGAGCGAAATCCCGTTGAGCGCCATGCTCATCTCGATGATCTTGATTGCCTCCTCGCGCGACACGTCCTTAGCGATGAAGATGTTCACCTTGCCCTGCACAAAATTGTCCATCACCAGTTTCTTGCCGGTGAGTTGTTCGTACAGATGCAAAACATCGACTACATCGCTGTTCGGGAACTGGAGCCGAACCGTCGCCGGCGAGTTCGGGGGAACAGGGGCATCTGCCGGTGGCGGATTCGGTGCTTTAACAGCTGGCGGCTGCTCGGGACGCTGCGGCTCGCTTTGAGCTAAAACTGCGCTCACGCTGGCAAGCGCGAGCATCGCGATACAGAAAAGCCGGTGCACAGTCCTACCTGGGTGGATGGGCGACCGTAATAGATTTATGAGGCCCGTCAACGTATTTCCCTCGGTTGATACCATCCTTTAATGCTGGCGCTGGATGAGGCAGGGCTGGTAGCTTATCAAGGATTACCGATGCTGCAAGCGATTCGCCGTTCAAGTCCCGGGCGCAGACGCGCCGTCACGATCGTTTTTTTTACCCTGACGACGGCGATCGTCTGCGCCGAACCGACGCAGACCCAAGACGCGATTGCTCAGATCCGGTCCGTCCTCCGCGCGCAGCAAGACGCATGGAACCGAGGCGATATCGACGGATTTATGAATGGCTATGCGCGATCAGCATCGATCGTGTTCGTTGCGCAAGACACAATTAGACGCGGCTGGGAAACCGTGCGCGAGCGTTACAAAGAAAAATATTCCGATCGCGCGAAGATGGGCGCGCTGACCTTTTCGGATCTCGAGATTACGCTGCTGTCAACTGATGCGGCCGTGGTGCTTGGCCGCTGGAGCTTGAAGCGCGCAGATGACCAGCCGCATGGACGTTTCACGCTCATCTTTAAACGCCTGCCGGAAGGCTGGGGTATTGTGCACGATCATACATCTGCGGCTCCGCCGCCAAAGTGATTCATTGAAAAAGTTACAACGCTAAAACGGTTCCGCTTTTTAACTTTGTAACCTCATGAGCAACTTCTCATGAATGTTATCGAACCCGCCGTTACTGAAAACCACGACGACGTCTTTCGGTCGCAGCATTGGAACAATTCGATCTACGATCGCGTCTGCGTTCTGTTCATGAAACGCAGGCCGACCAGCCTCGGCAATTGCTGCAACGACCCGCTCTGGTTTTAATCGTTCATTTTCCGGGATCTGTTCCAGCCTCGCCACCTGGGAGATGAAAACGCCATCGGCCAATTTTAGCGCCTCAGGAAGTTCCTGTTGAAAGACCGCGCGCCGGGTCGTATTCGAACGCGGTTCGAAGACAGCCCAGAACCGGTGCCCGCGATAGCGATGCCGCAGCGCCTGCAACGTTTGCGCGATCGCAGTCGGATGGTGCCCGAAGTCGTCAATCACCTTTACGCCTCGCGCTTCGCCGCGAAGCTCCAGTCGCCGCGCAATCCCGGCAAAACTCTTGAACGCGCTGTCGATTTTCGTCTTTGGCACATCATAAAACCGCGCGGCCATCGCTGCCATCGCAGCGTTGTGGACATTGAATTCGCCAAAGAGCGGAATTTCGAAAGTGTCTTCCCCGAGCTTGAACCTGGAGCCTTCAGCCGAGGACGCGACGTCCCGGATTCGCTGCGCGCAATTCTTCGAGAAGCCGACCTCGATCATCTGCGCCAGGCAATCTTTGGCCACTTCCACGCAATTGGCATCGTCGCCATTCAAGATCACCATTCCATTTTGAGGAACGATATTGAGTAAGCGCCGGAAGCTGAGCTTGATTTCGTCGAGATTTTTAAAGATGTCCGCGTGATCGAACTCGATGTTGTTTACAATCACCAGCTCCGGCAGGTAATGAATGAACTTGGAGCGCTTATCGAAAAACGCAGTGTCATACTCGTCGCCTTCAATCACGAAATATTTCGAATCGTTCAGACGCGCGCCCTGACCGAAATTTTTCGGCAGCCCGGCAATGAGATAACCGGGTTTGTGTCCCGCCTTCTCCATGATCCACGCGAGCAGAGCCGTCGTGGTTGTCTTACCGTGCGTGCCGGTAACGACGAGATTGTGGCGGCCGCGCAAAAAATAATTTTTCAGCACTTCCGGCAACGAGAGATAAAACAGTTTTCTGTTGAGCACCGCTTCCACTTCCGGGTTGCCGCGCTTCATGGCGTTGCCGATCACCACCAGATCTGCATCGGCCGGGATATTCTCAGCGCGATAGCCTGCCTTGAGCGCGATGCCCTTCTCCTGGAGAAACGTTGACATCGGCGGATAAACGTTTTCGTCCGAACCGGTGACTTTGAAGCCGCGCTCTTGCAACGCCGCCGCCACCGACGCCATGGCCGTCCCGCAAATTCCTAGGAAATGAAATTTATTCGGCGCTTCCTTCACCCGCATTCTTTAAGCCGACGCGATAGAAAAGGAAACTGCGGATATTCACCAGTGACTAAACTTTCTTTCGGTTTGGCGAAGCGCGAGCGCCGCGCGACCGGGCGTTAACAGTGCCAACTCCAGTTCCACCATTTGCGGCTTGGCGTAGGCGGATCACTAATCACTCATCACTTTTCACTAATCACTCGCGCGAACTACAAGCAGAGCAACTAAGCCGCGCGGGCGATCGCGCGCCCCGGCCGGGTTTTGACTCATCATGACGACCGGCGCCTGAATAGCGGCGAGGCAAGAAAGAACCAAGTTGAGCAGAATGAATGGGTAGGGATCGAATCCGCGATTTAGAAGAAAAACGACGTTCACTAGAATCCAGCCGATAAGCACTGCCATAAAGGTTATGATGAATTTCCAACTTCCGCCGAACTCGGCAATGCGGTCGGAGAGTCGGTCGCCGAAAGTGAGTTTGCGCTCGAATTGTTTGCTGATGTCGCTCGACAGAATTTCGTGGTGCTGCAAACTCTCGATCACTTCGTGGTCGAGCGCGGAAAGTTCGCCGATCTCGTCTTGCAAACTCTTTGATGTAGTCCTTGCGGAATTTGCCCAGGTCATCGAAGCAGATGAACGCTTTGTTGTCCAAGTCGGGAAATTTCTTCCTGACGAATTCGAAAAGCGACGGCGAATCAATTCCGCGACCATTCCGCCGTGCGGCGACTTCGGCTTTTTGCAAATCTCACAGATCAGTGGTGCGGTTGTGGTTTTGCCCATGGAAATTTCGCGGCTGAATTAAATTAATTCGGGAAGGCTTGTCGATTGCATCTTGAATCGATGATCGTCAGTCCTAAGCTCCCGCAATGGAAGAAGCGGAAGTGCCTCTTGAGCATTTGCACGAACACGTAAAGGAAAGCGCGGAACACGGCGGCGCTCGCTGGATTTCATGGGCGGCGTTGAGCACAGCTATCCTTGCGGTGCTGGCCGCGATTGCGGGGCTCCTTTCGGGAAAACACGCAAACGAAGCGATGATGAACCAAATCGAGGCGTCCGATCAATGGAACTACTACCAGGCGAAGAGCATTAAAGCATCAGTGCTCGACGCAAAGATGTCGCTGGCGGGCACGCCTAACGAATCGGATCAATCAAAGCGTGATCGTTATGAAAAAGAGCAGGAAGAAATCAAATCGGAAGCCGAACGCAAGGAAGCCGCGGCGAAATCGAATTTTCACAAGCACGAAATCTTCGCGGGCGGAGTCACCATGTTCCAAATCGCGATCGCCATCGCCGCAATCTCCGCGCTTACAAAAATACGCCCGTTTTGGATCGTGAGCTTGCTCTTCGGAGGCGCTGGCTGTGTTTTTCTCGTCCTCGCCGCGATTACTCGATGAGGCGAGCTCGCGAAGTCCAGCCCTTTAGCGACCCGTCGAAGTCCGCGGCTTCGAGTCGGCAATTTACCGAGGCTGGCAAATCTGGACCGCTTTGGCACGAAGCTTTCGGAGTGCGGGGCGCTCTCGCACCGCTTTGCTTTGCGCAGCGGGCTAAAAAGCGACGCTGGGACGCGTGCGCACTCCTAAAGCTACCGCGAAATGGGATCACGCGTTTTGATCTTGCCAAGCGCAGATCGTAAACGATCGAGAAAAGGCACCTGCGCAGCCTTCAATTTGCGCCTGGCTACTTCGTCGGAGAAAAAGCACGCTTGATCGACTTCTGGAAATTTTTGGTACTTACCAGAGCGCGGCGGCCATTCCAATTCGAACAGGTTTGATTTGCACTCGAAGGATTTCGGCAAATCTCCTTCAAGCGCCCAGGCGTGCACAATCTTGCCGCCTTTCTGTTTGATCCAGCCGAGTTCGATCCACAACTGAACATTTTCGGGACGAAATCCTACTTCCTCTTCGAACTCAATTTGCGCGCGCGTCAGTAAATCTTCTCCGGAAGCTGCTTCCCCTTTTGGAATGGTCCATACGCCGTCATCCCTGCGTGCGAAGAACGGGCCGCCGGGATGGGCCAGCAGAACTTCGATTTCATTGTTCCTCCGCCTGAACATGAGCAAACCCGCACTGATACGACTTCGCGACGGCATGGAGCTTTCAGCCACAATTTATTTTACGTCGCTTGGTCGTGTCGCGACAGGCGCGACCTCTTTTTTGCGGCCCCATAGGTGAAATGTGTAAGTGAAGACGATATAGCCGAAAATGCGTCGCGGATCGTCGTTGCTGAAATAGATCGCCGGGTTGAACTGGAAATCGCGTGTCACGTTGCAGGTGAAACCGATCGTTGATGAATTTTCAGAGCCGCTCTGGAAATCGACTTGCACACGCCACGTCTGGTTGAAGTCGTAGGCGTAGCCTAGGATTGCTTCGTTTTTGTAGCCCGCATGAATGGCGCCGACGATCACCTTGTGATGCTCGGTGTAATAGCCAGCTTCAATATACGGTTGAGGATCCACGCCCAGGTGAGGCGACCAATTTATGAATCCAGCGGAAAGAAGATAAGGCTCCTTTGTTAATAGTCCGATCTCTGTCCCCAAGATCCACTCGTCCGGTCGGAATCCCCGAAACACCGCTACCTCAGCCCATTTCGTCAGGCCGAGCTCGGATTGCAATTCATACGGATTCGCAATGCGTTTGTCTTGAATTTGCAGACTCAGGGAGAGATCGCCTTCCCGTTGCAAATCCGGCGTCACGATTTGACTTAAACCTTTTGTCGTAGCCATCGCGGAAGGAGTGTTCGCGAGGCTGGTCATCACCATCATGATGGCCGCCACGAAACTGATTTGGTCATGTCTGAACGGGCCGGGCTGTTTTCGATTCTTCGCCACGATGCCGCGAGTAAAACGGTTACTTTGGAATTTGTCGATTCCGTGTTGAACGCGCGCGGAGCGATTTTAAGCTTGTGACCAATGCGAGTGCTCGCCATTGACGCTTCTCTCCGTCACACCGGCGTTGCAATTGTCGATGCAAATAATGGCAAACCGCGTTCGCTCTATTTCGGGACGATTCACAACGCGAGCTCGATGCGTTCCTCGTCGTGTCTGGTCGCGATCCGCGATGGGCTCGTTGAGCTCATCCGAGCGCACGAACCGGATTGTTGCGCGTTGGAATCGGTCATCTACGTGCAAAGTTATAAGACCGCGATCGTGCTTGGCGCCGCACGCGGCGCGGCGATTCTGGCTGCGACAGAAAACGGACTGCCAGTTTTTGAGTATTCACCAAGACGAATCAAACAATCCACCGTCGGGCACGGTGCAGCCGGAAAAAATCAGGTCGCGTTCATGGTGCGCGCGCTTCTCGGTTTACCAGAGACGCCGGCTGCCGACGCAGCGGATGCGCTGGCGATCGCTCTCACGCATCTGCGCGCACAGGAAGCCGCGCGGCTGGGAATTGGTGGAGGAATGCAAATATGAATGCCGCAAATGCTAGGGTCGCCGCGCTGCGATCGCCGCGGCGACACGCCGCGGTGCAGCATCCCTACCTCAATGTGCGTTGCCTCGGCCGAGTTGAATTCGCGCACGCGCTGGTGTTGCAGGAAGAAATCGTCGCCCAGAAATGGAACGACTCCTCGAAGCAAGACCAATTGCTCTTGCTCGAGCATGAACCCGTTTACACCATCGGCCGCACTCCTGATCAATCCAGTTTGTCCGCCACAAGGTCCCGACCAAGTCGGGATGGCGAACCCGGCAACGCGCATCTGCCGCATCCACTTTTCGCAATCAATCGTGGCGGGCAAGCAACGTATCATGGGCCGGGCCAACTGATGGGCTATCCGATTATCGATCTTCGCCGGTGCGGCCAGGATTTGCATAAATACTTGCGCTGGCTCGAGCAGTTGCTCATTGAAGTGCTGGCCAAACACGGCATTGCCGCGACGCGACGCGAATCGCTCACGGGAGTTTGGGTAGAAAACCGCAAGATCGCTTCCATTGGCGTCGGCGTTCGCCATTGGATCACCATGCATGGATTTGCGCTGAATGTGTGCGGCGATCTTTCACCGTTTAATCACATCGTTCCGTGCGGCATTAACAATGTCGCGATGACTTCGATGGAAAAGGAAACCGGCGACGCGTTTTCGGTTTCGGGGGTTCAGACGGCAGTCGAGAAAGTCGCGTTGGAACAGATTCCTAATTTGCGCGCTGCCCAGAAAGTGCGACCGGCGAATGTTTAACAAAGCAGAATGATTCCGCTAGAAGACAACGTGGGCGATATCGTCGGAAAAGCACAACGTGGCTTGCGGATTTCCGATACTGAACTGGCTGAAAAAGCGCGCGTGAGTTCGCAAAAAATTCGGGCGCTGCGCGCGGGAGAGTTTGATGAGCTGGTGCTTTTAAGCGTTGCCGGAGTTCTTGGTCTTGCTGCGCGACCGCTTTGTGACCTCGCCAAGGGCGAGTGGCATCCCCAAAAAATTGATGAACGCGAAGGCGTCGCGCAATTCAATACGCACTATCACGATATGGCCGTCAACGCGTTTCTCGTCTGGGATCCGCCGAGTCGTGCCGCCGCAGTTTTTGATACTGGCGCCGACTGCAGCGAGATGATCCGCTTTACGAATGCCCATAAACTAAACGTGCAACTCATTCTCCTTACGCACGCGCACTCTGACCACGTGGCAGACCTGCCGCGCCTCCGTGAGGAAACCGGCGCGGATGTTTTTACTCCGGCACGCGAACCCGTTCCTGGCGCGGAGCCGATCAAGGAAGGAAAACGCTTTCGAGTTGGAAACCTCCAAATCAATACACGACTGACCTGGGGTCATTCCCAAGGCGGAATGACATACGTTGTGATGGGTCTTGACCGTCCGATCGCGGTCGTGGGCGACTCGCTTTTCGCCGGTTCAATGGGCGGCGGAAATGTTTCCTATCAAGACGCGTTGCGAAATAACCTCGAGAAAATCCTGACCTTGCCGGATCAAACTATCATTTGCCCAGGACACGGCCCGATGACGACGGTGGGAGAGGAGAAGCAACACAATCCGTTCTTTGCAGGGAAAGTTTGACGTATGAACATCGGTTTTGTTGGAGTCGGTCGCATGGGCGCGAACATGGCGCGCCATTTAAAGGATCGGCAGTTCCAGATTACGGCGATTTACGATATAAACCGCGCGAGAGCTACCTCTGTTGCTGCCGAGGTTGGTTGCGCGGCGAGCCAGGACTTGTCGGAGGTCACGGCAGGATCCGACGTGATCTTCACCGTGGTGACGGACGACAACGCGGTGCGGCAGATCTTCACCGGATCTGGTGACAACTTACTCGTAAATGCGCGCGGCAAATTATTCATTAACTGCGAGACAATCTCGCCGGGGATAGAGATCGATGTAGAAAAGCTGGCGCATGAAGCAGGGGCGGAAAGTCTCGAAGCATGCATGGCCTCCAGTATTACCCAAGCACGCGACGGTAAGCTCTATCTGATGTGCGGTGGAGACAAAAAGACATTCCTCAAGGCTGAACCGATTTTGAGGGAACTCGGTTCAGTCGTGCGCTATATCGGCAAGTCTGGCGAAGCCGCAAAAGTAAAAGCGCTCGTCAACATGGTGATGAACATCAACACCGCCGGGCTTGCCGAAGGACTCGCGCTCGGCGCAGCGTTAGGCCTTGACCTGACGATGCTTCGCGAAGTTTTTTCCCAGACTGGCGCGAACTCGCGCGTGCTCGAGACCGATGGCGAAGACATGCAAAACCGTGACCACAGCTGCTTTTTCTCTGCTGCCCATGCGGCCAAAGACAGCGGGATCGCTCTCGAACTTGGGCGCAGTCTGGGTCTCGATTTACCGGTCGCGTGGGCGACCAAGGAACAATACGACCGCATGGTCGCTGAAGGACTGGGCGAGCTCGATAAGTCTGGAATCGCAGAACTTACATTTAAAGATCGCCACAAACATTCCGGCGATCGCGTATGATTTGCTGGTTCAGGTCCAGATGCGATCTACAGAGCAAAGAACGCGCACTTTCCCTCAAAACCCTTCAACTCGAATTGACCAAGCGAACGTGTTGCAACAAGTCCATGTAGCTTCGCGTTCGCTGTTTCACTGACACAGCACGGTTCGCCTAACGAGCCAGCCAGTTTTTCCAGGCGAAAAATCAGATTCACTTCGCCTCCGATCAAGCTTTCTTCGCCCATCGACGCGACTCCACCGGTCGCAACGGGCCCGAAATGCGCAACGAGACGAAACGGCGGCGATTCGTTTCGTTGCAATTCTTTGAGCGCAGAGATTACCGCCACAATCTCCTCCGGCCTCGTGCTGGCCTCGGGCCAATAGGCAAGAAAACCGTCCCCAAGGTATTTGTTAATTATCCCGTGCTGATTCTCGATGATCTCCTTGCAACTAAAGATCCACGCGCCAAGAAAGAGGTCCAGGTCTTCGCTCCGCATTTGCTGGCTGAGCGGGGTAAAGCCGCGAATGTCCGCGACAAGGAGCCAGCAGGGAATTTTGTCGATGTTTCGCAACGTCCGTTGCACGACGTCGGTTTTGTACTCCTCTGAAATGCCGACTGGCTGGTGGAACTTGAGAATTTGATCCCCGATTGTGATTTCATCCCCGTCGCTGAGTCGAATGGGGCGGTGAATTCGCCGCTGATTCAGAAACGTTCCATTGCTGCTACCAAAATCGATCAGCCAAGGCTCGCCGATATTCTGTAAATGAACGAGCGCGTGCCGGCGCGACACCTTGGGCGATTCCAACACGATCGTGTTAGCTGCAGATCGTCCGAGCGAAGAACTGCCTTTGATCGAATAGCATCTGCCACCGGCTGCTTCCAGCCAGGCACCTTCCTCAGGGGGCATGCTCACGCTGAAATATCCTATCAAAAACTGGCGGCGGGCGCAAAGTGTCTTCCGAACGCCGCCAATGCCCCAAGCCGTCGCTAAGCCAGCGCTCCTCGGTTTAGGCTTTTTTTCCTTCGTGATCGTGAATATTCTGTCAGCATGACAACCGCGCACTGACTGTTCCGACATGAATCCCCCCTCTCCAAAAGCTTCGAAAAGAAAAGCAGCCGTGAACAGCGCAATCAGACTTTGCGGAAAATGCGGAACCGAAATTCCGGCCGACGCGCCTGAGGGAGGTTGTCCAGGTTGCCTTCTTCAAACGGCGCTTGATGCTGTCGGCGGACAAATCGTATTTGGCCGCTACACGCTGGTCAAGGTCCTCGGCCGAGGCGGAATGGGGATTGTGTGGCTGGCGCGCGACGACGAACTAGAACGCCATGTCGCGCTGAAATTTCTTCCCGACCTGATGATTCAGGATCGTGCGCTGTTGGACCAGCTCAAACGTGAGACAAAACACTGTCTTGAATTGACGCATCCACACATCGTTCGGATTCACGACTTCCTTCACGACGAACGCTCGGGCTGCATTTCCATGGAGTATATCGACGGAGAGACGCTATCGAATTTGCGAACGGAGAAAGCACAGCGGGTATTCGAGCCGGATGAGATCGCTACCTGGATAAGCCAGCTTTGTGACGCGCTCGATTATGCGCATAATCGCGCAGGGGTTGTTCATTGTGATTTGAAACCCTCCAACCTCATGGTGAATCAACGGGGCGATCTAAAAATCACTGACTTTGGTATAGCGCGCAGTCTTGCTGATTCAGTGAGCCGCTTAACCGCAGAGCAACGCCGGAGCGGGACGCTTGTTTACATGAGCCCACAACAGCTCAACGGCGAGCCGTGTATGCACTTGGGCGATATCTACTCGTTAGGCGCAACGATCTTTGAATTGCTCACCAGCAAGCCGCCATTCTATTCCGGCAATATCGATCGCCAGATTTGCGAGCGCGTCGCTCCCTCCATGACCGAGCGCCGCAAAGAATTCAACATCGAGCCAGCATCGGTTCCGCAGATTTGGGAAAACGTGGTCGCGGCTTGTCTGGCAAAAGACCCGTCACGCCGTCCGCAATCGGCAGTTGAAATTGCCCAGCGGCTCCAGCTTCCGCCAGGACAGGCGAGAATAGCAATCGCTCATGCGAAACCTGCAAAGAAGAAACTGGTGCTCGTAGGCGGCATCGCAGCGGCATCGGCGCTGGTGCTTGCGGCCGTGTATCTCGGAACGTTCAGGCGGCACGTCCCACTGGTCTCACATGCGCCGGCAATTTCCGAGAAATCCGTCGCGGTCCTACCGTTCGAAAATCGGAGCGAAGAAAAAGCCAACGCTTATTTTGCCAACGGCATTCAGGACGAGATTCTGACCCGCTTGTCGAAGATCGCCGATCTCAAGGTCGTCTCCCGCACATCCACGCAGCATTACAAAAGTGCGCCGGAAAATCTGCCTGAGATCGCAAAGCAACTGGGCGTGGCTCACATCCTGGAAGGAAGCGTGCAGAAGAGAGGCGACGCCGTGCGCGTTAACGTCCAGCTAATTAAAGCAGCCAATGATTCCCATCTTTGGGCCGATACCTTCGATCGCAAGCTGACTGACATCTTTTCGGTTGAGAGTGAAGTGGCCAAAGCCATCGCCGACCAATTGCGGGCAAAACTCACTGGTCAGGAGGAGCAAGTCATCGCCGCTAAACCGACAGAAAACCCGGAGGCTTACGATGCCTACTTGCGGGGCCTAGCATATACGCTGAAGCCGGGAGGAGTTACCCCTGCGAACTCCCTTGGTGCGGAGAGATACCTCAGGGACGCGGTACGTCTCGACCCGAAGTTCGCTCTTGCTTGGGCGCTGCTGTCAATCGTCGAATCGCGCGGTTACGTAACGGTAGCACTTCAACCAACGGTCGGTCGGCGTGATGAAGCGCGCGAAGCAGCCGAAAGAGCACTCAATCTTCAGCCCAACCTTGGCGAGGCGGTGTATGCCAAGGGATATTACCATTACGCCTGTCCGAAGGATTACGACACCGCAGTGCGTTACTTCGAGCAGGCGCGTCAGCTCCTGCCGAATGACAGCCGCATCCCTGAGTCGCTGGCATACGTCGCACGGAGGCGAGGGGAGTGGGATCGAAGCGAGGCATATTTCAATGAAGCCGAGCGGCTCGACCCGCGAAACGTCTATCTTCTTAGACAATATGCAGCATCCTATGTTGCGCTCCGCCGCTTTCCGGAGGCGTTGCGTAAACTTGATGAGGTTCTAAATATTACGCCGAACGATGTCGATACCGTTGCGCAAAAGGCCGGTGTCGCGCAAGCCGAAGGAGACCTGCCGCGCGCTTCTGCGCTCCTCGCTCCCCTCCAGCCCACGGCTGATGACCCCACGCCATTGGCAGCACAAGCTTACCAAGCGATCTTGGAGCGTCGCCCAACACAGATCATCCCTCGCTTAACCGAAATACTGGCCAAGCCTGATCCAGCATTCGGTTTTTACAATGGTGAATTACGTTTTTGGTTGGGCTGGGCGCAAGAAGTTGCCGGCGATCATGCCGCTGCGCGCCAAAGTTGGCGACAGGCGCGCAGCGAACTCGAGTTGTTCCTTCCGGAACAGCCGGAAAATTTTAGTCTTATCGGATTTCTCGCCCTAGCCAAT
>Ga0306922_10000513_pt1 | contig 32481 bp, 33 predicted proteins | sample sta12Cox44000082_FD_203758 | JGI IMG/M metagenome (GOLD analysis project Ga0306922, IMG submission 203758) | Lab enrichment of tropical soil microbial communities from Luquillo Experimental Forest, Puerto Rico - statoxic.12C.oxic.44.000.082 (v2)... | ecosystem: Environmental > Terrestrial >... | reverse complement strand
GCCCTACCGAGGCGCGGGGCCTGTGCTCAACGATCTCATCCCAGGCCGTGTAGACGTTTATTTTGCGAGCGGCGCGTTGCTTGCGAACATGCGGGCTGGTCAAATCCGGGGACTTGCAGTCACTGGTATCAGCAGGGAACCGGCAGCGCCGGAGCTGCCGACCGTTGCCGATTCCGGCGTTGCAGGTTTTGAAGCGTATTCGTGGCACGGGCTGTTCCTGCCAAGGAGAACCTCGCAGCAGATCGTCAATAAGATGAGCGCGGATGCCATAGCCGCGCTGGCCGAACCCGCAGTGCGCGAAAAGCTCGAGCAGAACGGCTACGGTCTTGTCGGCCGCGGTCCCGAGCAGCTCGCGGCCCTGCTCACGTCGGAAATCGAGAAGTGGGGCTCCGTCATCAGGCAGGCGGGAATCAGGATCGAATGATGGGGGAGCATGCGCAAGAAATCAAAGTGATCGCCTCGGGCGGCCTCAAGGCGGCATGTCTCGCGCTCATCCCCGCATTCGAACGGGCAAGCGGGCATCGCGTAAAGACCGTCTGGGCGGGATCGCCCGACATCATGAAGCGGATGCAAGCGGGCGAAACCGCCGATCTGATTGTAATGCCGGGCAGCGCAATCGATGAGCTCATCAAGCTCGGCAAGATCGTTGCCGGCAGCCGCGTCGATCTTGCGAAGTCCGGCATCGGAGTGGCGGTGCGCGCCGGCGCGTCCCGCCCGCAGATCGGATCAGCAAATGCGCTCAAGCAGGCGCTGCTGTCCGCGAGCTCGATCGCCTATTCTCCCAGCGCGAGCGGCGCGTATCTGGCCGGGCTTTTTCAGCGCTTGGGCATTGCCGATGAGCTCAAGCCGAAGATCAGGCAAAGCCCATCGGGAGTGCCCGTAGGCGAGCTGATTGCGCGCGGGGAGGCGGAGATCGGATTCCAGCAGATCAGCGAGCTGCTCCCGATTGCCGGCATCGACTATCTCGGACCGTTGTCGGCCGACATCCAGCATTTCACCGTGTTTTCCGGCGGCCTCCATGCCGGCGCGAAGGAACGGCAGGGAGCCCAGGCACTGACTGAATTCATCAAGTCGCCGGCTGCCGCTGCGGTCATCAGGAAATCGGGGATGGAGCCTGCCTGACGGCGGCGTCAGGACGCCGCCAATAGAGTTGCTGCGATCTTCCCCCATTCGTCCGCAAGCGGGATGCGGGACGCCGAATGTCCTGCCTGCCGGTACCAATAACTTGCGTTGTCGATGTCCCCTTCGCGTCGATGCAGGTAGGCATGCACCCAGGCACAGTCCTTGCCGCTCTCGTGCATGACGATCCGGTGCGCCTTCTCCCAATCATCCTTGCCTGCCCACCACAGCGCGGTGAGGGACGGAGCAAGAGAGGCCGGAGGCTTGGCCTTTTTCAGCGAGGCTTCGAATTCGGAAAGCGTCATGGCGGCGGGCGAGCGCTCGTGATCGCCCCATTCGGGGTCTGCAGGTTGCGTGAGATCCGTTCCCGGAGCAATACGGACGAGACCTTTCAATACTCCAAACAAAGGGTGTCGCTTTGATATTGCAGGCCGTTTCGAAGCCTTCCCGGCGGGATTGCGTCGCTTCCGGTGCGCTTTCCGAGCAACGTTAGGACGCTTCTTCATCATATTCGACATCTTGCTCTCGAGATTAGACACTCATACTCCCTCACCACCACCGTTCGGGTGAAAACCTCCCCGCTGCCTGCTCGATCACTTCGCCAAGCGAAAACAGGGTCTCCTCACCGAACGGGCGGCCGATCAGCTGGAGGCCGAGCGGCAAGCCCTCGTTGGACAAGCCGCCGGGAACGGAGATGCCCGGCAGGCCCGCCAGGTTGACCGGAACCGTGAACACGTCGTTGAGGTACATCTCAACGGGATCGCCGCTGGTCTTTTCTCCGATCCCAAAGGCCGCCGACGGGGTCGACGGGGTCAGGATCGCGTCCGCCCCGTCTGCAAACGCGCGCTCGAAATCGCGTTTGACGAGGGTGCGCACCTTCTGCGCCCTCAGGTAATAGGCATCATAGTAGCCGGCGGAGAGCACGTAGGTGCCGACCATGATGCGTCGGCGCACTTCCTTGCCGAAACCTTGCGCGCGCGTCTGCTGATACATGTCGGCAATGTCGCGGCAAGAGGCGCGCAGCCCATAGCGCACGCCGTCGTAGCGGGCGAGATTGGATGAGGCTTCGGCGGGCGCAACAATATAGTAGGCGGGGAGCGCGTAATTGGTGTGTGGCAGCGAGGCACCGATGATCTCGGCGCCGGCATCCTTGAGCCAGGCAATGCCCTGCTCCCACAGGCGATCGATCTCCGGCGCCATTCCCTCAACGCGATATTCCTTCGGAATGCCGATCTTCATTCCCGCAATCGACTTGCCGACCGCCGCCTCGTAAAGGGGAACCGGTCGGTCGACGGATGTTGCGTCCCTTAAGTCATGCCCTGCCATCGATCGCAGCAGGATCGCAGCATCGCGCACCGAGCGCGCGAGCGGGCCCGCCTGATCGAGCGAGGACGCATACGCAACAATGCCCCAGCGCGAGCAGCGCCCATATGTCGGCTTGATTCCGACAATGCCGGTAAGGGCCGCGGGCTGGCGGATCGAACCGCCGGTATCGGTCCCGGCCGCGCCGAGGCAAAGACGTCCGGCCACGGCCGCAGCCGACCCTCCCGAGGAGCCGCCTGGAACCAGGGGCGTATTCGCCCCGCTGCGCCGCCAAGGGGAGATCACCGGCCCGAAACATGAGGTCTCGTTCGACGATCCCATCGCGAACTCATCATTGTTGAGCTTGCCGAGCAGCACTGCGCCGTCGCGCCACAGATTGGCACTGACGGTGGATTCGTAGGTCGGCACGAAATCCTGCAGGATGCGCGAACCCGCGGTGGTGCGTACGCCCCTGGTTGCGAACGTGTCCTTGACGCCAAGCGCAAGCCCCTCAAGCGGGCGGGCGTCGTCGGTCTTGAGACGGGCATCCGCCGCCCTGGCCATGGCGCGCGCCTGATCGGGGGTTTCCAGCACGTAGGCGTTGAGTGTGCGCGCTTGCTCCATGGCGCCGAGATGGGCCTCGGCAAGCTCGGTTGCGGAGAAATCCCTCCGGCGCAGGCCGTCACGCGCCTGCGCCAACGTCAGCGCGGTAAGGCCATTCATTCGGAAGGGGCGTCACAGGCAAATGCGCTGCCGGACCCGGCCGAAGCGCAACGGTCGGCCTTTGCGTTCGACGCCTTCGGCAACGGCAGGTCCAATGCCTCGAGGTCCTCTGCGGTCACGCCCGGCGGCATTTCGCCCCGAGCAATGAAATCGGCGCACCACATGCGGAAAAAATAGCCCTGCTGTTCACAGGCAAGGCACATGGGCAATTCCTCGGCAAAAAATCACGAAGCAAACTCCGCTCAGTCCAGCATGAGCAGCAACGCGCCTCATTCCACCACCTTCGGCACCACAAAGAAGTGGTCTTCCGTTGCCGGCGCGTTCTTCACGATATCGTCAGCGATATTCCCATCGGCAACCTTGTCCTCCCGCTGCTTCATTTGCATGGGAATGACCGAGGTCATCGGCTCGACTCCCTCGACATTGACCAGCGACAGCTGCTCGACAAAAGCGAGGATGGCATTGAGCTCGCCTTGCAACGGCCCGATTTCCTCTTCTGCCATTGCAATGCGCGCAAGATGAGCGATCCGCCGGACGGTTTGGGCATTGACGGACAAGGCGGCTGCCTCCGGAGCGAAGCTCAGCACCAAAAGAGTAAGCGTATAGCAGAGCGGCCTTTGACGGCAACCTCCCCGTATTGCGCTGGCCGCCGCAAGAGCCGATATGACCGGCATGGATGCCCCCAATCCTTCTGCCCTGCCTACCTTCGCCAGCCGCACGCCCCTGCATATCGGCGCGATCAGCCTCAAGGTACGCGATCTCGAGGCGCTCGTTGCATTTTACCGCGACGCGCTCGGCCTCTCAGTCGTCAGGACGGGTGAAGATGGGGCCGCCCTCGGCGCCGGCGGCGTGCCGTTCGTTCGCCTGGAGCACCAACCCGACGCCAAACCCGATAATGCGCGCGAGGCGGGGCTCTATCACACCGCCTTCCTCATGCCGACACGCGCCGATCTCGCGCGGTGGCTTCATCATGTGGCACGCAACAAGGTGGCGCTGACAGGCGCATCCGACCACGCGGTGAGCGAGGCCTTTTACCTCGACGACCCCGAAGGCAACGGAATCGAGGTCTATTGCGACCGGCCGGCGGAGAGCTGGCAATGGACCGGCGATGACCTCAAGATCACCAACGACCCGCTCGACATCGACGCCATCCTGCGCGAGATTCCTGCTGGCGCAAGCTATCCGGGAGCGCCGGACGGGATGCGTATCGGCCACGTCCACTTGCGGGTGGGCGATGCGGCGCGAGCGGAAGCGTTCTATCGCGACGGCATCGGGCTCGACGTTACGCGCCGCCGCCACGGCGCTTCATTCATGTCCTCGGGGCGCTATCATCATCATATCGCGGCCAACACCTGGCACAGCGCAGGCGCCGGTGCGCGCGACCCTGATCGAGCCGGGCTGGCTTTGCTGACGTTCGAAGCCGCCGACGGGGCCGCCTTCCTCGCCCTCAAGCAACGGCTCACGATCGCCGGGATCCCGTTTTCCGAAGCGTCTGCCGGCATCGAGACGGTTGATCCGTGGGGGACCCGCCTGCGCGTGGTGCCGGCCTAACTGAGGCTGCCCTGGATAAAATTGCGGCCTGACGACGGCACGAATACGGCTTGACAGCGGCGAAAATGCGGCGAAAATGCGTGCAGCTGGTCTGGTCGCGCATCTGCCTCCAGGCGAAGCGTTTCTTAAGGAAACCAAGAAGATGAGAAAGATCGCTATCGCAGCCGCTATTGCTTTGGGCATCGGTGCCATGGGCCTCGCAGGCTCCGTGGGTGCCCAGGCGCAAGGAGTTCGGGTTGTCGTCTCCCCATATGGCTATTATGGCTATGGCCCCGGGCCTTGGCGTCTCTATACCGGCAATCCCTGGAAACATCTCAATGCGGCAAAATACGTTGCCTGCCGCAAGAAGGTGGCTCCGCAGCGTGCCTTCGCCCCGGCATTCGTATTCATGGTCGACTACTGCTACCTCGGCCTGCCGTACTAAAGCATCATCGAGCTTGACGGACATCACGGGCGAAACCGCTGCGGAGCGGTTTCGCCCGCTTCATTTACCCGGCGCTCCTTCGCACATCGGTGGTCGGGTACCCGGTAATTCACACTGCCGCGATTTAGCGTGAATCGAGATTGCATTGACGTCATGCGTGCGACACGATGACGTGACACGGTCAGTCCCGAGGCACAAAAGCTTGCATGTCGTGACAAGTCGATCACGGGCTTTGCGCGCGCTTGCGAGCTTCGAAATCGGGACACTCCTCCGGTGGAGGACGGGATGGAACATCTTATTTTTATTTGCCCAGCGACCGGAAAAGCGGTCGACAGCGGGGTCGAGACCGAAATCGGCACTCTGCTGCGAATCCGGCAGAACAAGGTGCGCGTCTCATGCCCGGCATGCGGCGCACGTCATGAATGGCTGGTAGGGGACGCGTTCCTCGCAAAGGCCGCCTGATCGGCGCGCCGCATCCGTCGCCTCCGATTACACTTGGTCAGACCAATACTGATGCTCTGCACCGTCAGCGCGCCGAACGGTGCGGCGCGAGCTTTCACTTGAGCATTTAATCAATTATCCTCGCATTTCTCGCGACCGTCCGGAGGCACGAGCATGGATGCGATCACGTCGATCGACCGCGCGCCCGGCAAGGATTCCACGCTGGCCGTGTTGGCGCGGATCGGGATGATCATTCCCTCGGTCAACAGCATGACCGAGCCCCAGTTCAATCGTCTGGCGCCGCCCGGCCTCACCACGCATGTTGCCCGTGCGCGCGTCGCCGGCCCCTGGAAACGGCCGCTTCCCGACATGGCGGAAGAAATTGCAGCCTCCGCGCGGCTGCTCTCCGATGTCAGCCCGGACCTCATCGTCTTCCACTGCACCGACACGTCCATGGCGCAGGGACCGCAGGGTGAGGGACGCATTCTCGAGATCGTGCATGATGCGACCGGGATCGAGGCGTTGGCGACGAGCGCTCTGGTGCTCGAAGCATTGCGGGCGCTCGGCTTGCGCAAGCTTCTCCTGCTTAGTCCCTACAAAAGCAATAACGCCGTCATCGGCTATCTGCAGACAACCGGCCTCGCCGTGGTTCACGATGTTGCGCTTGCACTCGAGCCGCTCGAGTTCGCCAAGGTCACCCCGGCGCAGTGGAGCGAGCTTGCCCGCACCCACGATCGGGAGGAAGCCGACGGCATCTTCCTGAGCTGCACCAACACCACGCAGATCGACGCCATCGCCGATATCGAGCGCGCGCTCGGCAAGCCGGTGGTGAACAGCAACCAGGCCGTGCTGTGGGGATGCCTGCGGCGGCTCAAATCGAAACTTGGCGCGCTTGCGCCTATTCCCGCGCTCGGGCGATTGATGCAGCAGATGGACTTGAGCGAGGCGTACGCGTAGGGCGAGGCGGGGCACCGAAAAACACGCAATGCTTTTAGGGCGCCCTGCCAACGCGGAGAAACTTGTTGCTATGAAAATCTGTCGCTCTGCGCGGCGGGCATTAACGGCAGCGTTCCTTGTTCTCGCTGTGCCGATCGCTTGGGCGCAGCCCTACCCCTTCCGCCAGATCACGCTCGTGGTGCCTTTCGCGCCCGGAGGGCCTGCCGATTTCCTTGGCCGCTTGGTCGGCCAGAAGATGGGCGAGGACCTGGGCCAGCAGATCGTCGTCGATAACCGGCCGGGAGCAAATACGATTATCGGCGCGCAGGCGGTGGCGAAAGCAAATCCCGATGGTTACACGCTCCTGATGGCCATCGACGGCACGCTGGTCATGAACCCGTTCCTCTACAGCCGGCTTGCCTACGACCCGTTCAAGGATTTTGCGCCGATCTCCCTGCTCGCCCTCGTCCCTTCGGCGCTGGTGGGAAACATCAAAATCCCGGTCAGCTCGATCAAGGACCTGGTCGAGCAGGAAAGGGCGAAACCGGGCACCTTTCAGATCGGCATCAGCACTCCGACCTCGCAGGTCAATGTGGGTCTTTTGAACATGATGGCAGGGACTGCATTCGGCATGGTGCCCTACCGCGGCGGCACCACGCAGATCACCGGCATCCTGGCAGGCGACATTCCGCTCGGCATGGAAAGCATCAATGTGGCGCTGCCGCTCTGGCGCGACGGAAAGGTGAAGATTCTCGGCCTGGTGAGCGCGCAGCGCCTTACGATGGCGCCCGAGCTTCCCACCATTGCCGAGACCTTCCCCGGCTACGACCTCGGCATCTGGCAGAGCATGGTGGCCCCGGCGGGCACGCCGGCCGAGATCGTGAGAAAGCTGCACGGCTCGATCCGCAAGGTCCTGGCCCTGCCGGAAGTGCGCGAGAAGCTCGCCGCCGCCGGGATTGAACCCGCGAGCAGCGAAACGCCGCAGGAATTCGCCTCCTTCATCCGGTCCCAGGCGGATACGCGAGCCAAGGTGATCCAGGCGGTTGGAATGAAGCTCGATTGATCCGCCCTAAGCCCTCGCGACTGCGATGGGTTCGGCCTCTTTCCCGTGCGCGCCACCTCCGACGTTGCCTGCTAACAGCCGGCCAAGGCGAGGCGGCCGCTCGCACCCGCCGAGCAGGCGAAGCGCGTCCCATATGACCGCCTGATTGCTGGTAACGACCGGACGACCGAGCCGCGCTTCCAGCTCCTCGATCACGCCGAAAACGCAGATATTCGCACAACTGATGAAATAGGCGTCGGCGTCAGGATGCGATCGCTCGATAGCGCGCTCGCGCCAGAACTGCGCCGGCATCGCGCAATAGGCATCGCTGCCGGCAAGCGCATAGCCGGAGGCGGAGAGAACGTCATAGCCCGCATGGCGCAGGAACTGCGCCTCGTGCTCGGTGGTAGCCTCGCCGTAAGGCGTGATCAGCACGATGCAGCGCGCGGCGATCGAATCCAATGCGCGTTGAACGGCCGTGATGGTCGTGGTCGCGCGCGGCGCGCCGGCGCGCGCGAGGGCCGCGAGGATCTGGCGCTCACCCGCTGTCCCCGCTTCCATCGAGTTCGCCGTGCAATGGAAGATGACGACCTCGCAACGGGCATCCGACAGCGCGCGCCCGGCCTCCTCGATGCGCGGCAGCAAGCGGTCGAGTGCGCAGTGATTGGCGCCGGTCATGCGCAGGCGGGTGACGTGAGCTTGAACGGCTGGCGCAAAGGCCGGAACCATCTCCTGCTCGACCATCCGGTTCGACGACGGAATGATCAGCCCGACGCGCGTGGTCACGGTCAATGCGCCTCGCGCAGGCCCGCGCGCTGCAGACGGGGCAGGACTTCGTCACAAAAGAACGGCAGCTCGTCGATATAGTTGACCAGCGAGACGGCGATTCCGGTCAGGCCGGCCTTGCTCAGGTCGGCGAGGTGGCTCGCGACGTGATCGGGATCGCCAACGACCGGCAGTCCGCCCATGCCCTGCGCATATCCGGTTCTGATCTGGGCAAACTTGTCTGCCGGCGTGTTCTGCGCCGTGATATTCTTGAGCGCGAGGATGCTGTCGACGGCGGACCAGTCGGCGTGCTCCACAATCGAATAATGAAAATAGTCCTCCGCCTCCTTCCGGCTCCGCCGGCAGGTGACGACCCCGACCGTGTAGACGCCAAGCTCGCGTCCCTGCGCCGCCGCCTGGCTCTTTGCGGCGGCAACCTTCTGGGCAGTCTCGTCGAGGGAGGTGCGCGACGCCTGAAGAAAAAATGCATCGCAATTGCGGATGGCGAACGCCTGACCGACCGGTGAAGCGCCGGCATTCATGATGACGGGCCGGGTACCACCATAAGGCTTCGGCTTGCCGCGGATTTTTTTCATGTTGAGATATTTGCCCTGGAAGTCGAAATCCTCCCTGTCCGACCAGATCGTCTTGATGACGTCGATCCATTCCTGCGCGTACTCGTAACGCTGCTCATGGTCACGCTGCCTGACCCCGAACATCTCGAACTCGCCTTCGTTCCACCCCACAACGATATTCAATCCGAAACGTCCTCCGCCGATGTGGTCGGCGGTGACCATCTCCTTGGCGGCAATGACCGGATTGAACAGCGGAGCATGCACGGTTCCGAACACGGTGATGCGGCTGGTCGAGGCGAGCAATCCTGATGCCCAGGTGATGGTCTCGAGCGTCGCTCCCTGATAGTCGGTGTCTCCGCCATATCCTTTCCAGCGCCCGATCGGGAGCAGGAAATCGATGCCGGCCGCGTCGGCCATCCTTGCGAGCTTGAGGTTATCCGGCCAGCTTCCGGACCAGCGCTCCGGAATCATGGTCACCGCCCGCCCCGACGAGCAATTTGCTCCGAAGAGCCCGATCTTGAGCTTGTTCGAATTGTGCATGGACATTCGATCATGACGGGATGGTAGCGGGGCGAGCACGGGTTCCTCCCGGAGTTCCGTCGATCTCGCAGGGGCGGGCCGGGCGTCCTGTCGTAACTCCCCGTCCTCAGCAAGATCGGCCTTTGTCATCTACTCTACGGGCTGTGGCCCTTGCCGCCAACCATTACGGCGGTGACAATCGCAGCCGCGACAGGGCGCGAAACGAAGCCATGAAACGAGCGCTGTTATTGCTGAGCGTTGCGCTGCTCTCGACCTCGCAGCTGGTTTCCGCGCAGGGCCAGGAAAGCTCCGAAGCGAGCAGCAGCGCCGCGACCTTTCCAAGCCGGCCGATCCGGATCATCGTGCCGTTTCCCCCGGGCGGGCCGAGCGACATCGTGGCGCGCCTTATCGGCCAGAGAATGGGCGAGGATTGGGGTCAGCCGGTGCTGATCGAGAACCGCCCTGGCGCCAATACCATAATCGGGGCACAAGCTGCGGCAAGGGCGGCACCCGACGGCTACACGCTGTTCATGGCGATCGATTCGACCCTGGTGATGAACCAGTACCTCTACAAGAGCCTGCCCTATGATCCGATCGCTGATTTCGCACCCATTTCACTGACTGCAAAGACCGTTTCGGTCCTCGCGGTCTCGGCTCGCAGCGGAATTCACTCGATCAAGGAGCTGATCGCCAGCGCGCGCGCAGCGCCCGGCAAGCTCAATTACGGCGGCGGCACCATCACCGCACGGCTGATGGGACATCTCTTCCACCAGGCCGCCGGGCTCGACATTGTCTATGTGCCGTTCAAGGGCACGCCCGACACCGTCAATGGTCTTTTGACCGGCAGCGTTGACCTCGTCTATGTCGCCCATCCGATCGTGGCGCCCTTGATTGTAAGCGGCGCCGTGCGCGCGCTGGCGAGGCTTGATCGCACTGCTCCGCCGTCCATGGCGGATATTCCGCCGCTCGCCGACGCGGCCGGCATTGCGGACCTCGAAGATATCTCGGTCTGGCTCGGGCTCCTCGCCCCGAAAGGCACACCCGGAGCGGTCATCGACAAGCTCCATGATCAAGTGGCAAGCGTGCTTGCAGATCCCCTTCTCAAGCAGAGATCGGAGGCAACAGGCAGCTATCCCATCGCTTGCACGCCCGAAGAATTCTCTGCCTTCATCCGCAAGGAGGCGCAGCGCTGGTTGCGCGTGATCAGAGACGCCGACATCCGGCTCGAGTGAGAAAGGACCGTCATGAGCATTCGTCCCGTCGTGCTGGCTGTAATCTCGATGCTGCTGAGTGGAGCCGCCGCGGCGCAGGAGCGCCTGGAAGCCTTCCCCAGCCGCTCCATCAAGATCGTGGTGCCTTTCCCGGCCGGCGGGCCATCGGACGTTCTCGCGCGCATGATCGGTGCGAAAATGAGCGAGGATTGGGGCCAGACGGTCGTGGTGGAGAATCGGCCGGGCGCCAATACCGTGCTCGGCGCCCAACAGGTCGCGAAGGCGACGCCCGACGGCTACACGCTGCTGATGGCCATCGACTCCACGCTGACCATGAACCAGTACCTCTACCGCACCCCGCCATACGATCCCTTCAATGACTTTGCCCCGATCACGCTGACCGCCAAATCGATGCAGCTCCTGATCGTCAACACGGCAAGCAAGGTGAATTCGGTCAATGATCTCATTGCCAAAGCCAAGGCACAGCCGCGCAAACTCAACTACGGCGCCGGCACCATCACCACCAAGCTCACGGGTTATCTGTTCAACAAGGCTGCCGGGATCGAGACCGAGCTCGTACCCTACAATGGCAGCGCAGAGGTGACCCAGGGTCTGCTCACGCGGAGCGTCGATTTCTCCTTCGACGGGCCATCCGCCTCATTGTCCCTGATCCAGAGCGGCCAGTTCCGGGTGCTCGCCAAGTTCGATCCGCGCCCGTTTCCGCCGGTGCCAGATCTCCCGCTCATCACTGCCGAAGTACCGGGGCTCGACGAAATCACGGTCTGGCTGGGGCTCGTCGCACCCCGGGGCACACCGGCCGGCATCATCGACAAGCTGGCAACAGAAGTGGCCAAAGTGCTGGCCGATCCTGCCATCAAGGCCAAGGCGGACGCGTCCGGCTTGTACCCGGTCACGAATACCCCTGCGGAGTTTGCCGCCTTCATCCGCAGCGAGGCGCAGCGCTGGTCAACCGTGGTGAAGGCAACCGGGATGAAATACGACTGATTAGGTGAGGCGGCGGCATTCCTCGCATTGCAGAATCGGGACGAATGGTGGGATCATTTTGAAAACATAATGACTTAACCCATGCTCAATTTGCATATCTGCAGAGCAACAGAAAATCTCCTGCATTGCAGCAAAGCCTCCTACCTTTTCGGCTGAGCGGGTCATCGTTATCCGGCCCGGAAAGGACATTCAACATGCTGGTCGAAACCCTTGGCTTCCTTCGTGCCTGGAAGCGCTACAATGCTAGTCTCAATGAGCTCTACCAGCTCGGCGACCGCGAATTGGCCGATATCGGCATTACGCGGTCGGACATCCCGCGGATCGCATGGGACAACGCCCACCGCTGATCCCGCATAAGGGGTTCGAGAACGCGCCCGCCTTGTGCGGGCGCTTTCATTTGGGGACGAGGGCGCCTAGCTTTCGCTCATGAGCAGCCCGAATTTCGAGCCAGTGCACATCATCGGCGGCGGACTTGCGGGTTGCGAGGCCGCCTGGCAGCTCGCCGCCCGCGGTGTTGCAGTCACGCTGCATGAAATGCGCCCGATACGGCAGACAGCTGCGCACAAGTCGGATGCGCTCGCCGAGCTCGTATGCTCGAACTCGCTGCGTTCCGACGACAAAGAGCACAGTGCCGTTGGTCTCCTGCACGAGGAAATGCGGCGCCTGGGCTCCCTGGTCCTGCGCACCGCCGACGCCAACCAGGTCCCGGCCGGGGGCGCGCTCGCGGTCGATCGCGAGGCCTTCGCGGCAGCCGTCAGCGCCGCGCTTGCCGAGCACCCGCTGGTCGACATCCAGCGCCATGAAGTGGCTGCTCTCCCGCCCGCGCAATGGAGCAATGTGATTGTTGCGACCGGGCCCCTCACCTCCCCCGCGCTCGCCGACGCAATCGCAGAGCGCACGGACCAGAATGCGCTCGCCTTCTTCGACGCGATCGCGCCCATCGTTTACCGAGATTCCATCAACATGTCGGTTGCCTGGCTTCAATCGCGCTACGACAAGGCCGGACCGGGCGGAACGGGCGCCGACTACATCAATTGTCCGCTCACACGCGAGCAATACAACACCTTTGTGGCAGCGCTGCTTGCAGGAGAGAAAGTTGATTTTCACGACTGGGAAACGGTTACGCCCTATTTCGACGGCTGCCTGCCGATCGAAGTGATGGCACAACGTGGATGCGAGACGCTGCGCCATGGTCCGATGAAGCCGTTCGGATTGACCAATCCGCACCCGGGCACTGCCAAGCCCTACGCCGTCGTCCAGCTGCGCCAGGACAACCGGCTCGGCACCTTGTTCAACATGGTGGGCTTCCAGACCAAGCTCAAGCATGGCGAGCAGTTGCGCATCCTGCGCACCATCCCGGGGCTCGAGCACGTCGAGTTCGCCCGCCTTGGCGGCCTCCACCGCAACACCTTCATCAATGCGCCTGCGCTGCTCGACCCGATGCTGCGGCTGCGTGTCGAGCCGCGTTTGCGCTTTGCCGGTCAGATCACCGGCTGTGAGGGTTACGTCGAGTCGGCCGCCATTGGTCTGCTGGCCGGCGTCTTCGCCGCGGCGGAGCAAAAGGGCGAACAGCCACTCCTCCCGCCGCCGACGACCGCCCACGGCGCGCTCCTTGCTCACATCACCGGCGGACATCTGGAAGCGGTTCCCTCGGATGCCGCCACACCGCCTGCGCGCTCCTATCAGCCGATGAACGTAAATTTCGGCCTGTTCCCGCCGCTTGCCGACGCGACCAGGAGCGAAAGCAGCAAGCGTCTGCGCGGCACGGAGAAATCCTTGGCGAAGAGACGCTCTCTCAGCACCCGGGCACTCGCAGACCTTGACGCCTGGATCGCGGGCGGCTTCCACGCCGTTGCGGCGGAATGAAGAACGCGAGGGTCGCGTCGAGCGAGGTCGCCGGTCGCTGGACCGGCAGCGTGGTGCTCAAGCGCGATCTGTTCTCGACCGTGGAGCGCGGCCGCTTCCTTACGCCTTTCGGCGAGGTCGAGGCGGTGCTGCGCCGGATCGATGAGGTCCCGTGGTGGAGCTTTGTCCTGGCGCGCTATTTATTTGCGCGCGAGCGACGCGCGCTTGCGGTGGCGGGCACCCTCGGTGTTGCCCCCCCTCTCCTATTCGCCGGGCGGCGCAATCTGGTGCGGGGCTGGATCGACGGTGTCGCCTTGCAGATTGCGCAGCCCTACGGGGACTGCGCCTATTTCACATCCGCCAAAGCCGCGCTTCGAAAGCTGCACCGGGCCGGGATCTGCCACAACGATCTCTCCAAGCAACAGAACTGGCTGCGCGGGCGTGACGGTCGCGCCTATCTCACGGATTTCCAGCTTGCCTCCTGCTTCTCACACCGCGGCCGCCTGTTTCGGCTGCTTGCCTATGAAGACCTGCGTCATCTTCTCAAGCACAAGCATCGCTATCTCAGAGAGCGATTGACGCCGGCGGAGTGGCGGCTGCGAACGCGCAAGAGCGGATTCGCCAGTCTGTGGCTGATGACCATCAAGCCTCTGTACGAGCTGATCATGCACCGCTTGTTCGGCTATATCGACCAGGAAGGAGGCGGCGCACGTCTTGCCTTCGATGGCCCCCGCATTGTCGCATGCCTGAGGAAGCATCCGCAGGTGCGCGACGCCGCGATCGTGAAGTATTATGATCGCGGAGCACGACACAATCTCTACGCGTTCGTCGAGGCCGCGAACCTGTCGGAAGAGCTGCTGCGCAACCTGGTCACGACCTCAATTCCCGAAGTGATGCCGCCCCAACACATCCAGGTCAGCGAATCTCTGCCGCGCTCCCCCGACGGCAACATCCGCGTTGAGATATTGCAGCTTGTGGCATCGAACCAGCTCGATCAGATCGAATCGCTCATGACCAGTGATGCGGAGCGTGCGACGGTCGCCAGCATCGTTGCGCTACGGCGCAATCTGCGCGATCGCTTTTAACGAAAGATCCGATCCGGCCGGCGGGCAGCGCGCCAGATGCACCATTGGCGTCGCCAGGGCGCAATCTCAATCGGCTTGAACGGGTCATAGCTGCGTCGCTCCATCCGCGCGAGCACCGCGGGGACGAGCGCGACCGGCAGGACCGCTGGCACGACGGCAGCCGTTGCAGCTCGCATGAGCTCGTGGGCTTGGGCGAGATGCCGCCGGGCAATGAGCCGCAACTCAGCCAAAGCCGCGCGCAGCCCGGCGCTCGCAGGCTTGCGCGCCATGGAGCGATCGTCGAGCACGTCTTGCCGGCCCGCGCCATGACGTTCCAGCAACTCCAGCGGGACGTAAAGCTGGCCGCGGCGGGCGTGGATCGAAACTGCGTTAAGCAACCCTGCAAGGGCCTGCGCAACCCCGGCGTGATGCGCAAGCATTCCTGTGTCCGTGTTGCTTCCCGCCTCCAGAATTTGCGCGCAAAGGGCGATAAGATTGCCGGCTGCCGCATCCGCATACAGTTCGAGAGCCGAGATTGTTTGCATCGGCTCGTCGTAGAAGTCGAACCTGCGCGCCTCGACAAGGGCTGTCAGACGTCTCCTCTCCAGAGGGTACTTGGCGGCGGTCGCGATCAGGGCCCTAGCCACCGGGTGCCCCGCCGCCTCGCTGCCGCGCTCCTCCCCGAGCACGACATCGTGCCACCATTGCAGGCGAATCTCTCCAGCCAGTGGCCCGCGCGCCGCTTCGCGTATCCGGGCAATTTCAAGGTTGAAGGCGTATAGCGAAAGGAGCGCCGCACGATGCGCGGCGGGGGCGAACAAGGCGGTGAGAAAGCGGTCCCTGTCTCCGGCGCGGACCAGCCTCTCGCAGTAGATGAAAGCATCTTGCATGAGCCAAGACGCCAGCCCGAAAGACTGCCGGGATCAGGTGCGCGCCGGCTGCCTCGCCAACTTCTCTTCGGTCTCCACCCGCGCCGTTCCGACACCGAGATAGATCAGGATTGGGGCAGCGATGAACACCGAGGTATAGGTTCCGACCAGAACAACGCCGAAGATCATGGTAGCCACGAAGCTGTGAATGGCGTGACCGCCGAACAGAAGCAACGCCAGCAGTGCAAGCGTCACGGTTACGTGGGTGATGATCGAGCGTGACAGGGTTGAGTTGACGGAAATGTTCAGCAGCTCGGGCATGGACATGCGCTTATAGCGCCGCAGCATTTCCCGTATGCGGTCATAAATGACTACGGTGTCGTTGAGGGAATAACCGAGAATAGTAAGCAGGGCCGCGATGCTGGAAAGATCAAAGTCGATTTGCGTGAGCGACATGTAACCGATCGTCAGCACAAGGTCGTGGACGTTTGCGATCATAGCGCCCAGCGCGAATTGCCATTCAAACCGGAACCACAGATAGATCAGAATGGCGAAGATCGCGAGCATGAGGCCTATCGTGCTGTAAGCGAGCAGCTCCTTTGAGACCCGTGGACCGACGACCTCTTCACGTCGGATCTCGACCTCGTTGCCCAGCGCGGCCCTGACCTTGGCAAGGGCAGCCTGCTGGGCTTCTTCGCCGCCAGGCTGCTGTGCGACGCGGATCAGCACGTTTTCCGGTCCACCGAACTGCTGCAGCTGGACTTCGCCCAACTCCAGGCTGCCGAGAGCGTTGCGCATCTTGGCAAGATCGGCCGCGCCCGATTTCGACTGCACTTCGATCAGCGTGCCTCCGATGAAGTCGATGCCGAAATTGAGGCCGTGGAAGAAAAACAGGAATATGGCCGCAATCGACAGCAGCGCTGAGACGGGAAAGCTGATGCGCCGAAAGCGCATGAAATCGAATCTGGTGTCGTCGGGAACGATCCGCATCAACGGGATGGAAGGATGCAGACGCACGCCGGCCGCCTATGAGATAGCCAGCTGCCGCGGGCGTGCCCACCTCACCCACCAGGCCACGATCAACCGTGTCAAGGTGAACGCGGTGAAGACAGTCGTGATGATTCCGATGCCGAGCGTCACGGCAAAACCCCGCACCGGACCGGTGCCGATGAAAAACAGCACCGCCGCCGCGATGAAGGTCGTGATGTTGGAATCGAGAATGGTGGCGAGTGCGCGCGTGAACCCGGCATCGATTGCCGTAATCGGGGTTCGCCCGCTGCGCACCTCCTCACGAATACGCTCATAGATCAGCACATTGCTGTCCACCGCAATGCCGATCGTTAGAACGATGCCGATGATGCCGGGCAATGTGAGGGTCGCATTGAGCAGCGACAGGATACCGAAGATCATCCCGACATTGATGGCGACCGCGATGCTCGCGAACACTCCGAAAAGCCCATAGCTGAGCACCATGAAGGCCACGACCAGCACGGCGCCGAAGTAAGATGCCATCTTTCCTTTCTCGATTGAGTCCTGGCCAAGCCCGGCGCCGACAACGCGCTGCTCGATCACGGTAAGCTTCGCGGGCAACGCGCCGGCTCTGAGCAGGATGGCAAGATTGTTGGCTGACTCAACAGTGAAATTGCCGGAGATCTGTCCGCTTCCACCCAAAATGGGCTCGCGGATGACGGGTGCCGAAATCACCTCGTCATCAAGCACGATCGCAAACGGGCGTCCGACGTTTTCCTGGGTAACCTGTGCAAATTTCCGTGCGCCCGAAGTATTGAACTTGAACGAGACGATGGGCTCGCTGGTGCGCTGATCGAATCCGGGCTGCGCATCGGTGAGCTCCTCCCCGGAAACTATCACGCGCTTTTCCAGAAGATAGGGCTGGCGGTTCTCGGCTTTTGAGCCGTAGACGATCTCGGATTCCGGCGGCGGGCGGCTCTGCAGCGCCTGCTCCGCCGACATCGAGGGGTCCACCAGCCGGAAGGTCAGCTTGGCGGTCGTGCCGATAACCTTGATGAGCTCTTCCGGATTGCCCAGCCCGGGCACCTGAACCAGGACGCGGTCCGTGCCCTGGCGCTGGATCGATGGCTCGACCAGTCCCATGGCGTTGACCCGCCGCTCGATGATCTCGACCGATTGATCGACCACCTGCCGGGTGCGCTCGACCAGAGCCGGCTCTGTCACCGTCAGGCGGATCAGACCGGCACCGGCATTCTCGACGTCAACCGTGCGCTGTCCGGTGCTGCCGAGAAATCCGCCCAGCGGCTGAGACAAGTCGCGCAGCTTGGTCAGTGCCTGCTGTACGTCGCTTTCGCGAACTATGACCTCGACGGAATTGCCGCGGATGACGGGCGCGCGGGTTATGCCGACGCGCGCTTCGCGCAGCAGCTTGCGCACATCGTCCTGCAGAGCCTGGAGCTTCTGGCGCCGGACATCGTTGGCATCAACTTGCAGCAGAATGTGCGAGCCGCCCTGAAGATCGAGCCCCAGCACGATGTGGCGCTGCGCCCACGAGGGCCACCGCTGGATCGTCTTTTCCGAAAAGAAATTGGGAACAGCGAACAGACAGCAGATGAACGCCGTAAGCAGGATCGCCGCAGCCTTCCACTTGGAAATGTAAAGCATTGATGATCCTGACCGGGGCTCGCACGTTCAGCCGAATTCAGCCCGGCGCTCTGCTCGAGCCGCCATCGTCCTTGACAGGCTCACCCTTGGCGCGAACGCCCGAAACCATCGAACGCACCTGCCGCACGCGCACTCCATCTGCGATCTCAACCTCGATTTGATCGTCGTCGACGACCTTGGTCACCTTCCCGACCAGTCCTCCTGACGTAATGACCGTGTCACCGCGGCGCAAGTTCTTGACCAGCTCTTGATGCTCTTTGGCTCGCTTTTGCTGTGGCCGCAAAATCAGAAAATACATGATCACGAAGATCAGAATGAAAGGCAGCAGCTGCACCAGCATATTGTCGCCGCCAAACGGGCCCGCCTGGGCAAAAGCCGGCGTCACAAGCATCTCGCGTCCCTTTGTCCTGTGGGCTCCGCACTTTTGGGCTGCGGCTGGCGCTGGTTGCGGTCGACGAAATCGGCGCGGACTATAGCGGCCAGCCGTTCAATTGCAATCCAAGCCTACCTGCAGTTTTTTTCCACGAATATGGGTCTCTTTGCGGACCAACTTGCGGGCCTGCCCGGGGCTGGTTAAGCCTGCAGCACGATTGCGCGGTAACTCAGATCGACATGACCAAACGCGTCCGCAAACCGGCATCAGAGGGCCGCCGAGGCACCCGCGACGATTCGCAGGGCGCATTGGAGCGTATCGCACTTGCGCTGGAACGACTCGCACCGGTCGCGACGCCGGCACCGCCTTATGACCGGGCCGAGGCGTTCTCATGGCATCCGGACGGACGGCGTCTGGTCCCGGTAGCCAAGATCAATCGCGTCGACATGTCGCTTCTCAAGGGAATAGATCGCGTGCGCGATATGCTCCTCGAAAACACTGATCGATTCGCGCGCGGCTTGCCGGCCAACAATGCGCTGCTCTGGGGTGCGCGCGGCATGGGCAAGTCATCGCTGGTCAAAGCCGTGCATGCCTCGGTCAATGCCGCGCTCCGGGGCGGCGACAGACCTGATGGACCCCTCAAGCTGGTCGAGATTCACCGCGAGGACATCGAAAGCCTGCCGGACCTGATGGCGCTGATGCGCGGCACCGCGTATCGCTTCATTGTCTTCTGTGACGATCTGTCCTTCGAAACAGAGGACACCAGCTACAAGTCTCTCAAGGCCATGCTGGAAGGAGGGATCGAGGGTCGGCCGCATAATGTTGTGTTTTACGCGACATCGAATCGACGCCACCTGATGCCACGCGACATGATGGAAAATGAGCGCTCGTCAGCCATCAACCCGGGTGAGGCGGTGGAGGAGAAAGTTTCGCTGTCGGACCGCTTCGGGCTATGGCTCGGATTTCACCGCTGCAGTCAGGATGAGTTCCTGGCCATGGTTGATGGCTACGTCGCCCATTATCGCATTGAGCATGCGCGTGAAATGATCCATCGCGAAGCCTTGGAATGGGCAACGACGCGGGGCGCACGCTCGGGGCGTGTCGCTTGGCAATTCGTGCAGGACCTCGCCGGCAGGCTCGGGATTGCGATGGCAGAAGATGGATGACCGGAAGTCAGATGGGGAGCACCAACCCCACCGTCCGACTCATGCTCCACTCAGGAATTTTGTCGGATCGACCGGGGATGCTCCCTTGCGTATCTCGAAATGGAGCTGGGGGGCGTTGACGTTGCCGGACTGACCGGAGCGAGCGATCACCTGTCCACGCTTGACCGCATCCCCTCGCTTCACCAAAAGCTCCTTTGCGTGGGCATAGGCGGTGACATAGCCGTTTGGGTGACGTACCAGGACAAGATTGCCGTAACCTTTGAGCTCGTTGCCGGCATAAGCCACTACTCCGTCCTCGGCTGCCTTTACCGGCGTGTTTTCCGGAACCGCAATATTGATTCCATCATTCTCCTGCCCGTTGGTCGATGGACCAAACGCGTTAATGACGCGCCCATTGGCCGGCCATCTGAACCTCGGCAGTGAGCCGGTTTCTTCCGTGGTCTTGGCAGCGCCGGTCGCGGGCGCCCCGTCGGCGACGGGTGCAAAAACACTGATGCTGGGCTCCGGCTCAGCACTCGGCGGTGAAGGCGCCGGTGGTGCTTGCGCCGCCACATTCGGGGCAGGGTTGGGATCGATTGCGGAAGCACGCACGCCGGGGATCACCAGACGGTCACCGACGTTGAGGCGGGCAGTCACCGGAATATGGTTGGCTCTGGCCAATTCACCGACCGGCTTGCCGTACAGACGGGAAATCCTGCTCAGGGTCTCTCCCGGGGCAACCACGTGCACCGCCGCATTCCGGGCCGGGCTCATCGCGGCCGCCGGAGCAAGCTTCGGGGAGGGCGCGGGGGCATGGGCGGCCTGATAGCGAGGGATAACGAGCTGCTGGCCGGGATGAACGGTTGCCGGCGCCGTGAGCTTGTTGGCCTTCATGATGGCGGGAGCCGGTACTCCGTACCGGCGAGCAATGGTCTCGATGCTATCGCCAGGCCCGACGGTGACGGGAGTGCCGCCCTCCCAGCTCCAGTGTCCGCTGGCGGCAGGCTTGGCTGTTGTCACAGCCCCCGTCACTTCGGGCGCGTCCGCGCCGGCCGGGGGCGCAGCACTTGAGCTTGGGGTATAGGAGGCCATCCCCCTGCCTCCCCCGGATACGCCTGGGCTCGCAGCAGCCTGCGGAGGAAGCGGATAGCTCTCCACGCGGTTGCTGGAGACGGCGGCTCCCGGAGGGACAGAGCCTGTCACATCGGGGCCGATTTTGCCGGAAAATGGATTGTCGTTGAAACGAGTTGACCCGTCACTGCAAGCGGCGACACCGAGCGCCAACAGCGCCAGCGTGGCCGCGCGCGGCAAGGGGGAGCGCAACCACTGTACAACGCAAACCATCGCCACACACGCTCATACGCAATACACGAGTGACGAGTTAACACCTTGGAGGTAAATAAGGCTTTAAGCGATTACGACATTTCAACCTTACGGATTTCCATCGTAACGGCTACAATTCGCGCGCCGTTCCGGGCAGGAGCGGTACAAAGCGGACCCCGATCAGATCTTCCCTTTCCAGGTCCGCTCCCCTCTTCGTGAGCTTGACCAGCTGTTGTGAGCTGCTGTGCGGTCCGAGCGGCAGCACCATGATGCCATCCTCGGCAAGCTGTGCGACCAAATTATCCGGAATGGCTTCGGCCGCCGCCGTCACGATGATACGGTCAAAAGGAGCCCGCTCCGGGATGCCGGCGAGACCGTCCCCCACGCATACCTCCACATTGTCGTAACCGAGCGTCGTCAATCGAATGCGAGCAGCTTCCGCCAGGGTACGATAGCGTTCCAAGGTGATCACCTTGCCTGCGAGCCGTGAAAGAACGGCCGCCTGATAGCCCGAGCCGGTGCCAACCTCGAGAACACGGTGGTGCGGCTCCACGCGCAGCTGCTCCGTCATGTAGGCTACAACGTAGGGCTGGCTGATGGTCTGACCACAGGCGATCGGCAGAGCCTGATCGGCGTACGCGCTATCGGTGAAGCTGCTCTCGACGAAATGCTCGCGCGGCACCTGATCCATTGCGCGCAGCACAGCCGCGTCATTGATACCCCGCTTGCGCAAGGCAAGCAGGAACTGCATGCGGCCGACACTGTCGTCGCCAGGCGGTTGCTTGGGCACGCCGAGTCTCCTCGCGCGACCATAACCCAAAAACCAGCCCGCGGCTCGGCAGGACAAACAGATTCGCCTTATGCCACGGATTGGCGAAATGGCCGGTCAGATCTAAGGTCCTCCCTGCACCGGCAAGCAGGCCCGAAGGCCGCTGTGCCGGCCGTCAGTCCGGGCATCGTTCATTTCCTTGCTTGCTGCATTGCGCCGGCGCGATCCCGGTGTTCCACTCCTGTCTCCTCGCCAAGCACCTCGGCCAGCCGGGTCATGAACGGCTCGTCGGTCATGTCGAGGCGCAGCGGCGTGACGGCAATGCTGTTGTTTGCGAGGGCGGAGATATCGCTCCCGTCCGCCGGCGGCATTCCCCGCATGCGCACATAGGCGATCCAGTAATAGGCATTGCCGCGACCGTCCTGGCGTGCCTCTATCTGCAGCCGCTCCTGGCGGTTGCGGCCCTGCGCAGTCACCGCGATGCCCTTTACATCGTCGGGCGCGCAATCAGGAAAATTGATGTTGACCAGAACGTCGCGCGGAATGCCGGCGTCGAGCACGCGCCGGATGATGCGAGGTGCGAAATGGACTGCAGTAGCCCAGTGCGGCGGCTGGCCGCTGCGCGACCTATAGGCCTGCGAAAGCGCAAATGATGGAATCCCGAGAATGGTTCCCTCTACCGCTCCGGCCACGGTGCCGGAATAGATCACATCCTCTCCCGCGTTGCGCCCACGATTAACGCCAGACAGCACAAGATTTGGTGGCCGATCCTTCATCACGTGGCGCGCGCCCATGATAATGCAGTCAGTGGGGGTTCCTTTGACAGCAAAGCGACGCTCGGCGATCTCGCGCAGCCGCAGCGGATCGTTCAATGACAGAGAATGAGAGACGCCGGACTGATCGAACTCCGGCGCAATCACCCAGACGTCGTCGGACAGCGCCTGACCGATTTCGGCGCAAACGTCCAATCCCTCCGAATGGATGCCGTCATCATTGGTAATCAGGATGCGCATGATGCACACTATCGGGGACGGAGGGACGCAGGATGGGGAAACGTACCTCGGAATGCAGGCGAGTCTGGAAACATCTCCTCATTCGATCGTCTTCATGCCCCCCACATAGGGATGCAGGGCGCTGGGGACGGCAATCGAGCCGCCCTGCTGCTGGTAGGTCTCCATGACCGCAACGAGCGCGCGACCGACCGCAACGCCCGAGCCGTTGAGCGTGTGCACGTGTCGCAATTGCCGTCCTTCCCTGGTGCGAAAGCGCGCATCCATCCGTCGCGCCTGGAATTCGCCGCACGTCGAGCAGGAGGAAATCTCCCGATACATGCTCTGCCCAGGCAGCCAGACTTCGATGTCGTAGGTCTTTTGTGCGGCAAAGCCCATATCCCCGGTGCACAGCGTGACCACCCGGTAATGCAGATCAAGGCGGCGCAGCACTTCCTCGGCACAAGAAAGCATGCGCTCGTGCTCATCCTTGCTTCGCTCCGGCGTCGTGACGGAGACGAGCTCAACCTTGGTGAACTGATGCTGGCGGATCATGCCGCGCGTATCCTTGCCCGCAGCGCCCGCCTCGGCGCGGAAGCAGGGCGTCAAGGCGGTGAGCCGCATCGGCAGGCTGGCTTCATCGAGAACAGATTCGCGTATGAGATTGGTTAGCGGCACTTCGGCAGTGGGAATAAGCCCCAGGCGTTCCGAGCTCAATGTCGGAAAAAACCCTGGGCCGGCGGACAACCCGACCTGCTCTACTTCCAGTAGAGCGCTTGTCAGCCAATCCCATGATTTTATTGCGAAGAACTGATCGTTCTCGAACTTGGGTAACTGCGCCGTTCCAAACATAACGTCATCGCGCACCAGCAGCGGAGGGCTTACTTCGCTGTATCCGTGCTCATTCGTGTGCAGGTCCAGCATGAACTGCCCGAGCGCGCGCTCCAGGCGCGCGAGCCCCCTTTTCAAGATGACGAAGCGCGCGCCCGACAACTTGGCAGCGGTCTCGAAATCCATCTGCCCGAGGGCTTCCCCGAGATCAAAATGCTGCTTGGGAGCAAAGCCATAGTCGCGCCTGGCTCCGAAATGGTGATGCTCGACATTGTCACCTGCATCGTTACCGTCCGGGACCTCGCTCAACGGCAAATTTGGAATTTGCGCGAGCTCATCATCGAGCTCCGTGGAACGCTTCTTCGCCTCCGCTTCCAGCTCGGGGAGCTCCTCCTTCAGGCGCGCGATCTCGGCAATGAGCGCCTGCGCGGTAGTTTCTTCGTTGCTCTTCTTGGCGGCACCGATCTCGCGGGATGCTGCATTGCGCCGGGCAAGCGCTGCCTCTGCGCGCTGGATGGCCGTACGCCGGCGCTCATCGATCTCGATCAGCCGTGCCGCCTCGGGCCGCAATCCTCGCCGGGTGAGCCCGCGATCGAATTCCTCCGGATGTTCCCGAATCCACCTGATATCATGCATGATCAAACTGATCCCAGCCTGGGTCGGCGTTTCAACCGCCATTGGCGCGCGGTTGTGGAACGGCTCCCGGGCCTGGCCCGGGAGCCGCAGTCTAGCGCGCCGCGAGGCCGGTCATCCGGCATAAGGCGCGGCACATCCCGTCAGAACGAATGGTGATTCGAGCCCCACGCTCCAGGCCAAGCTCATTCCGCGGGCTTGGCAGCAGCATTGGCCGCATTCCTCGCCTTCTCGGCAGCCGCCTTCTTCTCCACCAGACGAACCGACCAGATCGACCCTTCATAGAGCGCCATCAAAGGCAGGGCGAGGGAGAGCTGGCTGAGCACGTCCGGCGGCGTCAGAATGGCGGCGATGACAAAAGCGCCGACAATGAAGTAGCGCCGTTTGGACTTGAGCTGCTCGGAATCGATGATTCCGACGCGGCCAAGCAGCGTAAGAATCACGGGCAGCTGGAACGCGATGCCGAAAGCAAGGATGAGCTTCATCATCAAGGAAAGATAATCCTCGACCTTGGGCAGGAGCTTGATGGCGGCCTGCCCGGCGCCGGCGGCCTGCTGCATGCTCAGCGAGAAACGCGCGAGCATCGGCCACACCAGAAAATAAACAACCAGAGAGCCGAGAAAAAAGAAGATCGGCGTCGCCACCAGGTAGGGCAGAAACGCCTGCCTTTCATGCCGATAAAGACCGGGCGCGACGAATTTGTAGATCTGGGTGGCCACAATCGGAAAGGAGATGAACGCTGCGCCGAACATTGCGAGCTTGAGCTGAACGATGAAATATTCGAGCAAGCCCGTATAGATGAATTCCGAATTCTCCGCGCCGGCCACCCACACGTATGGCCAGGTCAGAATATTGTAGATGGTCTTGGCGAAGAAGAAGCAGCCGGCGAAAGCAACGCCAAAAGCGATCAGCGCCTTGATCAGGCGCGCGCGCAGCTCGATCAGATGCTCCATCAGAGGCGCTTTGGTCGCCTCGATGTCCTCATGCGTCATGCGGATTGCCTCCCGCATCGTGCGCGCCGGCCGGCGCGCGCTGCTCCGCCGCAGGCGCGGCGGGAGGAGCATCCGCATCGTTACTTGTGGTTACGGCCGGCTCGCCGGCGGGCGGGGCAACGGCTGGCGCGATGGCGGCACCGCTGGTCGAGGCTGCACTTGATACCTCGCTCGCGGGTTGTTCCGTGATCGCGCGTTCAATCTGATGCTGCGTCGTCTCAAATTCGCGGCGGACCTCGCCGACGGGATCGAAATTGGCATAGCTCTGCGCCTTGCTGGTCATCTCGTCGACCTCCTTCTTGAGATCGGCGAGCTCGGCCTCGCGCATCGCTTCCTGAAACTGATTCTGAAACTCGGCGGCCATGCGGCGCAGCTTGGCGGTCCATTGCCCAAGCGTCCGCAGCACGCCGGGCAGCTCTTTCGGGCCGATCGCGACCAGTGCCACGATGCCGATGAGAAGAAGCTCACCCCAGCTGAAGTCGAACATGGATGCTGCATCTGCCGGCGGCGCGCGGCGACGCGCGACCGCACGCCCTCCTCATCCACCGGCGCGCGAAACTTGCGTGGATTCTCAACCCGCCTTGCGAGTTTCCGCCGGCGCAGCACTCGCTGTCGGGCTTGGCTGCGACTGATGGTCGAGCGTCTTTAACGGATCGGCCTTGCCGGACTCCGTTTCCGGCTTGTCGTCCTCAGCCAGGCCCTTCTTGAACGACTTGATACCCTTGGCAAAATCGCCCATCAAATCCGAAACCTTGCCGCGCCCGCCGAACAGCAGAAGACCGACCGCCAAAACCAGAATCCAGTGCCAGATGCTCATTGAACCCATTCGCCAACCTCCGCAGCGACAACGGCGCGCTTCGTTTTTCGGCTCTGCCTAGAACCTAGGCTGCGGGCGAGGCAAAAACAAGGACTGGCGTTTTTGACGCTCACTGCCGGTGGCATTCTGCCGCGCGACATTCGTCCGTGAACATTCGAGAAGCGGCCACTCGCTTTGGATGCCTCCACTCTTGCTGCTCACGAGACAAGAGACCGCAGGTTCCTGCCGATGGAAGTTTGGGTTCGTTTTGCAAAAACGATGGGGCTCGCGAGCACACCCTTTGAATTACAACTACTAGTTGAGATAAACCTAGGCCTCGTTCGACCCACCGGAAGGGACAAGGCCGAGATCGAGCGCGACCGGCTCCAGCGGCTCCTCGTCCTCCTGCAAACCCGGATCGTCCGAAGGCAACGGCACCGAGAATCCGGGCGGAAGCCGCCCGTCCAGCAGCCCGGAGCCCCTGAGCTCCTCGAGGCCCGGCAGGTCGGCGACAGCGTCAAGGCCGAAATGCGACAGGAACGACTCCGTCGTGCCGTAGGTCACCGGGCGGCCCGGAGCCTTGCGCCGGCCGCGCGGGCGGATCCATCCGGCTTCCAGCAACACGTCGACCGAGCCCTTCGACGTGGTGACGCCCCGAATGTCCTCGATCTCGGCGCGCGTCACGGGCTGGTGATAGGCGATGATGGCAAGCGTCTCAATCGCGGCGCGCGACAGCTTGCGCGTCTCGACCGATTCCCTGCACAGCAGCCAGGCGAGATCGCTCGCCGTGCGAAAGGTCCATTTGCCGTTGATGCGCACCAGGTTGACGCCGCGCGCGGCGTATTCCAGCTGCAGGTCGAGCAAGGCTGCGTGCACATCGATGCCCTGCGGCAGCTGCGCGGCGAGCGATTTTTCATCGAGCGGATCAGCCGAGGCGAACAGCATTGCCTCAAGCAGCCGCAGCTCTTCCGCCCTGCTCTCCCCGTCCCTCTCCGGTTCCTGCGCAGCTGTTACGATCTTCAGGTTCGGCATTGCTCGAGCCTCCTCACTTTCCCTCTGACCCCGTCGCCGGCGGCGCCGCCACGCCGCCCGGATCAGCGTCGCCATTGCCGCGATCAGCGTGATCGCCGGCGTGACTTCCCTTGCGCACATAGAGCGGCGCAAAGGCCGCCTGCTGATGCACCTCCATCAACCCCTCACGCACGAGCTCCAGAGTGGAGGCGAAGCTCGATGCAAACACGGTTCGCGCCAGCGACGGCTCGACCACGAAGGAAACAAGATACTCGTCGAGCCGCGCCCAATCGGACGACTGGCCGATCAGTCGCTCGAGCACTTCGCGCGCCTGCGCCAGCGACCAGACGGTGCGCTGCTCGACGCGAACGCGCGAGAGCGCGGTGCGTTGGCGCTGCTGGGCGTAGGCGGAAAGCAGATCATAGAGAGTGGCCGTCCATTGCGGCCGCCTGATGTGCGCGATCGGTTCCGGCTGGCCGCGACGGAACACGTCACGATCGAGCTGCGCGCGGCCAAACAGCCGCTCGGCCACATCGCGAATGGCTTCGAGGCGCTTGAGCCGCAGCGCCAGCGCGGTGGCCATATCCGCAGCACTCTGGCCTTCGGGGGAACTGGTGTCAGGCAGCAGAAGCCGCGACTTCAGGTAGGCGAGCCAGGCCGCCATGACCAGATAGTCCGCCGCCAGCTCGAGCCGGAGCTTGCGCGCTTCCTCGATGAAGGCGAGGTACTGGTCCGCGAGCGCCAGGATCGAGATCTTTGCAAGGTCGACCTTCTGCGCGCGGGCAAGCACAAGCAGGAGATCGAGCGGACCCTCAAATCCCTCGACGTCCACCACCAGCGCCGGCTCACCCGCCGTCCGGTCAACTGCAAGATCGGGCTCGAATGCCACTGTTTCGGGGGTCAAGAGCTCGCCCTCCGTGATCCGGTCGCTTTATTCACGAGCGCTGCCCATTTCGAGCGCAATTCGCCGGTTGCGTGCTTTTCCGAAGCCTTGCGCCGTGCCAGCGCGGCGTGCCCACGCTCGGCGGAGCGGCCTGCCAGGACCGCAACCGCGGCGGCCACTTCCTGCATCTCGTCGAGCTCGCCGCTGCAATGCAGAACGAGATCGCAGCCCGCCGCGATCGCGGCGCGCGAGCGCTCGGCAAGCGAGCCCGACAGAGCTCCCATCGAGATATCGTCAGTCATCAGCAGTCCGGAAAATCCAAGCCAGTCCCGAATCACGTCACGGACCACAGTGACCGAGATCGTGGCAGGAGCAAGAGGATCGACGGCGGTATAAACCACATGCGCCGTCATCCCCAGAGGCAGGTCGCCCAGCGGCCGAAAGGCGGCAAAATCAGTCGCCCGAAGGGTCGCGCAATCGGTCTCGACCACGGGAAGCCGGTGATGGCTGTCGGCGACGGCGCGCCCGTGACCCGGAATATGCTTGAGAACCGGCAGGACGCCGTGTTCCAGGAGTCCATCCGCCACGCTGCGCGCGATGCTTGCAACCTTCTCCGGGCTTACCCCATAGGCGCGATCGCCGATGACGCTGTTTGCGCCGGCCACCGGAACATCGGCAACGGGAAGGCAATCGACGTCGATGCCGACGGCACTCAGATCGGCCGCCATCAGACAGGCTCCGAGATAGGCGGCGCGCTGACCCTCGGCGGGATCCCGGTCATAGATGCGGCCATAGACTGCGCCCGGCGGATACGAGGGCCAGTGCGGCGGCCCGAGCCGCTGGACGCGCCCGCCTTCCTGCGGACAGATCCTGTCAGGCGGCGCACCTGCGCAGGATCCTCCACATTGCGCGCGAAGAGAATCACTCCCCAGGGCTCGGCTTCGCGCAGGAAGGAGCGTTCCGATGGGGACAATACGGTTCCCGAAATCCCGGAAATGAACGCACGCGCTGTCATGGCGCGGATTAGCTCGCGCAAATCGCGGTGGTCAATGGGAACTCAGTTGCTCGGCACCACGCACTGGCCGCCGGCGGCCTTGTAGCTCGCGCAAAACTGGCTGGCTTCCTGCGCGCTCGCAAACGGCCCGACCATAGTTCGATAGAAAATTCCTTTGCTTCCGAGATCCGCACGCCGGATGACCGGTGACCTGTCGGCGAGCTGATCGGGAAATTTCGCCTGCAGGCTGCGGAAAGAGGCCGACGCTTCAGCCTCGCTCTTCTGCGAGGAGAGCTGCACCATGAGACCTCCGGAGGTGCCGCCCGCCGCCGGTGACGGGGCAGCGGCCACGCGCGGCTTGGGGGCCGGCGCAGCAATCGAATCCTGAGCTTGCGGATCGAGCGACATCGGTCCGCCGGGGACTCTCGCGGCCGGCGCAACTGCGCGCGAGGCACTGGGCGCCGGCGCCGCCATCTCCGTGCCATCGGGACGAATGGTGACGGTGTGCACTTTCCTTGGCTCGGTGGTCGCCGGCGCGCCTGGAACTGCCGGTGCAGCTTGCTGGGCGGCCACCGGGGGGCGCTGGGGAGCGACCGGCATGGGCGCAACCGGAGCGGGGAGCACCACGCGCGGCACGGCCTGGGTCCCCAGGTCCTTCTCCGCGACCGGCTCCTCCTGCTTGGATACCACCTGCTCGCGGCCCGCATCCGCAATCCGGTCCTGGATGGACTTGCCGGCCTGCGCATTGCCCGCTTGCGCCGGCACGATCTTGGTCGGGGTCGCGTTGTCGGCGACGATCACCGGCGGCGGTCCCGACATGACCTGCGGGCCGTGAAAGCTGCGATAGGCATAGGCACCCGCGGTGCCGAGCATGGCGCAGCCGATCAGGGCGAGCGCCGTTGCCAATCCGCCGCGGCGGTGCGCTTGCGGCGGATCGTCGTAAATCTGCTCCAGGCTGGGATCGAGGGACGCCTCCTCATCGGCATAGCGGCCGCTCTCGTGAGCGTCCTCGTCGTGCCCGTAACGGCCGTCCGCCTCGTAATGGGACCGGGCATGGGCGTACTCCGCGTGCGCCTCGTCGTCGGGCGGCGCGCTCTCGGCCGCCTGATGCTCGTAGTGCCACTGATGGAGGCGCGGGTCATGCCCCGGCTCCGGATGGGTGGGCTCGGAATCGGCCGGCGCAAAATCCTCCTGCGACCGGTAATGCTCGCGGCTCGTGTCATAGCCTTGCAGTCCGCGCGCGCCATGCGGGCTCTGATACGGGTCCTGATATGGCTGCTGATACGATTGACTGCGCCGATTGCGATACGGCTCGTCCTGCGGCTCGTCGTACGATTCGCCGTACGATTGCTGGCCGTCCTCGTAAGCCGTCTCGTACCTCGGGCGCTCCTCGTCGTACTCGGGACGCGCGGGCGCGGAATAGCCCTGGTCGGCATAACGCTCCTGCGGTGAATACCGCTCGTCGCGTGAATAGTGCTCTTCCGGAGCGTCGGAACGAGGCGTCGTGTTCAGGCCAAACTGGGCATAGGGATCGTTCTTGCCGATCAGCCGCGCGAGCTCCGCGAGCGGGTCGTTCGGATACTCGCTTTCGCGTGCCGGCTCGGCCGCGGCGCGCCGCGATGACTCACCGGGGCGAGGGAACCGAAACCTGCTGTCGTCGGCCATATTCTTGTCGTTTCCGGTACCGGCGTCGCTCTCGATCGGCTTGAGACAGAAGCATCGACCGAGGTCCCGCCTGTCCCAGATGGCACCGAGCAAGATCAACGCATCTCCTGCGGCGCCTCGACGCCGAGCAAAGATAGGCCCGACGCGAGAACGGTGACCACGCCCTGCACCAAAGCAAGACGAGCCAGGGTCATTAGTGGATCATTCCGGATAATGAAGCGTAAATGTGGCGCATCCTTCCCGCGGTTCCAGTGCGCGTGGAATTCACCCGCAAGCTCATAGAGATAGTAGGCCACCCGATGCGGCTCGTGCGCGCGCGCGGCACCCTCGACAAGCGCGGGGTAAAGCGCGAGCCGCTTGATGAGCAAAAGCTCCCCGGTATCTACCAACCGGGCAAGCGGCGCCTGCGCAAGGAATGCGGCACGGGCACGCGCATTGCCGGGGATCTCGGGGTGCGCCTCGCGTGCATTGCGGAACACGGATTGCGCCCGCGCGTGCGCGTACTGGACATAGAACACCGGATTGTCGCGCGACTGCTCGATCACCTTGGCGAGGTCGAAGTCCAGGACCGCGTCGTTGCTGCGATAGAGCATCATGAAGCGCACCGCATCGCGGCCCACCTCGTCGACGACTTCCCGCAGCGTCACGAACTCGCCCGTGCGCTTCGACATCCTTACCGGCTCGCCGCCGCGCAGGAGTCGCACCAGCTGGACGATCTTGACGTCGAGGTCGGCATGGCGGGCACTGAGCGCGGCGACCGCTGCGCGCATGCGCTTGATGTAGCCGCCATGGTCGGCGCCCCACACGTCGATCATGTTGCGAAAGCCGCGGTCGAGCTTGTTCTTATGATACGCGATGTCGGAGGCGAAATAGGTGTAGCCGCCGTCCGACTTGATGAGCGGGCGGTCGACGTCGTCGCCGAAATCGGTCGAGCGGAAAAGCGTCTGCTCGCGATCCTCCCAGTCCTCGATCGGCGCGCCCTTGGGCCGCGGCAGGCGCCCCTGATAGACCTCCCCCTGAGCGCGCAGCGCCGCAATCGTCGCCGCCACCAGATCGTTTCCTGCCTCGACGAGGGAACGCTCGGAGAAGAATACGTCGTGGCGCACGTTGAGCGCGGCGAGGTCGGCGCGGATTGCCGCCATCATCATGTCCACCGCCGTCTGCCGCGCCACGGCGACACGCCGGTCCGCGGGCCAGTCCAGGAGGTCCCGCCCGTATTTTTCGACGAGCGCCGCGCCCACCGGCTTGAGGTAATCGCCGGGATAGAGCCCTTCGGGAATGGGGCCGATCGCCTCTCCCAGCGCTTCGCGGTAGCGCAGCAATGCCGAGCGCGCGAGCACGTCCACCTGGGCGCCGCCATCGTTGACGTAGTATTCGCGCGTCACCGCAAAGCCCGCAAAGGCGAGCAGATTGGCGAGCGCATCGCCGAACACCGCGCCGCGGCAATGCCCGACATGCATCGGGCCGGTCGGATTGGCGGAGACGTATTCGACATTGACCGCGGTGGATTGCCCCTGCGCGTCGCGCCCGATCTCGTTGCGTCCGTAGTCGGCGGCCTCAAGGATCGCGCGCAAGGCGCCGATCCAGGCCTCCGGCTTGAGCGTGAGGTTGATGAAGCCGGGGCCGGCGATCTCGACACCGGCGATGAACGCATCGCCTTCAAGCCTCTCGGCGATCAGCCCGGCGAGTTCGCGCGGCTTGCGGCGGGCGTCCTTCGCGAGCACCATGGCGGCGTTGGTCGCAAGCTCCCCGTGCGCCGTCTCGCGCGGCGGCTCGACGGCAACGCGGGACTGATCGATCCCGGCAGGCAGCATGCCTTCGTCGATGAGCGCCGCGTTCGCGGCACGCACCTTGCGCAGCACGGCGGCGACAATGTTTGTTTCGTTCATGGGCTGGCGCGTTCAACTCTGGCGTCGATCAGGTGCGCGTCGCGCCTCGACGCAGCCGCTCTTCACCTCTCCCCTGCGGGGAGAGGTCGGAAAGGGCGCGCCTGCGCGCACATTCCGGGTGAGGGGGTCCGTCCCTCAGAGTAGCGGGATCCCCCCCACCCCG
>Ga0306922_10000511_pt1 | contig 32530 bp, 35 predicted proteins | sample sta12Cox44000082_FD_203758 | JGI IMG/M metagenome (GOLD analysis project Ga0306922, IMG submission 203758) | Lab enrichment of tropical soil microbial communities from Luquillo Experimental Forest, Puerto Rico - statoxic.12C.oxic.44.000.082 (v2)... | ecosystem: Environmental > Terrestrial >... | reverse complement strand
CTCGACCCCGATCGCCGGCAAAGTAAACGGCCCGCGGTCTGCCGTTACCAAATTTATCGGCGCTTTACCCGGGTTTACTTGGGTCCACCCCCGACGCGCTTCCACGTACAGCGGGTGGGTGGTGGAGAGATCTGATGAACAAGGTCAAATTTGCCGTTGTCTGTCTGCTGGTGCTGTTCGCCGGATGCTCATCGGTTGTCGGAGATGCCAATCTGGGACCGAATCCCGGTGGCGGCTTTTACACCGGTCCGAACATAAATGTTGGACATATCAACCCTTCTTCATATTACCAGGGCCAAACGCTGGCGCAGCGCCCGTTATAGCTGGGCACATCCTGCTTAGGGACTGCTCAGAGCATCTGCCCGCCATCGACGGCAATATTCTGGCCGGTGACCCAGCTGGCGAGCGGCGAGGACAGAAACAACGCAACCAGCGCTATCTCTTCGGGCCGGCCCAGCCGCCCGAACGGGATGCTCCGGAGGATACGGCCATAGAGGTCCGGGTTGTTCGCTTTGACCCGGGCCCAGGTCCCGCCGGGAAACTCGATCGAGCCCGGAGCGATGCAGTTGACCCGGATTCTTTTGGGCGCGAGAGCGGCGGCTTGGGTGAGGGTGTATTCGAGCACAGCGGCCTTGACGGCACCGTAAGGCGGGGTACGGACCGAGGCGCGAAACCCTGAGATCGAGGATATGTTGAGGATCGATCCCGCGTCGGATTTTGCGAGAAAAGGCAGCGCCGCCCGGCTCGCCCTTACCGTCGCCAAGAGATCGACCGATATGCTGACAGCCCAACCGGCCTCGTCATCGCTGGTCCCGAAACCCGAAGCATTGTTGACGAGAATATCGACGCCGCCGAGCGCGCCGGCCGCTTCCTCGATGTACCGGGGAATGGCCGCGCCGTCGGAGAGGTCGCAGACGGCAGCATGAGCGATCCCGCCGTATGTGGCGATCTCCCCGCGGGTAGCAGCGAGCGCTTCCGCGCCGCGGGCGCATATCGACACTCCGGAGCCTGCCTCGGCAAAGGCTAGCGCGATCGCGCGCCCAATACCGCGGCTGCCTCCAGCGACGATGGCGCGCTTACCGGTCATATCGATCTTCATGCTTCCTCCTTAGGCCAGTCGGGCGCAGCATGCGCCGGCACGTCGAGCTAAAAAAGGCTAACCCCAATGATCAAGAGCGTCGGGTTGCTGACCCGTAAGGAAGGGTTGTCGCACGAGGAGTTTGTCAAGCATTGGCTGGAGGTGCATGCGCCGCTCGCCCATGCGGTCCCCGGAGTGCGCCGCTATGTGCAGTCGCATATTGTCGAAGAGCGGACGCGGCCCGACATTCCGGCAACGGATGTCGAGATCGATGGAATTGCCGAACTCTGGTACGACGATCGGGCCGCGATGGAGCGCGCCAACGCCTCGCCGGAAGCCAAGGCATTGCACGCCGACGGCGCTCTGTTCATCGGCCGGATCAAGAGCCTCGTCACCGAAGAGAAGGTGATCATTCCACGGGAGTGAGGATGAAGGAAGAAAGGCTTCGCTACCTAACCGGCTTTGGCAACGAGCACGCCACCGAAGCGGCGCCGGGTGCGCTGCCTGTCGGCCAAAACGCACCGCAGCGGCCGCCCCACGGTCTCTATACCGAACAGATCTCGGGCACTCCATTCACCGCGCCCCGCGCCGAGAACCGGCGATCGTGGCTCTATCGCATCCGGCCCTCGGCGATGCACCCGCCGTTCCAGCGTATCGACAACGGCTTTGTCCGCAGCACGCCGTTCGACGAGATGGCACCGCCGCCAAACCGCCTGCGGTGGAACCCGCTGCCTTTCCTCGACCGACCGACCGATTTTGTCGACGGGCTCGTCACGATGGGCGGCAACGGCGACGCGAGCGGGCGCTTTGGCGTCGCCGTGCACATCTACCGCGCGACAAAGCCGATGGAGCATCGCGTCTTTTACGACGCCGACGGGGAGCTGCTGATCGTGCCGCAGAGCGGGCGATTGCTGCTGGCGACCGAACTCGGCGTGGTCGAGGCGAAACCAGGCGAAGTTGCGGCCGTACCGCGCGGCATCAAATTTCGCGTCGCGCTGCCCGATGGCCCCGCGCGAGGTTACATCTGCGAAAATTACGGCTCGCTGTTTCGTCTACCCGAACTCGGGCCGATCGGCGCTAATGGCCTCGCCAACCCAGGCGATTTTCGCACGCCGGTGGCAGCTTTCGAAGAAAGCGACGATCCCTGCGAGGTGGTCGCCAAATTCGAAGGCAATCTATGGGCTGCCGATTTTGACCACTCGCCGCTGGACGTCGTCGCGTGGCACGGCAATTACGCGCCTTACGTTTACGATCTCGCGCGTTTCAACACGATCGGGACAGTCAGCTTTGATCACCCGGACCCGTCGATCTTCACGGTGCTGACCTCGCCGAGCGAGATCCCTGGCACCGCCAATTGCGATTTCGTGATTTTCCCGCCGCGCTGGCTGGTCGCGGAGCACACCTTCCGCCCGCCCTGGTTTCACCGCAACTACATGAACGAGTTTATGGGCTTGGTGCACGGCGTCTACGACGCCAAGGCCGAGGGTTTTGTCCCCGGCGGAGCGTCGCTGCACAATTGCATGTGCGCCCACGGTCCCGACCGCGCGACGTTCGAGAAGGCGGTCGCCGCAGAACTGAAGCCTCAGAAGATCGAGGACACCCTCGCCTTCATGTTCGAGACGCGGCTCGTCATCCGTCCGACCCGCTTCGCGCTTGAGACCGATGCTCTGCAGCGCGACTATGATTCCTGCTGGGCGGGGTTCCAGAAGCTGTACAAGGGCTAACCCTTATCCGGTCGGCGGTGCGATTTCGTCGAGTGCGCGGCCCCGAGTTTCGGTGCCGATCTGCGTCACCGCGACGGCGGCGATCGCCATCATCAGTGCGATGCCGGTCATTACATAGCCGAGCCCATAGGTGCTGAGGAACCCGATCATCGGGAACGAGATGGCGGCCCCGATGCGTCCACCGCTCTGCGCCAGACCGAAACCCGAAGCGCGCGCGTTTGTCGGGAACACTTCCGAGGTGAAGATCTGCATCGAGTTGCCGGCGAGCTGGATAAAGAAATTCATCCAGAAGCCGACGACCAGCACCATTGTGTCCGACCGCGAATAGAAGAACGTGATCGACAGAATCACGGCGAGGACGAACGCGGTGACCGCGGTCCTGATGCGGCCGAAGCGCTCGAGCGAATACATCATGAAGAGGCTGCTCAACGGGAAGGAGAGCTGCATCCCGAAGGTGAAGGTCAGCGACTTGGTTACGGTGAATCCGCGATCCGCAAGAATGTTCGGCAGCCAGCCGCCGAGACCCAGTGCGGCGCCGAAGAACGCGAAAAAGCAGATCATCGCGGCGATGATGCGCTTCCGATAACGGCGGAACACGACGCCCATCGGATCGCTGCGGATATTGGCAACCTCGTCGACGACGAATTCGTCGTGCGATGCCGGCCTCCTCAGGCCCATTCGTTCGAGCAGATCGAGCGCACGCCTGCCCTGGCCGTGGGTGACCAGCCAGCGCGGCGATTCCGGCAATGCGAAGCTCAACGCAAAGACGACAAGCCCGCCAAGGCCGATGACGACCCAAATCCCACGCCACCCGATCGTATCCCTGAAGACGAGAGCGAAGAGAGTGCCGAGCGGCCAGACGCACGCGCCGCCAAGAAACTGCATGAAGGCGGTAGCTCGTCCGCGGATCCGCTTGGGCGAATATTCCGCGACATAGGAGAAGCATGTTGGGGAGGCCGCGCCGAGCCCGATCCCCGCGATCAAGCGCCCGAAGGCGAGCCAAAGCGGGTCGGGCGCCAAGGCTGCTGCAATTGTCGCCAGGCTGTAGAGCAGGACGCTGAGTTGATAGATCCGCTTGCGCCCCAAACGGTCGGTGAACTCGCCCTGGCCAATCGCGCCGAGGAATAATCCGATGATCTGGGCTGTCCCCACCGTCCCAATCTCGGCGGGCGAAGCGAACTGCGTACGGACCATGTCCGGCACGAGCGAGCCGAGGATGATGAAGTCGATTACGTCGAAGAACAACCCGGCGGTGACGATCGCGAAAACCCACGCATGGATCCGGCCGATGCGGGCGTTGTCGAGCGTCGTATCGACATATTCGACGATCGATTGTGCCAACGTCCTCCCTTTCGATTTCTGTTTAGCCGGCACAGCTCCCTTACGTAAAAAGGAGGCGGCAAGCGTGGAGATCTGAAACCAATTCACCCCCCTCGTCTCCCCCGGGCTTTGTCCCGGGGGTCCACGTGGATGCTCGGGACAAGCCCGGGCAAGACGAGGAAAGCCTCCGCGCCTCCCTTCGAGATGTTTATCTCACCGACGAGAAGCTGGTCGGCTGCAGGATGTGGTTCTCCACGCGCGCGACGATCGCGCCGTTGCGCTCGGTCTCGGCGCGCTTGGTGTTCCATTCCGGATCGGCCTGGAACGCGGCCCATTTCTTCTCGCGGTCCGCGAGCGATTCCCATTTGAGGAAATAATAGAGAGCCTGGTTCGAATCGCCGATCGCTACGGTCCAAAAGCCGGCCTGTTCGATGCCGTGCCGCTTCCAGATGTTCAACGTGATCGTGTCGAACCGCTTTAGCAGGTCCGGCAAGCGGCCGGGCACGCAGTGATAGATGCGCAGTTCGTAGAGCATGTCGTGTTCTCTCCTACTTAACGGATGAAAAGCTGGTCGGCTGCAGGATCATGTTGGTGATCGAGGCGACGATCGGGCCGTTCTTCTCGGTCTCGGCACGAGCGCTGAGCCATTCCGGATCCGCCCCAAACGCCCCGAATTTCTGTTCGCGCTCCTGGAGCGTCTCCCATTTCAGCATGTAATAGAGATCCTGATTCGACGACCCGATCCCCACCGTCCAGAAGCCGGCCTGCTGGATGCGGTGCTTCTCCCAGAGCTTTAACGTGATCGTGTCGAACCGCTTCAACAGATCCGGCAGGCGGCCCGGCACGCAGTGATAGATGCGGAGTTCGTAAATCATGTCGTTTTCTCCTTCTGGGTGGGTTTACCAAAATCGTCAGTGCAGTTGTGCTTCGACCCAGGCAGCTGCGTCTAGGAGCGCCTCGTCGCGGAAGCGCGCGCCTACAAGCTGAATCCCGAGTGGCAGCCCCTTACGGCCGTTCCCGGCCGGCAATGTCAGGCATGGGGTCCAAGCCAACGTCCAAATCGCATTGAAGCGTGGGTCGCCGGTCGAGCTAAGCCCTTCAGGGGCCTCTCCAACCGCGCTCGGGGCAAGCAGCACGTCCACCCGCGTAAACACATCATCGAGATTGCGACGAAACGCTTCGGCCATCTCGATAGCCTCGATATAGGCGGCGAGCGGCAGAGCACGACCAGGGGCCAAAAGCCCTTCGCGCAACGCCTGGCTCACCTGCTCGCCATGCACATCGTATTCATAGGCGTAATTACGCGCGGCCTCGAATTCGAAAATGCGGCGGTGGTGGTCCAAAATATCCGCCGGTTTCAGCGTGACTTCCTCCACCGCAGCACCGCCTGCACTGAGCACTGCAGCTGTCCGTTCGAGCAAGGCATGGGTGTCGCCATCGGCGTGCTCCCAGGCCGGGGTCCGGCAAAAGCCGATCCGCGGGGTTGCAGAATTGCGGTCGACACGGTGCGGTTCCTGCACCAGCAGCACGCCGCGCAGCAGTGCGACGTCTTCGAGGCTGCGGCAGATGATGCCCAGGGTATCGAGGTTATGGCACTGCATCTTGACGCCAACCCGGCTGAACTCGCCAAAGCTCGGCTTGTAGCCGATCACACCGCAAAATGCCGCGGGTCGGATCACCGAGCCGCCGGTCTGGGTGCCCAGCGCTAGCGGTACCTGGAAATCTGCGACGGCCGCGGCCGACCCGCTCGACGAGCCGCCGGGCGTGTGCTCCGCATTATGAGGATGTACGGTCGGGCCCGGGTGGCGGTTAGCGAATTCGGTCGTCACCGTCTTGCCCAGGATCACCCCACCCGCCGTGCGGATCAGCGCGACGCAAGCGGCGTCGGCAAAAGGCCGGTTGCCGCGATAGATCGGCGAACCGTGCTCGGTCGGCATATCAACCGTATCGATGATGTCCTTGACCCCGACTGGAACACCTCCCAATCGACCCTTGCGGCCCGCTCGGTCGACCGCACGGGCCTGAGCAAGCGCCTGTTCAGGATCGAGCCAAGCCCAAGCCTTGATCTCAGCCCCGGCGCGCGCCTGCTCCAGGCAAGCTTGCACAAGGGCCTCGGCCGTCAGCGTTCCTGCTGCTAGGCGGGTCACCGTCTCGGAGGCGGTGAGGCGTTCGGGACCCATCAAGATCGTCCCCCCTCTGCAAGCTGGTGTTCGACCCAAAGCCCGGCCTCGAGCAAACGCTCGTCGGCGTGGCGGCGGGCAACCAGCTGAATGCCGATCGGCAAGCCGTCCGGACCTTGGCCGGCCGGCAAAGTCAAACAAGGCATGTGGAGTTGCGTCCACACGGCATTGAAAACCGCCGACCCGGTGTCGGCGAGCCCACGTGGCGCTCGGCCCGGGGCCGGTAGCGTAAGGATGGCATCAAAGCCGGAGGCCCAATTTTGCGCAGCGGCGCGCGCCCTTTCGGCACCGCGGCAGGCCGCGCGGAAGGCATCGAGCGTGAGTTCGCGTCCCTGGGAAATTTTCTCGTCGCGCAGCCGCGGACTTAGCAAGGCTTCGTGTCGGTAGAGTTCGGGCATGTGATTGCGCAGCCCCTCGAATGACCCGAGGACGCGCTGCCACTCGTCGGCGTCGGTGCATTCCGGCGGCAACTCGATCTCGCTGATCGCCGCGCCTGCAGCACCGAGGCGCTCGACAGCCGCCTGGAGCACGGCTCTCCCTTCCGGCTGCGCTTCCTCCCAGTGCGGACCAAGACACAAGCCGAGACGCGGCGCGGTCTCCGGCGTCCGTGGCGCCGAATAGGAGATGGCCATCATCGCCGCCCGAAACAGCGCGATATCGCCCACCAAGCGCGCCATGATGCCAACCGTGTCGAGGGCCTCAGTATTGATCCGCATGCCGGCCGGCGGGAACAGCCCAAAGCTCGGCTTGAACCCGACGACGCCGCAATACGCGGCCGGCCGGATCACCGAGCCGCCCGTTTGGGTGCCGATCGCGAGCGGCACCATAAAGTCGGCGACCGCCGCTGCCGAGCCGCTCGACGAGCCACCCGGCGAGAAATCCGGGTTGTGCGGGTTCGTCGTCGGGCCGGGCTGCCGGTTGGCGAACTCGGTCGTCACCGTCTTACCGAGCGGGATTCCCCCCGATGCGCGCGGCAAGACCGCAGCGCTCGCATCATAGGCAGGCCGGCAGCCGACATAGATCGGCGATCCATAGGTTGTCGGCATGTCGGCGGTGTCGAAGATGTCTTTGATGCCGAAAGGAACCCCCTTCAGCAGGCTTTGCGTCTTAGCTCCGTCGATTTCGCGAGCCCGGCCCAGCGCCATCTCGGCCGTAAGATAGGCCCAAGCGCGCACGACCGGCTCGCGCTCGGCAATCCGCTCGAGACAGCTCCGGACGACGGCTTCCGCGGTCAACTCGCCGCCCTCGATCAATTTAACCAGCGTGGTCGCAGGAAGGCGATTTGGTTCGACATTCGGCATAGCGGCATCCCCGAGCCGGCGGCGGACCTATTTAGCCACAGCCGCGGGCGAGGCGCATGTGTGAAGTTAGGATGACCGGACCCGTGCGCGTTATCCGGCGGACAGGAGCTGCGTTCCCGCCGGTCGCTGCAATCAATTCTGTTGCTTCTTGGTTGCTGTCAACGCCCCGCAAATTCGTAAGGCATATTGACGTTACTCCCAACCTGCTTACGCGCCCGGCGGTCCGGCGGGGTCACCTATGCTTGGCAGGAAAAATCATGGCAATCGCCGTCAGGCCGGGGCAGAGTTAACGGAGCGAAGGCCAATTTGGGAGGAGCCAAGAGATGCCTCAATCCGCGATCCCGCCAGGCCGTCATGCGCCGGTTCGCCCGGACTGGCTCAACAAGCGCCGTGAAGAGATCATCGAGCCCCATCTGCCGATCATCGACCCGCACCATCATCTGTGGGACCGGCCGGGTAACCGCTATCTGTTTCAGGATCTGCTGGAAGACGTCGGCAGCGGTCACAACGTCGTCGCGACATTGTTTGAGGAATGCCGCGAGATGTACCGGGCCGACGGGCCTCAGGAGCAGAAATCGCTCGGCGAGACCGAGTTCGTCAACGGCGTCGCGGCGATGAGCGCCTCAGGCAAATACGGCCCTTCCCGCTGCTGTGCCGGCATTATCGGCAATGTCGATCTGCGGATCGGGTCGCGCGCGAAGGGCATCCTTGAGCAGCACCTTGCCGTCTCCGGCGGCCGCTTCAAGGGCATCCGCAACGGTGCGACCTGGCACGACGATCCGAGCCTCTCGATCTATTGTTCCGGCGCGCCGCAGGGCCTTTACCGCGACCGCGATTTCCGCGAGGGATTTGCGGGGCTCGCCTCGCTCGGCCTCAGCTTCGACGCGTGGCTGTTTCATACCCAGCTCAGCGACGTCGCCGATCTGGCGCGCACCTTCCCGCAAGCGACGATCGTGTTGAACCATGTCGGCGGCGCGCTGGCGATCGGTCCTTATGCCGGCAAACGCGAGGAAGGGTTTGTCGAATGGCGCAACGGCATCCGCGAGGTTGCGCGTTTTCCCAACACCTACGTCAAGCTCGGCGGGCTAGCTATGAAGCTGACCGGGTTCACCTTCTTTGAAAACGACGATCCGCCCTCATCGCAGGATCTCGAAAAGGCTTGGCGGCCTTACATCGAAACTTGCATCAGTGCCTTCAGCCCGCAGCGCTCGATGTTCGAGAGCAACTTCCCGGTCGATAAGGGGATGTGCAGTTACCCGGTTATGTGGAACGCCTTCAAGCGGATTGCGGCAGGCTGTTCGGCCGATGAGAAGGCCACGCTGTTTAGCAGTGCCGCAAAGAAAGCCTATCGCTTGGAGGTATGAGAAGAGCCCCTCACCCTCCCCGCAGGCGTGGGCCCCTCCTTCGGGGTGAGGGGCAGCGGGCGACGGAACTAACGGCAATAAAGGAGACCAAAGATGCCGATGCCGAGCGAGGTGGACGCCACCACCCCCAAATATCTGCGCGACAAATACGCAATTGTAGGCGTGGGTGAGACGACCTACACCCGCGGCTCTGGCAAGACGACACGGGCTCTAGGGACTTGGGCGGTCAAGAATGCGATTCTCGATGCCGGGCTGAAACCCTCCGACATCGACGGCATGCTGTCCTACCAGGGCGGCGACTCGACATCGGGTACCTTTATCTCCGGCGACCTCGGCATCCGCCTCAACTTCTACATGGACGTGATGGGCGGCGGCTCATCGACCGAGGCGCTCGTCGGTATCGCCATCGGCCTCATCGAGGCAGGATGCTGCAAGATCGTCGCGATCTTCCGGTCGATGAATGGCTACTCGCAAGTGCGCATCGGCGGCACCGGTGCGCGCTCCGCCGCCCCGGTCGGCGGCGACATGCTGCATAACCGCGCCTATGGCTGGCAGAGCGCCGGGCAGAGTTTCGCGCCGACCTTTATGCGCCACATGTACGACTACGGCACCAAGCCCGAGCAGGTCGCAGCGGTCAAGGTGGCGCACAGCCACCACGCATCCAATAACCCGAAGGCCTATTACAAGAAGCGCTTCACGATCGAGGACGTGCTCAACAGCCGGATCATCTGCAAGCCGCTGCATCTGTTGGATTGCTGTGTCGAAACCGACAATGCCACGGCGATCATCGTGACTTCGGCCGAGCGCGCCCGCGATTGCAAGCATCCGCTGGTGCTGATTCGCGGTGTCGTCGGACGCTGCAACAAGCCTCGCCTCGACATGCACTACCAGCACGGGCCGATCTCGACCGTCGCCGGCTATTACGCGCGCCAGATCCTGTGGCCGAATGCCGGGGTCGGGCCGGAGGACATCGACATCACCGGCTCCTACGACGCCTTCACCTTCACGACGATGCTGCAGCTCGAGGATTACGGCTTCTGCAAAAAGGGCGAAGGCGGCGAATACGTCAGCAGCGGCGCGATCCAACTCGGCGGCAGACGCCCGAACAACACCAGCGGCGGCCATCTCTGCGAGGGCTACACGCACGGCATGAACATGGTCATCGAGAACACCCGCCAGCTGCGTCACGATGCCGATGACTCATGCCCGATCGGCGTCGATGGCAAGCGCCAGCACACTTACGACTATCGCGAGGGCGGCTGCCGTCAGGTCAAGAATGTCGAGGTCAGCGCCAATCTCGGCTGGGCCAATCCTTCGACCGCTTCCTCGATGGTCATGCGGCGCGGCTGAGGGAGGAGAGAGACAATGGCTATTCGCGGCGAATATCTGGGCATGGGGCTCACTGTCGACGATCTCGATGTCGAGAACCTCGAATATTTCCGTCATTGCGCAGAGCACGATTTCCATCTGCAGGCCTGCGCGCAGTGCGGGCGATTACGTTACCCTCCGACCACTGCCTGCCCGTGGTGCGCAACATTGGAATCGACTTGGAAAAAAGTCGAGGGGAAGGGGACGGTGCATTCCTACAGCGAAGTGCACCACGCGATCCAGCCGGCCTTCCGCGGCCACACGCCATATCTGATCCTGCTCGTCGATCTCGACATGCAGAAGGGTGAGCCGACCCCCGATGAAGCCCTGCGTGTCGTCGGCAATCTGTGCACCCCTGATGGCCAGCTCGCGCCCCCCGAACTGGTGAAGCAGGTCGGCATCGGCACCCGCGTACGCATGGTGTTCAGCGATATCGCTCCCGGTCTCGCCCTGCCGCAATGGACAGTCGACGAGACCGCGGCGCAATCGGCAAATGCCTGGCGCTACCCGCAGGAATGACGGGGCGGATACTTGAATGGCATGTCGAGGAGGCCTTCTCAATGCGTGGCCGGCATTGCAGGAAGTGCTGAGACCAAGGAATCGTCGCGCTCGCCTATGGAGCGATTCGCAACGCCTTACTCTGCTCTGGATCCGTCGTCACCGACAGGCGCCGTCGGAGGCGCGGTTACGGGTGACGAAGCATTGCCTCTCTGGCGACCTGGGCAAAGGAAAACGGCGCCGATGGCGCGTGCCTGCAAGTAGAAGCCGGTAATGCTCCCGCGCGCGCTCTTTATGACGTCGTCGGATGAAAACAGGAGCTCTATCGTTATCACTATCGTCGTGAGCCGCAGCTACGGGACGATTGGCAAAAACCATTCCATCGGGCGTTCCGGTAATGGCGCCTCTTGTGACAAAGATGTGAATTCTCAGCGGGCTCCTCGCACGCGAGCATGCGTAAGATAATATAATCGGCGTTGGGTCAACAATCGAGCGATCCGGAATGAGCGCTGTAGAAATCCGCCTCAACCCAAGCGACCTCTCACGCGAGATGGGCGCGATGCGGGGTTGGTTGGATCAACACCGCTTTGAAGCCTCGGGCTTTTCTTGCCGCCATGAAGAAGGAGGAGTGCTCGTTTGTCTCGAGTTCACACGAGCTTCTGAAGCCCGGGCATTCGCCAATCGATTCGCGTTTGGTACGGGCGTGCGATCGACGACGGATGCCAGCCGAGAGCTCGCAGGTGGAACTCTCGTGACCGGCTTGTCCCCGTCCGGCCTCATCGGCTGAGCCATCCTCCCCCGCCGGTTTCGCGAGGGAGTGGCCGGAATGGATGGGACTAAACGATCCCCTTTTCGCGCAGCGTCTCGATCTCGCCGGCGCCCAGCCCGAGCCAATCGCCGAGCACTTCGCCAGTATGCTCGCCAAGTAGCGGCGCCGGTTTGACTGGCGTCGGCGCGCCGTCGAAACGAACGGGCCAGGTTGGCATCGTCATCTTCCAGTCGCCATGCTGCATGGTCTGCAGGATCCCGCGTTGCCAGAAGCTCGGTTCGTTGGTCAATTCCATCGAATCGAAAACGGCTCCTGCGGGGACCCCCGCACCGCTGATCAGCGCCATCGCCTCTTCTTTAGTGTGCTCCCGGGTCCATTGGGAGATGAGTTCGTCAACCTCGGCCTCGCGCTCGACGCGGGCGGAGGCCTTGTCATAGCGCGGGTCGCCGATCAGGTCTTCGCGCCCGATCAACTTCAACAGACGCGGCCAATGCTCTGGGTTGGCGCGGCTGGTCAAGAGGTAGACATAGTCGTTGGGACCGCCCGGCTTGCACGGATAAATACCGTGGGGCGCATTGCCGCCGGCCGGCTGCCGCTGTGCGGCTTTGCCGGTCTGTGCTTGCCGAATGAACATGCCGCGGCTGTAATGCATGACCGAATCCTGCATCGCCGCCTGCAGTCGCCTGCCCCTACCGGTAGAGCCGCGTTGATAGAGCGCGCTGACGATGCTGAACGCCAGCAGCATACCGGTGCCGGTGTCGCCGATCGTCGGCCCCGGCTTTAGCGGCTTGCCGTCGCGTTCGCCGGTGATGCTCATCGCCCCGCCGCAAGCCTGCGCGATCGGATCAAAGCACAGACCGTTCTCATACGGGCTGCCCGCGCCAAAGCCTTTGACCTGGGCATAGATAATGCGCGGGTTCAGCGCGCTGATCACGTCATAGCCGAGACCTAGCCGCTCCACCACGCCCGGGCCGAAATTCTCCGCAAAGACGTCGGCGTGCTTGGCCATATCCTTGACCAGCGCCAAGCCCTGCTCTGATTTGAGGTTGACCGTGACCGACCGTTTGTTGGCGTTATAGATCATGAAGTAGTACGGGTCCGCCACACCGCGGCGGCCGGCTTCACCGCCATCGGGGTTCTCCACCTTGACGACATCGGCGCCCATCCAGGCGAGCGCCTCGGTGCAGGTCGTCCCCGCCTCGAACTGGGTCAGATCGAGGACCTTGATGCCAGCGAGACAATTCGGCGGTACCGTCGTGCCATCCATCTTCCAACTCCTTTAATTGATGGCCCTCACTCACCCGGCCCTAGCGGGTGGGTGAGGTGCCAAGTGACCGTTTCAGTTTAGCCCTTCTTGCTGCATGACCCGCTGCACCGAGGGCCGTGCCATCATCCGATCGTAGTGCGCCGCAACGTTTGCCGGCAATTTCATGTTGAGCCGCTTCGCCGCCCAGAATTCGCAGTAGAACAGCGCCGTATCAGCCGGAGTGAACTCGCTGCCGGCGATGTAGCTCTTGCCGGCCAGCGCCTTGTCGAGCACGGCAAAGCCCTTTTCGACGACCTCGCGCCCCGCGGCCTTGACCGCGTCCTGGTCGGCGGCCGAGGGTGCGAAGCGTTCCGAACGGAACAGCCTTGCGAAGCCCTGCCCGTGCATCGTGCCGACGGCGTATTCCATCGCCTCCATCGCCCTTGTGTCGGCCTCATCGTCCCTCGGCAGCAAATTCGCTTGCCGCCCGAGCCAGCGGGCGATCACCGGAAACTCGGTCAGAACCGAGCCGTCGTCGCGCTCGAGTGCCGGAACCTTTCCTTTCGGACTGACGCCGTTAAAGGGTGGCTTGTTTTGCGCGCCCTCACGCAGATTTACGAGCTCGAGTTCGTAGGGCTTGCCGATTTCCTCGAGCAGGACGTGGATGCCGATCGAGCAGACGCCGGGGGCGTAATAAAGCTTCATCTCCGGTTCCTTGCTTGGTTGAAAGGGCAATTCGCGAGGACAGATTTAGCACGTCATTTCGGATCGGCAAAAGCTGATGCCTTATCGTCTCTGGATTGCCGCTGTGTTGCTTGTTGTCCTCACTTTCGGAAGAGCCCTTGCGGCCGAGGTCGATGCCATTGCGCCAGGCGGCCCAGGTGTTCTCACCAAATGTCGCGACTGGCTCGTGACCAGCTCCTGCCGGAGATACCACCACATCGACTTACCACCGCGGATCGCTGTCGGCGACACGGTTACCGTCACATTCGGCAGCAGCCCCAAGGAGTACGGGTTTTCAGTCGCGCGGATCGAGCTCAACGGTCACCATTGTGCGATCTTCAGCGAAGCGACCGGAGATCGGCACCAAATGGACAAGATCAACGTCGTCCCTTGCTACCGTGCAGGCGAGGGGCGCTGAGGACACCCTCGATGCCGTCAGACGATTCCCTCGGTGCGCAGCGCCTCGACTTCGGCCGCGCCAATGCCGAGCCAACCGCCGAGAACCTCGGCATTGTGCTGGCCCAAAAGCGGCGACGGTTTGACCCGCGGCGGCGTGCCGTCGAAGCGCACCGGCCAAGCGGGGATCTTGTAGCGGCCGGTGGTCGGATGCTCGACATTCTGCATGATGCCGCGCTCGGCGAGCGAGGGATCGTTCAGCAGCTCGAGCGTGTCGTAGACCGCACCGGCCGGCACACCGGCTTCGCCGATGATCTTCATCGCTTCTTGCTTGGTGTGTTGGCGGGTCCAGGTGGCGATCAGCTCGTCGACCTCGGCAGCGCGCTCGCCGCGTGCCGGCCCGGTGTCGTAGCGCGGATCGCCGATCAAATCCTCGCGGCCGATCGCCTTCAATAGCCGCGTCCAGTGTTCGGGATTGGCGCGGCTGGTAAACACATAGACGTAATCGTTCGGCCCACCCGGCTTGCACGGGTACAGCGCCGAGGGCGCGAGTAGGGGATTCGACCGACTGCTGCCGCCGCGAATCTGAGCCTTGCCGCTCAGCTGCGTGCGCGAAAACGGTACCCGCATGTAATGAACCATCGCGTCCTGCATCGCGACCTGCAGGCGTCGGCCGTTCCCGGTGCGGTCGCGCTGGCGCAACGCTGCAAGGATGCTGATCGCCATCAGCATGCCGGTTCCGGTATCGCCGAAGGACGGGCCCGGTTTGACCGGCGGTCGGTCGGCATCGCCGGTGACGCTGATCGGGCCGCCCGCGGCTTGCGCGATCATGTCGAAGGCGAGGTTCTTTTCGTATGGACTGCCCTCGCCGAAGCCCTTGACCTGGCAGTAAATGATGCCGGGGTTCAGCTCTTTGACGACATTATAGCCGAGACCCAGCCGTTCGATCGTGCCGGGCGCCATGTTCTCGACCGTGATATCGGCCTTTTTCAGCAGATCTTTGACGATTTCGAGCCCACGCGGCGATTTGAGGTTGAGGGTGACCGATTTTTTGTTGGCGTTGAACTGATGGAAATACCAGGGATCATCGTCGGGGTGGCCGGGCCGCAGCCGCCGGCCGGGATCGCCTGTCTTCGGGTTCTCGATCTTGACGACCTCGGCACCGAGCCAGGCGAGCGCCTCGGTGCAAGAGGGTCCCGCCTCAAATTGGGTGAAATCCACGACCCGCACGCCCGCAAGACAATCAAGTTCCGTACCTTCTATTGCTGCCATTGTTTGTCACTCCTCCCAAAACCGGTCGAACGCACGACCAGTATAATGCTGGCTGCACGCCGTAACCTAGCCATGCTTTGGATCACTTAGGCCGGAGGATCACGCTCGAGCGCTTCCTCCAGGCGCTTCGCCTCGACACGGATTTCGACCCCGGCACGCTCTTGCTGCACCAGCATCGGAGAGCGCGAGTCGCGATCACCCCAGCCGCGGTTGAGCGCTTCGCTCAGCTCGGCCAATGCCAGGTTGGCGATCCGCATCGGCACATTGAAGTCGCGGCCGAGCTGGGTAGCTAGCGTCATGTCCTTATGCGCGAGGCGTAGCGCGAAGGCGGCCGGCTCGTATTTCCCGGGGAGGAACTGATCGACCAGTCCGTCGAAGGTGCGCCTTCGTCCGCCGGCACCGTCGCGCACGGCTTCCCACAACGCCAAGGGCTCCACTCCGGCCTTGACCCCGACCGAGAACATTTCGGCGAGCGCCGTTTGGATGCAATAACCGGCCCCGTTGTGCACCAGTTTGGCAACAGAGCCCGCGCCGATCGGTCCGACATAGCGCGCCTTGTCGCCCATCGCGTCGAGCACGGGTTTGTAGCGGTTGAAGATCTGCTCGTCGCCGCCGACCCATAGCGCCAGCTTTCCGGTCCGCGCGCCGCGCGGTCCGCCGCTGACCGGCGAATCAAGCATGTAGACATCGCGCTCGGCAAAGGCGGCGTTGATCTTGCGCACCATCGTCGGCGAATTGGTCGACAAGTCGAAATAGGCCTTGCCGCGGCTCATGCCGCTGAGCAGGCCGTTTTCGCCGAGCGCCACGCCCTCGACCTCCGGCGGTCCGGGCAGCGAGGTGAAGACGACCTCCGCCGCCTCGGCGACCGCGCGCGGACTGTCCGCCCACACGGCGCCGCCGGCGAGATAGGGTTCGGCCGCCGCCCGACGCAGATCATGCACGACCAGATCATGGCCGGCTTTCTGCAGGTTGGCGGCCATTCCGGACCCCATCATTCCCAACCCGATGAACCCTATCTTCATATCGCCCTCCCGCAGTGAATGGCCGGTGCCGACCGCCTATTTCTCGAACACGTCCTTGGCGACGAGAGCCGCGGTCATCGCTGCCGGCCAGCCGGCATAGAAGGCGAGATGGGTGATAACTTCGCTGAGCTCATTCTTGCTGAGCCCATTGTCGAGCGCCCGCTGCAGATGGCCAACGAGCTGTTTCTCGCGGCCGAGCGCGATCAGGGTCGCGCAGGTAATCAGGCTGCGGTCGCGCTTCGAAAGGCCTGGACGCTCCCAGACTTCGCCGAACAGCACCCTTTCGCTGAGGTCGATCAGCCCGGGAACGATATTGCGAACCTGCTCGCGGGCGGCTGATGGTTGCGATTGCGCCATGATTTCCTCCTTGATTGATCCGGCAATTCGATCCGAGATGAGCCTAGCACGCAGTTCGCGCCGGCGGTCATCTTTCCGCACATGCCGGTACCGCCGTTTGCACAGAGCCCGCCGCGCTGCGCATGGTGTAGGCGGGTGTGTCAGCCCTCGCAGAGTGAGAGCCAAGCCTCGTCTCGGACCGACGGCCGCCGCGCCAGGCGCGAGCGGAGCCGGGGCTCGGCCTTTGCGGATTGCCCGGAGCGCAGATACGCGACGATCAGCGAGTCCTCGAAGACCTCGCGCTGCGCGTGACTGCCGCCGATACGAGGCAGGTCGTCGATGGCCGCTTCCAGTGTCCGTGCAGCCTGCACATCGTCGCCGCGGGCGAGGGCAGCTGCCCCCACGCAGAGCGCCGGGGCGACCTTGCCTGGCGGGAGGCGACCGTCTTCGGCGAGCCTGTGCAGCCCGGCAATGCGGTCGTTTGATCCTTCGGAATCCAGGGTTGCGGCTTCGGTCAAGCCGGCGTGGAGATCGGCGAAGGCAAGACCAGCACGAGGGAAGTGGCGGCGCGCATGTGCCACGACCTCACCCCAGTGCTCGTCGAGTGGCGGGGTTACACTATAGAGCCACCAGCGCCACAGAAAGGACGCCGAGTCGGCAAGCGACAGCATGGGAGCAGACAGGGCGACCGACGGCCGGATGCTATCGAGATAGATCTCGCGGGCGCGCTCGGAATTTCCTCGGGCCAGCTCGAACAGCGCCAAATGCCAAGAGAGATGGCAGTGTAAGTGCCCAGCTCGCTCGTAATCCGGCAGCCACGCCCGGATAAACTCGGCGCCACCCGTCGCGTCACCGGATTCGAAGAAACCATGGGCACGCTGATGCGCCGCGTGGGCACTGCGCGGATTTCCGGCGAGGGAGCGCTCGACCAGCCGGGTCCCGGTTTCTACCTCGCCGGTTTCGATATAGGCCCAGCCCAGATAACCGAGGAACCACCAATCGTCGCCCCAATGGGGCGCCAACTCCCGGAGCAGTTGCAGTTGTGCTTCGTGATGATCGCGTCGTCCACTAAACCCGAGGAGCCCAAAGACCCCGAGCGCCAACGACAGCGGCAGCGCATCCCGCGGGAACTCCGAGGCGTGGGCGCGAACCAACGCCAATGCCTGCGGGGCCGACCCGTCAACCGCAAGAGCGATCGCCTCGACGTGCCGCTGTTCCCGGATCGAAAGACGGTCGCGCAATGCCTTGGCTCGCGTTGCGGACTCTTTCGCTTCGGGGATTCTCGCCTGAAGCTGCAACAAGCGGGCACGCGCGATATGAGCGAGGGCAAAATCGGGATCGCATGCCGTCACGCTCTCCAGAAGCTTGTCGGCGCCGATATTCGCCGACAAAAGCAGGTCGACGGCCGCCACATACTTCTCGACAGCCACGGCGGAGGCCGCGGTGACCGGCAGATCGAAGCGGTCCTTCACTTCTTGCAACCCCTAGTTCTAGTTGGGGCTGCCACAGTAGCATTGTTGATAATCCGCCAGGAGAACGTTTCCCGAGGCGCAGCGAAAAGCCCGGACGGCTTGCGCGCTACTCTCGGGCCCATCCGAGACTTGGGCCCAATAGACGAGGCTCGAGACGGGAAAGATCGTGTGCCAGCGCTCGCCATCTGCTGGAACATCCTGGATCAGCGAAAACAGGTGATCGAGGCTCGGCAGATCGACGCGCGGCAGCTGCCATTGTTGGGTAAAAGTGTATTCCGCCCGCCATGTCGCTGGGGCCGCCGCCGGTAAATTCGTCAGACCGTACGTCGTATGATCGAGGATCCCGCCGGCGGAATCGTAAGACAGTGTCCGGAAAGCGGGGTTCTGGCCAAAAATTGGGCTCACCGCCGGCGTAATCAGCACAAAGGCGTAGCGGCCGCCGGCATCGCCGATCAGGCGGAAATCGTCCATATGTGTGTGACCAGCAAAGCTGGCGACGACAGTACCGGCATAGCGCCGCAACAGAGCAAAAAAGGGCTCCGCATAGGCTGCTTTCCACATCGGGATCATCCTTCCGGGACACGCCCCGCGCTTGAGCGTCGCATAACCGTCGATGCCGGGCGGGATGTGATAGAGGAGCCATACCGGCTCTTGCGCCTGCTGAGCCGCGGCGAGTTGCCCCTCTAGCCACGCGAGCGTCGCTCGCCCCGGGTCGGAATCGCCGGGTGAGCCGCAGGCATTCCGATAATAGATCGAAAAGAAATTGGTATTCGTCGACAGCACCCGAGTGCCAGCCACCGTGACGCTGTAGTTTCCATAACTCTTCCAATCCTGGTCGAAACGGGGGCCGGCAGCACCGCCCAGGTAAGCCCGCAGAATGGGGAGCGTGTCGGCCAGAAACGGCCCTCCCGGTTGGAGCTGATAATCGCCGCACTCCTCGTCATTGTTGCCGAGCGTCGGAATAATTGGTGTAGTGGAAAATGATGCTTGGAGCTGCTGCGCGATAAACTGCATCGTTTTGCGCACGAATACACGGTAGGCAGCGTCTGAATGGTCGCTCGCTGCGGAATCGAACTCGCGGCGGAAGTCGTGCGCGAGAAAGTCGCCGGAAATGAGCACAAAGTTGGGTGCCGGCAATGTCTCCTTCATTTGCTGAAGCGCTGATTGCAGCAGTCTCCAGTTGGTATCGCGCCCGTACCTGCCGAGGCTCGCATCGCCAGAGCTGTCGAGTATATTCCTCCATTGGTCCGGCTCGCTGGCGGCGAGGCGGTCGACCAGCTGCGGATCGGCCATCGGATCGAAATGCAGATCGGACATAACCAGGACTTGCCCAGCGACCGTCGGTTGGCCCGATGCAGGCCCGGATAAGGCGGCAGCGACTAGCGTCGCCACACCCAACGCGATGACACTTTCTTTGAGCTGCCCGAGAAGTTTTGCGGAGGCGCACCCGAAACGAAAGTTGGACGCGGGCGACGTCACGAATGCTTGCCGGCGCAATTCTCGACCGGTGGACCGCTGGTCTTCGGGGAAGATTGGCGTTAGTGCCCTTTTTCCCAGGGACGCTGGCGAAAGAGTTCGACGAACTTTGCGCGCTGCTCGGGTGACAATGTGGCGAGGAATGACAAGGCTATCGGCGCCAACTCGTGCATATAGCTGCGGCGTGTTTGCCCGGCTTCGTCGAACAGCTGCAATACCTTCGCCTCGTCCGCGTCAGGTTTGGCAACCTCCGACCAAGCGGCGCTGACCAGCGGATCTACCGCTTGGTGCATCAGCTTCATATGGGTGTGCACGGCTTGAGAGTACTGCTCAAATGCCGCCTTCTGTTGCGGGTCGAGCCCCAGCTGAGCGCCGATTCGGTCTAGTCTCTCCTCCACATTCATCGGTGGAGGCCCATGAAAGCGGATCCACAGCGCGCCGGCGATAAAAAATAAGTTAAGTGCCAGGGATAAGGTTAATAGCAACCACAGGAGATAAGGCCGCACGCCAACGCGTGCCGCCGCTGAGGCCACAGTCACGTCCGCAGGCCCTCGCCGAGATCGCGTAGGAAGCCGCTGGGCGGGTCAAATAATTCGGGAAGAGTACCGGTGTCGCTCGGCTGACGCGGCGGGCTGAGTGCTAGTGATGTATCGCTGCCCATTGCGAAACCTAGCCAGCTCGCCACGACGATTGCCGCCGCGATGCTTCCCCACTGCGCAAAGTGCTGAACGAGGCGGCGCCGCTGGCGAGGGACGAACACTACCACCCGGCCCCGCGACAAGTCCGCCTCGGGCAATATCGCGCAGGCGCGGGCAACGACCTTCTCGAGATCCGCCGACGTCGGGCCGGCGGTAGGAGGAATGCGTGCCGCTCGAACATCCGCCGCGGCATCCGGATCGACGTCTAACAGAGCCGCGACCCGGTCGTGCTCCTCCGCTTCGAGAAGTCCATCAGCAAAAGCCGCCAGATCGAGAAAGCGCGCGACCTCGTCCTCGGGCGCATCCATCACGCAGGAGCGCCGCCATAGCTGGCGATCGGATGCAGCGTCCGGCTGCGTATAAGGTTCTTCGTCGTTTTGCATCATTACCACGCTTTCCTCGGTCTTTACGCAGCCACGAGGGCGGACATCCCCGCTACTCTCGTCTTCATTCGACTTCGGCCTTGAAGTAGGCGCGGAGCTTAACCATAGCCTTGTGATGGGCACTGCGAACTGTCTGCGGATCGATCCCCAGTGCCGCGGCGACTTCGGAAACCTCCATCTCACGATCATATAACATTGTTAATATTTCTCTTTGACGAGGTGACAACAGCGCCTCGGGTAATTTCAGTTTGCGGACCGGTTCGACGGGATCGATCGCGAGGCGCCCCTCCGGGACCGTCTCGATCGGCACGAATACGGGCCGGTGGCGGCGCATCGCGTCGCGGGCGGTACTACGTGCAACTATCGTGATCCAGGTGGACAGCCCGGCTCGCGCCGGATCGAAGGTACGCAGGAGCCTGAAGTCGTCCTTGCATAAGCGCAAGAAGACTTCCTGTGTCAAATCTTCGACCTCCGTGGCTTCGCGTGCGACGCCGCGGACAGCGGCGACGACGAGACCGGCATACCGGCTAACAAAAGCTTGCCAGGCGCCCCTCTCGCCGCGCAGGAGCTGTTCCAAACCGCCGTCTTGCGCCAATCAGGAGGCCTCGCATCGGTGGCTGCCGCCGTGATTACAGGCAAGAGCGGGTGACCGCTTTTCCACAACTTGCCTGAGCCACCCAGTCAAGTTAGCGCGGCGAAGAAGTCGTTCCCTTTATTGTCGATAACGACGAAGGCTGGGAAATCAACGACCTCGATGCGCCAAATCGCTTCCATCCCGAGTTCGGGGTATTCGACCACTTCCACCTTACGAATACAGTCCTGCGCCAGGCGCGCAGCTGGCCCGCCCACGGAGCCCAGATAAAAGCCGCCATGCTTTGCGCAGGCGGCGCGGACTTCCGCGCCGCGGTTGCCTTTGGCGAGAGTGACAAAGCTTCCGCCCGCCGCCATGAAGGCATCGACATAGCTGTCCATCCGTCCGGCGGTCGTCGGTCCGAACGATCCCGAAGCATACCCTTGCGGCGTCTTGGCCGGGCCAGCGTAATAAATCGGGTGGTTCTTAATGTAATCAGGCAGTCCTTCACCGCGATCGAGCCGCTCCTGAAGCTTCGCATGAGCGATATCGCGAGCCACGATCAACGGGCCAGTCAGGCTGAGCCGGGTCTTGATCGGATATTGCGTGAGGGCGCGGCGGATTTCGCCCATCGGCCGGGAGAGATCGATCGCGACCACCTCGCCACCGAGGGTGGCCGCGTCGATTTCGGGCAGAAAGCGTGCCGGATTGGTCTCGAGCTCTTCCAGGAACACGCCATCGCAGGTGATCTTGCCGAGGATTTGGCGGTCGGCCGAGCAAGACACACCGATCCCGATCGGCAGGCTCGCCCCATGACGCGGCAAACGGATCACGCGCACATCATGGCAAAAGTACTTGCCGCCGAATTGCGCGCCAATGCCGAGGCCGCGGGTCAATTCGAGTACTTCTTCCTCGAAACCGCGGTCACGATAGGCCTGCCCGTAGCGGTTCCCCCCGATCGGGAGCTCGTCGAGAAAGCGGCAGCTGGCGAGCTTCACAGTCTTCAAATTCATCTCGGCCGAGGTGCCGCCGATAACGATCGCCAGATGATAGGGCGGGCAGGCGGCGGTGCCGAGGGTGCGGATCTTCTCATCGAGGAATTTCAATAGCGATTTCGGGTTTAGCACCGCCTTTGTTTGCTGATAGAGGAAACTCTTGTTGGCGGAGCCGCCGCCCTTGGCAATGAACAGAAATTTATATTCATCGCCGGGCTCGGCGTAGAGGTCGATCTGGGCCGGTAGGTTGTCACCGGTATTGACCTCCTCGTACATCGACAAAGGCGCCACTTGGCTGTAACGCAGATTGGTTTCGGTGTAGGTGCGCCGGATCCCTGCCGATAGCGCGGCTACGTCATCGGCACCGGTCCAGACCTGTTCCCCCTTCTTGCCCATCACGATGGCGGTGCCGGTGTCCTGGCACATCGGCAGGACCTTGCCGGCGGCGATATTGGCGTTCTTCAACAAATCGAAAGCGACGAACTTGTCATTCCCCGAGGCATCCGGGTCATCGAGGATGGCCCGGAGCTGGGCCAAATGGGCGGGGCGCAACAGGTGTTGACAGTCGACGAAGGCATCGTGTGCGAGCAAGGTCAGCGCCGCCGGTTCGACCTTGACTATGCGGCGGTCTTCAAAAGCACCGACAGAGACGCAGTCGGCGGTGAGCCTTCGGTACGGTGCGTCGTCCGGTCCGAGCGGGAAGAGTTCGTGGTAGGCGGCATCGCTCATGCGTCGCTCCGCGGTGCAGTTTGACGCAGAATCGTCCTTTCCGCGCCGCCGTCAAGGCAGCCGCGACAAGACTATCGTTTGCGAAACTTATCGAGAGTGACGATTTCGGCGGCCGGCCGCTCCGGCTCCGTCGCCGCGGACGCTGCGAGCTGCGCCGGGAGGGCTGCGACTTCGGCCGGTTTCGCGGCCGGAGCTTCGAACTGGAGCCCGAAATTAACGGAGGGATCGGCAAAAGTGGTCACCGCGGCGAACGGCACCGTCAACCGCTCCAACCGGTTCGAAAAACTCAAGCTGACGGAAAAGGCGTCATCCCCGACTTCGAGCGCCCGGAACTGGTGCTGCAACACGATCGTCATCTCGTCGGGGTATTTGGTCAGCAGAGATTTGGGCACGATGGCTCCCGGAGCACGGGTGCGGAAGGTGACGTAGAAATGGTGGTCGCCCGGCAACCCCTCGCTCGCAATGCGTGCCAGCGCTTCGCGCATGACGTTGCGCAGCGCGGTCTGGACCATCCTGGGGTAGTCGAAGAGATCCTGGGCCATTCCGTCGGCTCGCTCGTTGTAGCATGAGGTGTTACGCGGCGAGTGAGGGGCTTCTGTTGCCCGGTGCCCCTCGAACCGCGATTTGCTCAAGGCTTTCACCCCGCTAGGGGTTAGGCCGCGAGCGCCTCCTGTGCGAAGTTGTCGTTCGCAGCTAGATTGTGACCCGATAACGGCGGAATCATACCGGGCGACGGATCTTACCTTTACCACGCGCGTCGAGCCTAGTTCGCCCCCGTAGGTTGCCCGCCCCGCGGCGGAAAGTTGGTGGAGGCGCCGGGTACTGCCCCCGGGTCCGCAACGCTTATGTCGTAAGCCGTGTATCGCCATAGTCGGTTGCCCGACGCGGCAGATATAGGGCCCCCATCGGACAAACTCAATCCTGGCCGGTTCCTACGCTGAGCTTGTTGAGAGGGCCTCGTCGAGGTCGCGGATCAGATCCTCGGCGGATTCGAGACCGATCGAGAGGCGGATGACGTCGGGGCCGGCCCCGGCCGCCAGGCGCTGCTCGTCGGACAGCTGGCGATGCGTGGTTGAGGCCGGGTGCAGAATGAGGCTGCGGGTATCGCCGATATTGGCGAGATGCGAGAACAGCTGTACGGTTTCGACCAGCTTGATCCCGACCTCATAGCCGCCTTTGACACCAAATGTGAAGACCGCTCCGGCGCCTCTGGGAAGGTATTTCCGGGCGAGGTCGTGGAAGGGGTTGCCCTTCAGTCCGGCATAGGAAACCCATTCAACGCGCGGATGGCTGGAGAGAAACTCGGCGACCTTTAGGGCATTATCGACATGGCGCTCCATGCGCAGATGCAGGGTCTCGATGCCGGTCAGAGTCAGAAACGCATTCATCGGCGACAGGGTTGGCCCAAAATCCCGCAACGCCACCGCCCGTGCCTTGGTCGTGAAAGCAAAATCACCGAAATTCTCATAGAATTTGAGCCCGTGATAAGCGGGTTCGGGATCGGTCAGGGATGGAAAGCGGTCGCCTTGCGCCCAGTCGAACCGCCCGGATTCGACGACGATGCCGCCTAGAGCGTGGCCGTGGCCGCTGAGAAACTTCGTGGTCGAATGGCAGACGATGTCCGCGCCCCAGGCGAACGGCTCGCAGAGATACGGGGTCGCCAAAGTGTTGTCGACAATCAGCGGGATACCGGCCTCATGGGCGATCGCCGCCACGCGTTCGAGGTCGACGACGATACCGCCGGGATTGGCAAGGTTCTCGAGGAAGATAGCCTTGGTCCGTGGGGTCAGTGCTCTCCGGAAATTCCCCGGGTCGGTCGGGTCGACAAAATGGCACTTCCAGCCGAGTTTTTTGAACGACAGCCCAAACTGGGTCAGTGATCCGCCGTAAAGATTGCGTGAGGCGATGAATTCGTCTCCTGCCTCCATCAAGGTAAAGAAAATCAGGAACTGCGCCGCATGCCCCGACGCGGCAGCGACGGCCGCGCGGCCGCCTTCGAGACTGGCGACCCGCTCCTCCAAGACCGCGACCGTGGGGTTATTGAGGCGCGAATAGATGTAGCCAAAATTGTGTAGGTTGAAGAGCGAGGCGGCGTGGTCGACATCATCGAATACGTACGAGGTCGTCTGGTAGATCGGCGTCGAGCGCGCGCCGGTTACCGGATCGGGTGCCGCCCCGGCATGGATGGCGCGAGTCTCGAAGCCGTAGGTCACATTGTGCGATGGCGTCGGCCGCTCCCGACCATGCTTTGCAACCGGCGGCTCGGGCGGCCGGTTACGGATGATCCCGCTGTTGACCCCGCTCCAGGAGAGTTCACCGCCGAGCCGGCCGAACTCTATCTTCGGGCAGCGGTTCATAATGACTTCGATGCCGGCGTTCTCCGCCACGGCCGCCGCCTCGTCGTTGCGGATGCCGAGCTGCATCCACACGACCTTGGCACCGATCGCAATCGCATCCTCGACGATCGCCGGCGCATCCCGGGCCGGACGGAAGACATCGACCATGTCGACCGGCTCGGTAATGTCGTGGAGCGAGGCGTAGACTTTCTCCCCAAGCAGGTCCTGGCCGGCGTTGCCCGGATTTACCGGGATCACCCGGTAACCTTTGCCCTGCAGATACTTCATCACGAAGTAGCTCGGCCGGTTCCAATTGGACGAGGCTCCGACCATTGCGATGGTCTTGACGCGTTGCAGGATCGCGCGGAGCTGCGCGTCAGAGTAAGGGATCGGGTCTCGGCCACTCATCACTGTCTCTCAATCGCGGCGCGTGCGGGGTCAGGTGTTCCGCGCTAATCTTCTAACCGCAGCGGCAAGATGGGGCAAACCCGCGACGCCGCGGAGGATCAGCCATGATGCAAACAGGCCGAATGTGCGGTGCGCTCAGCGGGCTATTGCTCAGCCTCGCATTGGCGACGACAGCGCTTGCGGAAAAACAGGGCGGCATCCTGCGGGTCTTCCATCGCGACAGCCCCGCCAGCATGTCGATCCTCGAAGAGGGAAGCATCTCGGCGATCATGCCGATGATGGGGGTGTTCAATAACCTCGTCCTCTTCGATCAGCACGTGGCGCAAAACCGCGTCGAAACGATCGTTCCGGACCTTGCGACGAACTGGACCTCGAACGAGGAAGGGACAGAGCTGACCTTCACCTTGCGTGAGGGCGTCAAATGGCATGACGGCAAGCCGTTCGCGCGGATGTCAAATGCACTTACGAGCTGTTGACCGGGAGAGCCAAGGAGAAGTTGCGCCTCAACTACCGCGAGGCCTGGTTCCTCAATCTCGATGAGGTAACGACCAACGGCGACAGGGAGGTGACATTTCATCCGAAGCGGCCGCAGCCGTCTTTCATCTCGCTGCTCGCCTCGGGAAAACAGCATCTTCAACAGCTGGCGAATGGAGGACGTCTGGCTCGACAAATAACTCCAGTGCGTGTCAGCGGGGCGTAGAAGCCCATTGCACCGCTGCGGCCGGGCCGTTCACCAGCTCCGGCCGGTATTCGAAATGCATTGTATCGTAGTGGGACCACTTCCCGCCCCAGATGAAGCCGCGCCGCTCGAAAATCTCGATAATCTCGGCCGGTATCGTTGTCGTCGATGAACCGCGACCCCAAAGCCAATAATCGGCATGCGCTGAATTGATGTCGATGGCGGCGCCCCATGAGTGCATGCTCGGTTCCCCAGTATCGGCAACCGTGCGGCAATTATAGGCACCCGCCGGCGGGTAGAGATAGCGCTCTGCGGCCGCCGGGAGCGCATCCAACGCCTCGGAGATCTCGGAGAGGTGCTGCGCGACGCCGTTGACGGATGTCACCCGGAGAGTGTGGCCCCAACTGCGCGGCAGCCAAATGACTGGCACCAGCCGTGGGGCCACCTCGCCCTTCCAGCAATCCCCGTACATCTTGTCGAAGAATGCGCGGTTGCGGATCCGGCCGGGGTCGCTTTGCCGATCGAACGCTGCCACGCCGACGCCTGCAGGATAGGGCAGGCGAATTTGATCGAGGATCGATCCGTGCCGGAGCATCTCCTCGAAAGTCTTGTGCGGTTGGCCGTCGGACAGCGGCATCCGCGTTCCGTCTCGCCAGATCAGATCGGTCGAATCGTACCCGGCCAGCTGCTGCGGATAAGCGCGAACCAGCGCATCGAGGGACGGGTCATTCTCCGCCGCCGCGCTATCGACCAGTCCGAGGAGCAAAAGAGCCAGGATAACGACGCCGATGCCCCTCACCCTAACCCTCTCTCGGCCAGCGAGAAGAGGGAACTCAGCGTTTCTCCCTCGCCCCATCGGCGGGGAGAGGGCCAGGGCGAGGGGCAAATTGATCAGCCCGGGAGTTTCCAGCCGATCCAGTCGCAGACCGCACGGCCCATGACGAGCTCAAGGTCGCGGCCCTTGAGCCATGGCATCTCCTCGGTGAACATCGTCACGCACTCTTTCCATGAGCACGGCATGCGGGTGATGTCGGTACCCCAGAAGCTGCGCTGCGGCCCGAAGGTTTCGACGATCTGCTGCGTGTATTTGTGGATGTTGCGATAGGGGTAGGGTTGGCTCGAATTACCGGGCGCGCCGGTGCATTTGACCGCCACGTTCGGGTACTTGGCCAATGCCAGCAAGGCCGCTTGGTTGCCGTGTGCCGCGTCGTCCTTGCCGTCGCGGACACGGGCGTAATGGTCGATCAGCAATTTCAGGCCGGAGTGCCGCTCGGCGATCTGCCCGACCAGCGGAAGATAGTTCGACGCCATCAGCGCAATCGGGATGCCCGTCTTCTCTGCTGCGGGCCACAGCCAATCCATCGTGCCGTCGGTCATCCAGTTGGCCTGATGCGGTTGGGTGAACGCATAACGTAGCCCAAGCATGCCAGGCCTGCTTTTCCAGGTGTCGATCAGCGACCTGTTTTCGGGCTTGTCGAGCGGGAAGTTGCCGAGGATCGCGAAGCGGTTCGGATACTTGGCTGCTGCCTCTTCCGAGATCTTGCCCGAGTCCGGGTCCCAGCCCGGCGGGTGCAGCAGACAGGCATTGACCCCGGCGGCATCCATATCGCGGGTGCACTCCTCCGCCGTATACGAGGTGACCTGGCGATGAGACGGATTGGTCGGCGGCCCGGCCGACCAGATGTGCACCTGTGCGTCGACGATCAGCATGGCGTTTTCTCCTGTCTAGCTCAACGCGCCATCCCTTCGGCGCCTGCCGGAACATCATAGAAGGCGAGGGTCATCGACACGCTGGTATAGAAGCCCATCAGGCAGATGACGTCGGTGATCCCTTCGTGGCCTAGTGCCTCGACCGCGCGGTCGAAAAGCCCTTTCGAGACCCAGCGTGAATTCGCCAGGCAGGTCGCCATCTCGTAGACGACCTGCTCGCGCTTGTCGTCGAACGAGGTCGGCAAGCCAGAGAGCAGCGCCTCGACCTTGTCTGTCGGCAAGCCGGCCGCCTTGCCAGCGCGCTCATGCGCGTTGGTCGGGTATGCGGAATGCCATTTGCTGTTGACAATGATGACCGCGATCTCGCGCTCGCGCTCGCTCAGCGAGTAGCCCGTGCGGAAATAAGCGCCTAACGGCCCCATCACTTTCACGAGCTTCGGGTTGTGAACATAGATCTTGTTCGGTCCCGGCAGGCGCCCCCGCGTCTCGATCAGGGAGCGATAGCCCTCCTGTTGCTCGGGCGTCATCTGGTCATAAGGGATCTCGGCGTAGCGGCCAAAAGTCGGCGTATCGGGCATTGGGCGAGTTCCTCTTTTAGGGTTTATTACGGTCCCATCCTGCCGCCACAGAGGACGCATGTCGATGGGATCGCGGAACAGAGCTAGTCCGGGCTTAGCCGCCGCTTGAGTGGCATTCAGACGGTAGCAGCCGGCGGGCTTAGGATGTTTTCGGCGGTCTTGACTTCCTCGCGGACGGCCTGATGAAGACCGCCGATGAACACAACGGCCTTCACTGCCCCATCCGGCGACGTTTCGGTCGCGAGCGGCGGTCGGACCGCGGTGACGGCAGATCCCTTGATCCAGACCGGCGTCGAATTGGGTCGCGTAAGCTTTGGCAAAGGCGGGCTGACGCCGAGGCGTGCGACCAACTCCGCAGCACCCTCTGCCGTCACCAGCACGCCGGGATCGACACCGTGTACATAGGTGTGAGGCCCGACGTCATGCGGGTAAGGGCCAGAAACGAGGATTATAGCGTTCTCGTCGACCGCAATCTCACTTCCGTTGAGCGCGCGGATGAGGATCATGAGTGCCTCCTGGATATAGACCAAATGGCGCCCTCAGCCCGGGTCGGAGTCAAGCGAGATCACCTTCACGTTGACCGGCCGCAGCCTTCGTCGTTTGATCGGCTGCTCAGTATCACAGTGCTCTCGAGGAAGGAGCCGGCATGACGGCCATGTTGGAGGGCAAGATCGCGGCTGTTACCGGTGCCGGGGGCGGCATCGGACGGGAGATCGCGATCGCCATGGCGCGCGCCGGTGCCAAGGTGATTGTCAATGACGTCGGCGCCACGTTGTCGGGTGAGGGACATTCGACGACGCAGGCGGAGGAAACCAAGCGGCCGATCGAAGAAGGCGGCGGGGCAGCCGCGATCAGCGCCGATTCCGTCGCCGAGTGGAGTTCGGCACAAAAGATTGTCCAGGCGGCGCTCGATCATTTTGGCGGACTGGACATCGTGGTCAATAACGCCGGTGTCCTGCGCGACCAGATCTTCCACCGGATGACGCCAGAAGACTGGCTGGCGGTGATTTCGGTTCACCTGAACGGCAGCTTCTTCGTCAGCCGAGCCGCCGCCGACCAGTACCGCAAGCAGGAAAGCGGCGCCTTTGTGCACATCACCAGCACTTCGGGGCTGATCGGCAATATGGGCCAGGCCAATTACGCCTCGGCAAAGCTCGGTATCACCGCGTTGTCGAAGGCGATCGCGATCGACATGAAACGGTTCAACGTCAGGTCCAACTGCTTGTCGCCTTGGGCGTGGAGCCCGATGACCCAGTCGATCCCGGCGCGCACTGCCGAGGAGCAGGCCCGCGTCGCCAAACTCCAGCAGATGACGCCGGACAAAAACGCGCCGATGGCGGTCTTTCTCGCTTCGGACGCGGCGCGCAGCGTCACCGGCCAAGTCTTCGGCACCCGGATGAACGAGATCTATCTGTTCAGCTCGCCGCGACCGCTCCGCAGCCTGCATCGCGCCGACGGCTGGACCCCGGAGGCGATCGCCGAGCACGCCTTGCCGGCGCTTGAATCATCTCTCATGCCGCTCGATCGCTCGGGTGATCTCTTCTCCTGGGACCCGCTCTGAGCAAAAAATCCTGTCACTGTTGGGGAGGAAACCAATGTCGAAGAAGGCGGACGCCAACGTGATAAAGTGGTCGTCACTCACGATTTGGGAAGTTTGAAGACTTGACCAGGATAGATACGCCCCGGGTCCCGGATCTGCGGCAGATTAGCCGAGTAGATGATCAGATAGCGAGTGCCGGCACCATAGGCGCGGCGGGCGATTTGCCAGAGGTTGTTGCCGGGCTGCACGACATACTCCTGGCCGGGTGACAGCTCCATCTCCGCCGGGCGCGCAAACGGCACCGCCACGCGTTGGATAACGCGGCCGTCGTCTGCCAACTGATCGAGCCGCAATTCGAGACGCTGGCGGCCGACTGGTCGAGCCAATGTTGCCGTCCATCTCCCGGCAGCATCCGCTGTCACCGTCGCGAATGGCTCGTTTCCGAGATAGATTTGAATGGGTGCTTTTGGCGTCGCGCGGCCAGACAGCACAACCCGGCCTTGCGCATCATATTCTACCGTGTCCATCGACAAGGCATTCGGCTTGTCCGCCATCAGCGCTTCGGGAGAAGCCGACCCGCCAAGGTTGGGATATTGCAGCACCCGCGCCGGGCCCGCGCCGTCGCGCGGCAAGACGACCGCGAGCGCCGTCTCTCCCTTGCCGCCGGTTGTGGACGGCGCGATCGAGAGAGCCACCGTCTCGTTGGACCTGACCGCCGCTCCGCCTTGCGGATTCGAGGCTTCGAGAGAGAGCAACCGGTCACCGGGAGCGATAGGCTTCTCTGGAACGAGCACCCATTCGCCGCGGCCATCGGCGGTGACCTCTCCGATCACCGTGTCGCCATCGCGGACAGTCACTTTGCTCCCCGGTTCGGCGCGCCCGGCAATGACCGCAGTTCCCGAAGGACCGACTTTGACGACGTCGAAACTTGGAGGTGTCGTGGACGGCTGCGAGGCGGGCTTTGGCATCGCAGGATCCGCTGGGACGGCGGCAGGTCCGCCCTGCGGCACAGACGCCAATTGCCGCTTCGATTCCCCGCCCGGGGTAATGTTGCTGTGCTGGAATATCAGAGCAGCCGCCGCGCCGAGCAACAAAACGGCGATAACCGACCCGACTAGAATGCTGCGCCGCACCATCCCCGTCACGAATCACTAAATTGCCAGGAACGAAGTGTAGGCCTTGTCCACTAGACGTGCAATCTTCGCCAAGCGTGCGGACGCAGCTATTACCGCACCGCCGAAACTTGAGCGAGGATCGATGCGGAATATCCAACGATTATGCGTCTATTGCGGCTCGGCCGGGGCGGTCGGCGAAAAATACCGAGCAGCAGCAACGGAACTTGGAACGCGTCTCGCCGCGGCCGGGATCGGACTGGTTTACGGCGGTGGGCGGGTCGGGCTAATGGGTCTGCTCGCCGACGCGGCATTGGCGTGCCGCGGAGAGGTGACCGGGATCATCCCTGCTCGGCTTCGTGATGCCGAATTAGCTCATTTGGGCGTCACCGAACTGGTCGTCGTCGACAGCATGCATGATCGCAAGCGGGTGATGGCCGAGAGAGCCGATGCCTTCGCGATTTTGCCTGGCGGTATTGGAACCCTCGACGAAATGTTCGAGATCCTCAGCTGGAAACAGCTCGAGTTCCACGACAAGCCGATCTTTCTCGTGGATATCGCCGGTTACTGGGAACCGCTCCGTACCCTCTTCGATCACATCGTGGCCAAGGGCTTTGCGCGACGGGAGACACAAGGTTTGGTGCAGGTCGTATCGACCGTTGCCGCGCTAATAACGGCGCTCGCAACCGAGCCGGTGCCGAGGCGCGATATGGATCCGCGGCTCTTTTAGGATACTCGATCACTGTCGCTTGAAAGCCGCTCCTAACCCCGAAAACGGCTGCACCACGAGGTAGCGCCTGCGGCTTGCCTCGTCCCACAGCGCTCTTTATCTTCGCCCGGTCGAAAACCCGGCCTGCACGGCCCGTCAGCCGCATGCGAGGATGACATTAATGGCAAAAATCAAGGTGGCTCAGCCCGTCGTTGAACTCGACGGCGACGAGATGGCACGGATCATGTGGAGCTTCATCAAGAACAAGCTGATCTAGCCGTATCTCGAAGTCGACCTGAAATACTACGACCTCGGCATGGAGAGCTGCGACGCCCCCACGTCAGTGAGACGAGATAGGCCATAATCGTCAATAGATCAACTCAGCCGAAACGAAAGCGGCGCGCAGAGGTGCAAGCATGTCAGATCTCGAAATCGTTTGGACGAAGGTTGATGAAGCACCTGGGCTTGCTACGTTTTCCCTTCTGCCGATCGTCGAAGCCTTCGTCGGGGCGGCCGGCGTGAAGATGAAGCTGAAGG
>Ga0306922_10000503_pt1 | contig 32718 bp, 33 predicted proteins | sample sta12Cox44000082_FD_203758 | JGI IMG/M metagenome (GOLD analysis project Ga0306922, IMG submission 203758) | Lab enrichment of tropical soil microbial communities from Luquillo Experimental Forest, Puerto Rico - statoxic.12C.oxic.44.000.082 (v2)... | ecosystem: Environmental > Terrestrial >... | reverse complement strand
AAACACTTCTTGGAGAATGTCACCTGAGAGTTTCGGAAGCCAACTGAGAAGCCGAAGTATCTGGCTCTGAGTTGGAGTGAGAACGCCGCTCTTATACACTCTTTCTAGCGTTCTGTCCTGGAACGCATGTATCGGCTTTGGAAATTCACAAAGAGAATCTAATGTCATACCCCCATTGACCAAGAAAGATACATGATTTGCGGTCGCGGGATGCCCGTGCACTCGCTCGGCTATTAGTTCAAGTTTTTCCGGTTGTGAGTACTGAGGACGGATCGATTGAGTCAAAATATATTCGATTGTGCGGTCTGGTAGTTCGAGAACCTCATACTGGCGTACGTTCTGATGATAGGCGAGTTTATCCGATGGCAAACGCCGGTCAGAGATCAGGATTAACTTGATTGATGGGGTCGTCTTCAGCTTGCCAAATAGCGATGTTGCCCACGGCTTGATGTCTCGGCCGCGATCGCGCAGGCCCCACCGACAACGAATGGTTACCACCTGGTTCAATTCACCCCAATGTGCGAGCGATGAGACCAAGAAATCGGCCGCCTTATCGGGCTCCGCTTCTGGGAACGCATCCATTTGCTGCGCCATCTGGATGGCGGTCATTTTACCATTCAGGTCCTCGTATAATGTGAGGTGCCAATCTACGGCATCGGCTGCGTCGGGCAGATCAAAGACCGGGCCTGCCGGCCGCATCCCCAAAAAAGCTCGCCGGACCAAACTTTTACCGATAGCGCCGCGGCCCATACCTTGAACGCCGGCAAGCAAGATGACGTTTAAGGGACAGCCAAGCTTCGCTGGGGCTGTTCTGATATCCAAAGCGATATCGCGTTCTAAATCTTCTCTCCCCTCATAAAGAGTTGAGCCCAACTTATTGGCAATAGTGTAAAGATGATCGATTGTCCTGGCGATATCGTTTGGCTTAAAACTTGGAAGCGTAGTCATGTATCTCTGCATCCATTCAGGCAGAGTCTGATAGGATTCTCCATCGAGCGGACAAACTAATATCTGCATTGTTGGTGATTTAATTCTCGTAATCTCTGCAAGGTCTTTTTCGTATCTGATCCAGTGAGAGTTAGCATTCGGAGAATGAAACAAGACGAAAACGGATGCTGAGCTAACGGCGCCGCGCATGGCTGAAACAGAATCTTGACCGGGCGCGATTGATCTAATGTCATAGAACAACACCGATGTATCGAGCATCGATTTTACCTTGTCTACGAATGGTTTATCTTCTTTTGCGTGCGACAAGAAGATCAAACCGGCATTTTCTGCCATATCCGGCTTCCCCTTCGAGGGACGTTAGGGCCGCACCAGCGACGATTATGTGAGATAGTAGCTACGTGGTAGCCGAATGACCCATTTCCACCCGACTGAGCCGATTCCGACGGATACTGGGAACGCCAGATCTGGGCATGCGGGCGAGCCGCGATGGTCGGATTGGGAGATCTCCGCGCCGGAAACCTCGCCGTTTCTCGGCATTCATGCCGGGGAGGAGCCGCGCTGCTGTTCCGCCTTTGGGATCATGAACCCGGGGATTTCCACCGACGCAAAACGCCGAATGCTCGATGACTTTTATGTTAAGCGCGATGCGATGATGGCAAAGCTCGCCCCAACCTTGCGCGCGGTCCAGGGATTGCCGCCCAGCGCACCATAAGCCGGACCCCCGACCAGCGGGCGGCGATGCAACGCATGCAACAGCAGAGCCAAGCGCCAACGCCGTAAGACCATTGCCCCTCGGCTGGGAACGGTCCTGGGAACAAACTCCCCGGCGATTCCCCGATGGTTGCCGTTATGTTCTGACGATTTCGGTCTTGCCCTGTCCTATATCATAGTGGAACAGACTGCATAAAACCCAGGATTCCTGCGGGGTTTGCTGGTGCTGCCGGTGGGTATCGAACCTACGACCTCTCCCTTACCAAGGGAGTGCTCTACCACTGAGCTACGGCAGCGCCGGTGCGGGGCTGGGCCTGCGGAAGGCCGCAAGCAAATACACGACGACCCGGCAATTGGCAAGGCGGCCGGGCGGTCTGCCGCTCGAATCGGCCGCCCTGGGCGTGAGTTTTCCGTGGGGTCGAGTCACCGCTTGACAGTATCGGCACTATCCCTTTTGCATCGCGCGATGGGCGACGATTCTTCCCCGATCTCACGCAAGAGCGACGAGCGGGCTGCGCGAGAAGAAAGGCTGGCTAAGGCGCTGCGGGAAAATCTGCGGCGGCGGAAAGAGCAGGCCCGCGCTCAGAAACAGGCGCGTGTGCCGCATGATAAGGAGCCAGGAGGAGGCGATCGCGAGCCCTCGGCTTGAGCGGCGCTTCGCTCTCCAGTACAAGCACGCCCGGCGGCGTGAGGACCGCTAATTGACAGACCACGACCTGCCCGGAGCCGGTCAGCGGCAAATGTAACCGAGGTTATGGACAAAATCTGCATCCGGGGTGGTGTGCCCCTCGAAGGCGTCATTTCAATCGGCGGGGCGAAGAATGCTGCATTGCCGCTGATGGCGGCATCCTTGCTGACGGCGGAAACCCTGACCCTCAAAAACGTTCCGGTTCTCGCCGATATTGCGACGATGGCGAACCTGCTGGTGCAGCACGGGGTCGCGGTTGCCAGGGGCGGGGAAGGCGCGGATAGCGGCCACATCGTCGAATTGTCGGCCGAGCACATCACCTCGAGCACGGCGCCCTATGATCTCGTCCGCAAGATGCGGGCTTCGGTTCTCGTGCTGGGACCGCTGGTTGCGCGCTGCGGGCGGGCGCGGGTGTCACTGCCGGGTGGTTGCGCTATCGGCCCCCGGCCGGTCGACCTCCACATCAGGGGGTTGCAGCAGCTCGGCGCCACGGTCGAGCTGCGCGAAGGCTATATCGACGCACGCGCGCCCAAGGGATTGCGAGGCGCCGAGATCGCCTTTCCGGCGGTCTCGGTCGGCGCCACTGAAAATCTGCTGATGGCGGCCACCTTGGCCGACGGCGAGACCCTCCTGCTCAACGTGGCGCGCGAGCCGGAAATCACCGATTTGGCTGATTGCCTCGTCAAAATGGGCGCACGGATCGACGGGATCGGCAGCGACCGGCTCAGGATTGTCGGTGTCCCCCGGCTGCACGGGACGACGCATTCGATTATCCCTGATCGAATCGAAACTGGAACCTACATTATGGCCACTGCCGCGACCGACGGCGAGGTCATATTGACCGGTACCCGCCTCAACCTCGTCGCCACGGCGGCAAGGATCCTCGAGGATGCGGGTGTCGAAGTGTCGGAAACCGCGGAAGGTCTCCTCGTGCGCCGGCGTGCCGAGCGCCTGGTGGGGGTCGACATCATGACGGAGCCCTATCCGGGATTTCCGACCGATTTGCAAGCGCAAGTGATGGCGTTGATGACGCTCGCCAACGGCGCCGCGATGATCACCGAGACGATCTTCGAAAACCGGTTCATGCACGTCCCCGAGCTCGCGCGAATGGGAGCCAACATCAACGTCCATGGCCCATCCGCCTTGGTTCGCGGAGTGCCGCACTTGATGGGTGCGCCGGTCATGGCGACCGATTTGCGGGCGTCGGTGTCGCTGGTCGTCGCGGGGCTCGCCGCGGCGGGCGAGACAGTGATCAACCGGGTCTATCACCTCGACCGCGGCTACGAGCGGCTCGAGGAAAAACTGGCCAAGTGCAATGCCCGCATCGAGAGATTGCGGGATGGCGCCTGACGATACCGGTGTCCTCAAACTGCGTGCCGAAGATGTCGATGACCTCGCAGTGATCTCGGCCTGTCTGCAGGACGCGCTCGTCCTGGTTCGAGACTTCGCCTATGTTCCGGAGGATCGCACTTTCCTGTTTGTCGCCAATCGGTTCCGCTGGGAAGGGGGATTGCGCCCCGCACCGGGCGAAGCAGGTTTTGAGCGAACCTTGTGCGGGATCACCTTCAGCGAAGTCATAGCGGTATCCTACAGCGGCTTTCGCCGCAGCGAGGACAGCCGAATCTTGTCGCTGCTGGCGATCTGGGCCGAAGAGGGAGCGGTCACTCTCGAATTTTCCGGTGGCGCAGCAATCCGTCTCGAAGTCGCCCGCATTCTGTGTCATGCCAAGGATATCGGCGAGCCCTGGCCGACGCCATGGCAGCCCCGCCACGATCTGGATGAGCCGGCGTGACCACCAATCGGACCTTCAGCCACGGCGGTCGTTTAATCATGGCGCTGCCCAATGGACGCATCCTCGGCGAGGTGATGCCGTTGTTGCACCAAATCGGCATCGAGCCAGAGCCTGCCTTCGACGATCCGGCGTCGCGGCAGCTGCGATTTACTACCAGCGAACCCCGTCTCGATCTGATCCGCGTGCGGAGTTTCGACGCCGCCACGTTTGTCGCTTTTGGTGCCGCGCACCTCGGCGTCGCCGGCAATGATGTCCTGATGGAATTCGACTATTCCGAGATTTACGCGCCACTCGACCTCGATGTCGGGCATTGCCGTCTTGCAGTCGCGGCGCCGGCCGATGATCTCGGACAGGAGAATGTCAGACGCTGGAGCCACATCCGCGTCGCGACGAAATATCCGGAGATAACCCGCCGTCATTTTGCGGCACGCGGCGTCCAGGCCGAATGCATCAAGTTGAACGGGTCGATCGAGTTGGCGCCACGTCTTGGTCTCTGCCGTCACATCGTCGATCTCGTCCAGACAGGCGCCACTCTCAAAGCCAACGGTCTTGTTGAGATCGAGCAGATCGCAGCAGTGAGCTCGCGGCTGATCGTCAACCGCCCGGCACTGAAGACCCGGCCGGAGGAAGTCGGCGGCTGGATCGAGCGCCTCCGCGAAGCGGTCGCAGGCAGACCCTCACCCGTCTTGCTTCGCTCGGCCCCCTCTCCCGCATTGCGGGAGAGGGGAGGCGCCCATCGCGAGAGCGGTGGGAAGGGCGAGGGAGGGGCGGCATCGTCCGGGGGAATTAGCTGATGCCTGTCACCCTCTCAACCCGCGACCCGTGCTTCGAGACCGGGTTCCAGCGGATGCTCGAGGCAAAGCGAGAGACCACGACGGATGTCGACGCGGCGGTTTCCGCGATCATCGAGGATGTCGTCACACGCGGCGACGCTGCGCTGATCGATTACACGCGCCGCTTCGACGGGGTCGATCTTGCCCCCAGCAACCTCCGTATCTCGCGACGTGAGATCACCGAAGGCGCCGCGGCGGCGCCTGCCGAGACGGTGGCCGCGTTGCAATTGGCAGCCGAGCGGATCGAAAGCTTCCATCGCCGCCAGCTACCCGCTGCGATCGACTACATGGACGAAGCGGGGGTGCGACTCGCCACCCGCTGGCGTCCGATTGCAGCCGCCGGGCTCTACGTCCCGGGTGGCACGGCGGCTTATCCCTCTTCCGTCTTGATGAACGCCATTCCAGCCAAGGTGGCCGGCGTCGAGCGATTGGTGATGACCGTGCCGACACCCGGCGGGGTCTTGAATCCGCTCGTCCTTGCTGCCGCCGAGATGGTCGGGATCGACGAGGCGTACCGCGTCGGCGGCGCACAGGCGATCGCTGCGCTCGCCTATGGCACCGCGACGATCGCGCCGGTTGACAAGATCGTCGGCCCTGGAAATGCCTATGTCGCGGCGGCCAAGCGGCGTGTCTTCGGCAAAGTCGGGATCGACATAATCGCCGGGCCCTCCGAAATCCTCGTGGTTGCTGATCGACACAACGACCCGGAATGGATCGCCGCCGATTTGTTATCGCAGGCCGAGCACGACAGCGTGGCGCAAGCGATCCTCGTTACTGACGACGCCGATTTCGCGACCAAAGTCGAAGCGGCCGTCGAGCATCACCTGGCGCAACTGCCACGGGCGCAGATCGCGCGGGCCAGTTGGGCATCGCATGGTGCGATCCTTCTTGTCGCCGATTGGGACGAAGCTCCGCCGCTGATCGACCGGATCGCCCCCGAGCACCTCGAGCTTGCGCTCGATGATGCCGATGTATTCGCCGACCGGGTGCACCACGCCGGAGCAATGTTCCTCGGCCGCCACACTCCCGAGGCGATCGGCGACTACATCGCCGGGCCCAACCACGTCCTGCCAACTTCCCGCAGCGCGCGATTTTCCTCGGGCCTCGGAGTTCTCGATTTCCTTAAGCGCAGCTCGATCGTCCGGTGCGATGCTGCGAGCTTTGCCGCACTCGCCCCGTCGGCGATCCGCCTCGCCGAGGCGGAGCGGTTGGACGCGCATGCATTGTCGATGTCGATCCGGCTTCGACGGGCGCCGGCCGGGTGAACCGGCTAAGATGGGCGAGCCGAACGGCCCTTGGCGGATCGCCGATATAACGCTCGACGAGCACACTGTTGTCCGACGCAGCCGCGATATCGAGCACGAGCGGGCGGTGGCGATCTTCGACCTGTTGGAGGAGAATCACTTCAAGCCGACGTCGGGCATTGCTGGGCCATACCACCTTCATCTGGCGGTCGAGGAGAACCGGCTGAACATCGAGATCCGCTCGGCGGTCGACGGTGAAAACGAGACGATCGTTCTGGCGCTTGCCCCATTTCGCGGTATCGTCAGGGACTACTTTATGGTGTGCGAAAGCTATTACGAGGCGATCCGGCGTTCGAGCCTCACTCAGATCGAGGCGATCGATATGGGCCGACGCTCGCTGCACAACGAGGGCTCCTCTCTGTTGATAGAACGGCTCGCCGATAAGGTCGAGGTCGACCTCGATACGGCGCGGCGCTTGTTCACTCTGATCTGCGTACTGCATCTGCGGGGATGACAAGATTGTGACAGCCCTGCCCCTTGTGCTCGCCTCGGCCTCGCCGCGCCGACTCGAGCTGCTACGGCAAGTGGGGCTTGCGCCCGACCGGATCGACGCCGCGGACATCGACGAAACGCCGCGTCTCGGCGAGCTGCCTCCGGCTCATGCGGTTCGTCTCGCGGAGGAGAAGGCACGGGCGGTGACGCCGCGTCATCCGGGCGCCTATGTCCTAGCCGCCGACACGGTCGTCGCCTGTGGTCGGCGCATCCTCCCCAAAACCGAAGACGAGGCGAGCGCGCGGTACTGCCTTGAGCTATTGTCCGGGCGGCGCCATCGGATCCATGGCGGTATTGCCGTGGTGAGCCCCGACGGTGAGTTAATCTCCCGCCGTGTCGACAGCCAGGTCGCATTCAAACGCTTGAGCGATGCCGAGATCGCGGCCTATCTGCGCAGCGGCGAATGGCAGGGCAAGGCGGGCGGCTACGCGATCCAGGGCCGTGCCGCGGCTTTGATTCACTGGGTCTGCGGCTCCTACTCCAACGTGGTGGGACTGCCGCTTTTCGAGACCGTGCAGTTGCTTGCCGGCCGAGGCTATCGACCGAATTGCAACGCGAGCTGCTGATAGCCGCGGGCGCGGGCGAGTGGCGCGCAGCGCTGCTCGAAGAGGGTATCCCCGTCGAACTCTATGTCGAGCGAGGCGACCGTAGCGAGGCCGGGAGCATTTATCTCGGCCGAGTGCGCCGGCTGCTGCCGGCGCTGGGCGCGGCGCTTGTCGATATCGGAGCTGAGCGCCCGGGATTTCTGCCGCAGAGCGAGGTGGTGCCGCGCGGCAAGCGGCTCCATGAAGGCGAGCGGGTTGTTGTGCAAATCCGCCGCGAAGCTCAGGGCGGCAAAGCTGCGCGCGTAACCATGGCCGCGACCCTGCGCGGTCAGCAGGTTGAGCTGATCGTCGGCCGACCAGGCCTCAAGGGCGCGGAGCCACTCTCGTCCGAAGACCGCGACCAACTTCGGGCCGCTCTCGACACCCTCACCCACCCAGCCCTCCGGCCCTTGTTCCCCCTCTCCCGCGCTGCGGGAGAGGGTGCCGAGCGCAGCGAGGCCGGTGGGGCGGCGGGGTTGAGGCTCTTGGAGCTCGCTCGCGCTGCAACACTTACTGATGAGATCCAAGTTTTAGCAAGACATTGGCATGACATCCTGGATCGAGCTTCGCAGCTCGATCCGCCGGCCCGGGTCGACCCCGTGGCATCCTTTGCAGCCGCGCTCGCAGGCGCCTTGCGGGTAACGCCGAGCCTGATCTACATCGATGACCCGGCGGCCATTCCCGAACTCCGCGGCGCCTTCCTGAATTTGCCCGTCGAGCACTTTCCGGAAACCGAGTGGCCGATCGACCTCAATGCCGCTTTTGCCGAAACGCTGTCAGAGACTATCGCTCTCCCCGGCGCAGGCTCCGTTCATTTCGAGACGACGCGGGCCGGTATGCTGATCGATGTCGACAGCGGAACCGCCGATACGGGATCTCCGGAGCGCGCTGCGCTGGAGACCAACTTCGCCGCTGCTGCCACCATCGCTCGGCAGATCCGGCTGCGCAATTTGGGGGGCGGCATCGTCGTTGATTTTGTTGGCCTTAATAGCCGAGCATTCCGCGATAAGGTGCGTGCGGCGCTCTCGGAAGCGCTCGCAGCCGATCCGGCGAGTCCGCAAATCCTCGGCTGGACTCGCCTCGGTCATCTCGAGCTTGTGCGGCCGCGCCGTGGCCGCCCGCTCGCGGAGGCTCTGCTGGAGCCCCGTCCGGGCGGGGCCTACATCAAAACGGCGGTTGCGGTCGCGCATGAGGTTCTGCGCACGTTACGCCGCGAAGCTCGGGCTCAGCCTGGGCGGCAATGGCGCCTGATCGTCGCCCCAGAGGTCGCGGCGGCCTTGGCGGGCAGTGCCGCGTCCGCGGTGCAAGATGCCGAACGCCGATTCGCTCGCAAGATCGCGATCGAGACCGATCCCGGCTACGACCCCGAACGGTTTCAAATCACACCGCTGTGACTATATCCGCTTGGCGATGTCCACCATCTCACCTATCCCAACGCCCGTACCCCGCCCTTGTCCGATCTGCGGCAAGCCGGCGGTGCCGCCGCATCGGCCATTCTGCTCGCCCCGCTGTGCGCAGATCGATCTCGGCCGCTGGCTCAAGGGTACCTATAGTATCCCGACCGACGAGGGTCCAGACGAGGGCGGCAGCGAGGAAGCCGGTTGACCGGGTAGCGGAAGCCCGCGAGCATGTGCGAATGAACACCGTGCCGCGGCCTAACCACTACAAGGTCATCTACGCCGACCCGCCTTGGACCTTTGCTACCTATTCGCGGAAAGGCAAGGGAAGGAGCGCGGAGGCCCATTACGACTGCATGTCTATGGCCGATATCAGAGCCGTGCCGGTAGCGCAGTGGGCGGCAAGCGACTGCGTCCTCTTTCTTTGGACGACCGACCCTCTGCTCGAGAAGGCGTTCGAGATAATCCACAACTGGGGATTTACTTATAAGACCGTGGGTTTCTACTGGACAAAGTTGAAAAAGCCGACACCTTCTGGCCATGACTCCGGCTTCTTCACCGGGCTCGGATTTTGGACCCGCGCCAACCCGGAACTGTGCCTGCTCGCTACGCGCGGCAAGCCGCATCGCCGCCGGGCGGATGTCCATAAACTGATCGTGTCGCCCCGGCGCGAACATAGCCGGAAGCCCGACGAGGCCTACGAGCGCATCGAGGCGCTCTGCGAAGGGCCCTATCTGGAAATGTTTGCCCGCTTTCCGCGACCCGGGTGGGACAGCTGGGGGGTCGATGCCGAATTGCCTGGTGTTAGACGGCGGCGATGGCGCTCCGACGGCTACCCGGATGCGCCCGAGGCCGCGGATTAGTTCAGGCTTCGGCGATCTTCATCGCCTCTTAAGCACCGTTTCGGAGAGTAAAGAAGGCCAAGGGCGAACCGGAGCAGGGGTTGTGATCGGCTGGGCGCTGCGCTGGGTATTGCTGTGCTGCGGTATTGTGTTGATCGGTATCGGGATGCTGGACCGCGGTGCGGCGGTGCCGCCTAATCGGGCCACGGAATCTGAGTCAGCGTCACGCCTTCCCTCTGCAACCCAGCGGCCGGCCGCCTCGTCATCCAATACAATCGTCTATACCGCCGACGACCGCGGCCACGTCATCCTGGACGCCGCAGTCAATGGCACTCCCGTAAAGATGCTCGTGGACACGGGTGCGAGCCTGGTCATCCTGACCCCCGCAGACGCTCGCGCCGCGGGCATCGGCCCCGGCGAATTGACCTACACCCGTCGCGTCAGCACTGCCAACGGGATCGCGCGCATGGCCCCCGTCACCCTTCGGGAGATCCGCATCGACCAGCTTTCGTTCTACGATGTTCCCGCGGCGGTCATCGAAAACCTCAATATCTCGCTGCTCGGTATGAGCTTTCTTAGCCGGCTGCAGGGTTACGAGATGCGTGACGGCAAGCTCACGATCAGCTGGTAGATCATCCCTCCCGCCTCGCTTACGCTTTTAGTGGCCGCTCTGCGCCTTGAGGGCGGCCAGCCGGTCGCTCAGACTCTGCGGCGCCGGAGATTTGCCGGACACCGCAGCAAGCGCCGCCGCGATGTTGGGGTCGTCGTGCTCGGGCTGCGTCGGGCGCAGCAGTTTTGCCTTCGCCGTGGCCGCGTCAGCCGAGGCGAGGTCTCGCGCCGCCGCCTCCTGCATCGCCTTCAATGCGACTGTCATACTGCTCGTCGCACTCGTCAGCCCCGCTGCGCGTCGCGCCATCTCGGCCTGTTGCTCGGCCACCTGGCGCTGTTGCCCGGCGCGCGCCATGTCGCGGCGGGCGCGTTCCAACTCGGACCGGCCCTGTCTCAGCTTGCCGCCGGCCTCGGCATAGGTCTTCTCGAGCATTTCGAGGAAGTCCTTGGCGTCGACCGCGTCCTTCTTTTCGCGCTCGATCTCTGGCGTCATTTGCTCCAGCATCGTGACCAGTGTCTCGAGACTGTGCTCAAGCGAGGCCTTGCGTGTGGCGTCGGGCTCCGCCTCTATCTGTCTCTGCAATTGCTCCGCCGCGGCCATGCGCTGTTGCGACAGCGCTTGGATCGCGTCCGCCTCCTTTTGCTCCCTATCATAGGCCTGCCGCGCGGTTGCGACCTGCCGGCCGAGATCGTCGAGATGCTGCTCCATCGTGCGCAGCTCTGCCTCGCTCGCTGACTGCGGATCCCACCGCACGAGCGCCTCGACACCCGCCTGCATCGCCTTGTCAGCCTTCACACCGACCAGGTTGCTGATAAAAGTGAGCATGAGCCTCCTCCTCGTTTGTCGCGATCAAGCCGGCACCATTGCCGCGGCATTCAGCAGACCGATAGAAAGTTGCGCCGCAACCAGCGGAATTGCCGCGGCAACCTGACCGTCCTCGATCATCGCCCGCATCCCGCGAAGCAAATGCGATACGATGAGGACCGTCAATAGCTGAAGCAGCACCGCGACCACTCCCCACACCAAGATGTCGAGCAGCGCCCCGGTGGTCGCCAACAGCGCCGCGAGCGGGATCGCCAGTGCTACGAGCGCGCCCCCGAGCACCGTTGCCGCAGCAGGGTTGCCGTTGCGCAACATCTCGCGCTCGTGAAACGGGGTGACCGCCATGTAGATAAAGATGCCGGCTACCAGCAGGGCCAGCACCAGGAGAAACTGCAAGAGAAGCATCGGCAGGCCGCTGCCGAGGGCATTGAGAATGGCAGAGCCGGAACTGTCGGAGGCGGGGTTCATGCGAGACTCTGCTCAGGCAGCCAAGGGGACGCTCGGTAATGTCAACGCGGCCGGGTTAATGTCGATGCCGGCATCGATCTCGACCCAGGCTTGGCCCGTCGCCTCGATGGCGCTGACGAGGATGTACTCGGTATCAGGTCCAGGCGGCGTGCCGCCGGTAGGGCCGCCATAGAGCATCATCTGCAATTGGCGTTGCTCGACGTGGTCGACGAACTGCAAGGTTTCGTCCATTTTTCGCGGTGGAACACGGCTGTTGCTCGGCGCCCAGACGCGACCGTACGTCTTGCTGTCCTTGGTCTGAAACGACGGCCATCCGATCATGCCTTCGGCCGGGTCGAGCCACAGCCCCCATTCCTGGCGGTCTGCCGGAGTGACCTCGTCCAGCCGCGAAAAGTATCGGCATTCATCCGGGCGGCCGTCGGCGCCGAGATGGAGCTGAAAGAATGCCTTGCCTCCCGGCAGGTAAAGCCGGTGCAGTACGACAGCGCCCTCGCGAAGCACGCCGACTACTTCGACGCTGACCACCCCGCCGCCCTCCGGCGGCTGCACCTTGGTCAATCCGGCGGCCAGCACAAACGGCGACGGATCAACGGGCAAGGTCATACCGACACGGAATCGCGTCGTTGCGCTGCCGGCAAGACCAGCGGCGGCTGCAGCACTAGCAGGCTGGGCCATGCGACGCCGCCACAACCAGAGCAGCAACAAGATGACGATACCAATAAAAAGGACGGGCCAGATAAAGCCTGACCCACCTGCCGCCGCGGGAGCTCGTTGGGCGGGCGGGGCCGCCGACGGGTTACGCGGCTGACCCTCCACTTGCGCGAGCCGGGTGTCGAGCTGCTGAAGCTTGGCAGCGACGGCCGGGTTTTGACTCGCTTCGCGATCGGCTTCCCGGCGCCACTGCATATAGCCGGGATCGTTTTGGTAGTTGTGGAAATACTGGACGGAGCTGGGCGACGACAGCGAATTCAACGCCGCCCACAAGGCGACAGCGGTTAGCGCTCCCGAACCCGGCAATGCCGGCCCTCTCGCCACCCCGCGTGCCGGTTCTTCTCCTCCCCAGATCGGTGGCCGGCGCGCTGCCTCGCTCGACCAGCCGTACCCGCCGCCGCCATAGCCGCCATAAGCGGGCGCCCGGCGGGTATATGTCTCGGCAGGCTGCTGCGCCGCCTGATAGTCGCGCAACGCCTGTGACGACATGCTGCGGGAAACGGCCCGATCTCCGGACGAGCCGCTGGTGTAGCCGCTGCCCGAATACGATCGCCGGCTGTAGCCGCCGCTGCTGTCGACCGGCGCCCGGCGGCTCGGCGCGGAGTAGTTGGATGTCGATTCGCTGCTGGGTCGACTGTATCCGCCGCTGCTGTACTGACCGGAGGCGCGGTCGGGCGCATCCAATACGAGGAGGCAGCATAGGCAGCAGAATAGAATTTTCCGCCAGGACCAGGTCCGCTGGAAGCTCGCCGGGTTTCGCAAACTCATACTGCAGCCGTTCTCGACATCGCACTCGCCCCGGCAAGAGGTCCGCACTTATCGCATGGTGAGCAGCTGACGCCCTACCGCTTGCGGTCCCGAAGATGCTCTTGCGTCAGAAGGTCAAGGGAACCTTCTGATCGTTCGAAATGTGCCCCCAAAGCCTTCGCTGACAATTATATTAACACACCTTTGCCGCCTCCACACGCATCGATCGCTATTCTCGCAGACGGCAAAAACGGCAGGCCTCCGAGCACTTGGTAAACGTCGATCTCCAGCGGCAGAGGCTGATCCGGCAGGCGTTTCACCTGGAGTGGCTGACCGTCGGCTGGATGGCGGTCGAGGCCGCCGTCGCCGTCGCCTCGGGCATCGTGGCGCACAGCATCACCTTGATGGCGTTCGGGCTCGACAGCGTCATCGAACTCGCCTCCGCCGGCGTCCTGATCTGGCGTCTGTCGAGCGAGCTGAGGTTTGGCCGTGCGGTCTCCGAGGCAGCCGAACGCACCGCCCGCCGCATCGCTGGCGGCTTGCTGTTCGCGCTCGCCGCCTATGTGGCCGCCGCCGCGGCATGGAGCTTGTGGCACGGCGAGGGTGCCGACTTCTCCTGGCCGGGATTGCTGGTCGCGCTGCTGGCGATCCCGCTCATGCTGGTGCTGGCGCGCCGCAAGCTCGCTCTCGCCGACCGGCTCGGCAGCCGCGCCCTGCGCGCCGACGCCGCCGAGTCGATAGCCTGCCTCTGGCTGTCCGTCGTCGTGGTGATCGGCCTCGCCGCCCAGCGCGCCTTCGGCGCCTGGTGGATCGACCCCGTCACCTCGCTCGCCATCGTCTGGTTCCTCGTGAAGGAAGGGCGCGAGGCGTGGGAGGCGGAGGAAGACGACTGACAGCCGGTGGGTGCAACCGGCGTCCTTAGCTCGAAAGTCGCATAACTGGCGATTCTGGAAAAATTCCGCCAACCACCGAGACTGCCCGGACCTAGTGGTCAGAACGCAACATGGTGTACCGTCAGAAAGCCGGAACCTCTGCCGGTTTCAGTTGAGCTTGCAAGGACACCAACTGTCAGATTCTTATCACTAGGACGCCGCGAACTGCGTTTGATGCTTTGAAAACGACAGGAGATGACCAATGCGGTTAAGCACGTTTAGAGACCCTTTTCCCGGCGAAGACCTGAATTTCCCATCAGAGCTTCACACTATTCCGTTGTGTATCCCTTTTCCAGCGATGCTAAGCTTTCAACAATGCGAGATCGCGCCCGGTTTAGTTATTCGAGAGTGTACTGACAAGGACAAAGCTCTACTGCAGAGCGTGAACGAGACTTACCTTTCCACAATTCACGCCATGCATACCGTGCCGATTTTGCCTGATCACCTATCTCATATCATCTCCGTCGATGAACGTATTTATGGCGCCCACGTGGAACGGAAAATCGCCCTCGATTTAGGAACGGATGCGCCCCACCCCGGCGTAAGCCGACTAGCCATAGACGACATCTTCAGAATGCTTGTCATATCGCTAAATTTATTCCGACTGTTTCCACTTTATGATAGTCCGTATTTTATAACACAGGATAATGCCCAACATTCTACTCATCCTCATTTTTTCCACAGCAAGATTGCTTGGAAAACATGGCAACGATATGCCGACCCCTCAGGATACGATCTGACCATCGCGGGGGCAATCACGGGCGACCAACTTATTTCAATAGTCAATATTCTAGAAAAATATTACCGCTACAACAACTGGATCGGGAATAGAGTAGCCGTGGCCTTGTATAATTTTTGGAACGCGTTGTTCATCAGTGAAAGTACCTTACAATTTGCTGCGCTTGTCACGATACTAGAGACGTTTACTAATCTTGGCGAGCCATCCCTCCGAACGCCGACGAATTGCGGCACACCAGAGTTAGCGCAAACTGATGCACCGTCTGTCCGGCAACAGATGAATCGCAATATTCCAAAATTAGCTCCAACAGATGCGCACAACAATCGGGTCACGAAGAAGCGTTTAGATGCCTTATATAAGGCTAGAAGTACAATTTCTCACGGATCTTATGGACGAGATCGCCACGGCAACTTGACAGCACATGATACACATGTTGACGCAAAATTCGCTAATGTGGATACACGCCTAAGTACTGGTGTAATGAGCATCACCGTGAAACTTCTGCATCGAATACTATTTGACGTAGAGCTGATGCGTCGTATCGAGAACGTGCAAGATATCACGCAGGAGCGCACCGCAATCCGCACGTACCTAGATTCATTACCGGAAGTTGAAGCCTCGGAAAGCGACGCGTCGGCTTAGCGCTTCTCACCACTTTCTGCACGTCGCGTTTCTGCGCCGTCCGGCAGGGCTGGCGGGTTTGCAGATTACGCCGCGGCCCTACGGAGCGAACCCGTAAGGCCTCTACCGCGAGTGTGACTAGGCCCTTATAAGTCTCGGTTAAGTGCGTGAGACGCCATTGTTGTTGGTCGTTAGACGACGGGGTGGTTTCCATTCTCCTTCAGGTCGTGAGCCGCGAAATCTTGCTCTTGCCGACGTTGTAGCTGCGGGCGAGTTCGGCAAGCGTAGCACCCTCCGCCCGGCGCTTGCGGGCCTCTTTCTGCTGCGCCTCGGTCAATTTCGGTTTCCGGCCCATGCGCTGCCCGCGCTTCGTCGCCCGAATCCTGCCTTCGGCGGTGCGGGTGCGGATAAGGTCGCGCTCCACGTCGGCCAAGCCGCGGAGAACGGCAATCATTAGCCGTCCGGTGCTGGCGCCGGTGTCGGCCCACGGCTCGGCCAGTGACCGGAATTGCGCCTTCGCGTCCACGATCTGCTTGACGATTGCGAACAGATCAAACGTGCTGCGCGCGAGGCGGTCAATACGTGTCACCGTCACCACGTCGCCGGGGGCGAAGGTGTCCTGCATTTTGAGGCGTTGGCGGCGGTCACTGTGCGCACCCGTCACCTTCTCGCGGAAAATCTTGGTGCAACCCGCGCCGCGTAGCTGCTCAAGCTGAACGTCGAGCGTCTGTCCGTAGTGCTGACGCGGGCATGGCCAAGACGGCGGTTTTGCGGTTCACTTTCGGTGATATGTTGTGCAAACCACACCCATCAAACCCGCCTACTCAAGCGAAATGTCCGCAAGTCTTGGGATTTGCACATCCGAGGAATTCTTTTCTTCAGCCGCGCCCTGTAGCAAGCCAAGTGTCGGGGATGACCTGACTGTCAGGATTATTCGTCCACGCGCTTTGCGACGAACGTGCCATCCGGCTGATGGAAGATCACTTCGTCGATGATCGTCGCTTCGCCGCGAAATTCGACGAAGAAGCCCTCCAGTTCTACAATGCGAAATCTTCGGCCTTCCTGAGGCGCCAGGCGATAGGCTGGCTGATTGTCGGGCTTCAACACAAGCTGGCCTTCCGTATCCAAGGTTACACTATGGGTCGTCGCGCCACTCTTGAAACTGCCGACGCACCGTTCGCGGAAAGCTGCAAGGGTGCAGTCGCCAGCCGCGAGACGTACGAACGCAATATCCTTGACCATGAGCTCCAGCGGCGCCGAGAGACTGACAATGTTGCCATCACGATTGGTCAGGAAGGTGATGACAAGCTTGTCTGGCAACAGACGGTCCGGCACCTCGGGTAATTCGAAGGTCTCATAGTGGCGGTGCGCCATTGTCGCGAACATGCCGCGCCAGGACCAGTGCAGCGCGCCACCCTGCTCCCTGATCGACATCACGCCGTAGGCGGGATGCTCATAGTCGCCGGCATAGTCCGCGAGTTCGTGCGCAGGATGCGTATCCTTGTGGCGGGCCTTCTCTCTCGCCTCCTTGTCGACCTGCAAATGAGCAATAAATTCCTCGCGCTGCTCGCGGAAGCGCTCGCGCCAGTCGACCGGATCGCGGCCGCGCAGCCGATCGATGATGTGCCAGGTCAAGGTCGCCGGCACTTCGCTCGGGCTGCGATTGGTGAAGACTGCGACACCGATGCCAAAGTCCGGCACCAGCGTCATCAGCGTGCCCCAGCCGATCCAGCCGCCGCCGTGAAAAACCAGCCGGTCACCGCGATAGCTGCTTGATCGTAAGCCGAGACCATAATGCGCTTCACCGAACTCCGCATGGCCCGGTGATGTATAGTGGATACGCGGCGCGTGCAGCTCGCCGATCAACGCCGCCGGAAGCAATCGCTCGCCGTCGAACTCGCCCTTGCCGAGGTGCAGCCGCATCCAGCTCGCAAGGTCCGCGACCGAGGTGTTAATCGCCCCGGCGGCGACGACCCGGATCGGGAGACGCAGGGCCCGCAGCCGCGTGTCTTCGTGCATCATATAAGGCCGGGCGGCATCCGCGGAGGCTTCAAGATCGTCCAGCGTGAAGCTGACCTTCATACCAAGCCGGTCGGTCAGGCGCGTGCGCGTAAAGGCCTCATAGCTTTGTCCGCTGAGGCGTTCGATCAGGAGACCAGAGACGTTGTAACAGAGGTTGTTGTATTGCCAGGCCGCCCGGATATCCCGGCTCAGTTCGAGGTAGCGCATGACGCCGAGCAATTCGGCGGCCGAGCGGTCGCCTGGCAGATGCACCCAATCATGACGCGGCAGGCCAGATTGATGACACAACAGGTCTTGCACTGTGACCCGCTCGCTCGCCACCGGGTCGTTCAGACGAAACTCCGGAATGTAGTCGCGCACGGGCTTGGTCCAGTCGAGGCGCCCCTCATTGTGCAAGAGAGCCACGCCGGTCGCGGTAAACGATTTGGTGATCGAGCCGATCACGAACTGCGTCGCGGGGGTAACGGGCAGGTTCGCCTCAACATCGCGCTGACCGTAGGCCTTGGCGAGAGCTACCTTGCCGTCCTGCACTACGGCGAGGGCTGCGCCGGGCACTTTCCAGTCCGCCATGACATCGGCGGCAAGGCGATCGAGCTCGGGAACGAACTCAGCGATCGATGCATTGTGTCCTTCAGTTAAAGGGGCCATGGAAGAGCTCCTCGCCTTGAATAATGGATGCGCCCATTAGAAGTGATGATGCACGCCGGCCTTCTAGCAAGTCATTCAAACCAAGTCTTGAAACAAATAGCCTCGATCAAGGCTAAAGGAGTAAAAATCAGCAACAAACCCTTATGACGTGGGGCTTTCTTGCGGGTTGGAAATTTCTTCATTATGCTCGGCACGAACCGGCCTGCGCTGGAGGGTTGTCACGTCTAGAACACGCCGACCGTTGCTTATTGACAAATTGTTATAATTGTTATATGAGCATATTCAACTTAGCGCATCGGTGATCGAAATTTTTGAAAACACATTAATGCCGTGCTTTTTATGGTTGCGACCCGCCGCCGATTTGCCTCGCACAGCGTCGGCTGCGGTGCGAAAGGAGGGGTAGCTCCTGTTCTTCTCCTGATAAAACAGGAGAAACAGGTCGAGGCTCGGGCGATTCCCTCTCGAAGAGCGCGAGCTACCGGAAATCTGCCGATGGTGCGGGTGATCGCGGGATACGGGCGAGATGATCCGACTTGACCAAGAGGCCGCAATCCTGTTGTCCGGTTCTGGCTCGCAGCGACGAACCCGCCGGTAGCCGCAGCCAAGAGTATTTGGTGAATTCCTCTCCGCCCTCCGAAAAGCTGCCGTCCAGAACGAGCAGCTCGATCCCGCCCGGGAGCGCCGTCTCGATCATGACGTCCGGCGCCCAGCGTTCCAGCCGGACGCGCTCCGAGGAATCCTCGAACAGCGGCGCCAGTTCGATACTAGGGAGACCGGGTACCGGTACGAAAGGGAGGGTGGAGGTGTCGATGCGCAGCGGTGTGCGGTCGTCCGGGTCGAACTGCCAGAGCTTGACAAAGATCGTGCAGCCGGGCTCCGAGCCGGGGGTGTGGCGGCTGGTCGGCGGGTTGCGGACGTAGGTGCCCGGGGGATAGTCGCTATGCTCGTCCTGAAAGATGCCGTCCAGCACCAGGAACTCCTCGCCGCCGCCATGGGTGTGCGGCGAGAAACGGCTGTGCGGGGCGTAGCGGACGATCGAGGTCGCGCGTGCGACTTCGTCGCCGATGCGGTCGAGCATACGCCGGTCCACGCCGGGGATCGGAGAGGGCGCCCAGTCCAGCCGGGCCGCGTGGACCGCCGCGCGAGCGCCGAAATCGGCGTTAAGGTCCATGGCATCTCTCGCCGGTGAGTGGTCAGATGCCGTAAAGGTTTTCCGGTCGCGCCAGGGCCTTGCCGTGCTCTACTTGCTTGACTGCCTCGATCAGCTTGACGTGGGTCGGGGCGGGGATGCCGACCTCATGGCCTTTGGCGGCGATCACGCCGTTGATGAAGTCGATCTCGGTGCGGCGACCTTTCAGCATGTCCTGTCCCATCGACGGCCGCGCCAACTCGCTGCGGGTGTTCGACTGCAATCCGGCGAAGATCTGCGATTCGACTTCGTCGAGTGCAGCGCGGTCACCTTCGGCAGCGCGAGCGATGGTCTCGGGATCGTGCGCGCGGATGTGCTCGAGCTGATAGCCAAGCGCCTGGCCGACGCGCACCCCTTCGCCGGCGAGCCGTATGCTGAGACGGCGGATCTTGTCGTCGCGGTTCATGTCGTTGCCGGACATGCCGGTAGCTGCGGCGACCCCGTTGGCCATGCCGTTGACGCACAACTTCGACCAGCGTTCGCCCCAGAGATTGGTCGTTTCCTTGACGCTGTCGATCGTGCGGATCATCGCCGCCAGTTCCTCGAGCCGCTTGGTGATGCGGCCATGAACCTCGCCCACCCGGTAGACCTCGTAAGGAGAGGAGCCCTTTGCAGCGGTGCGGCGAACTCGACCGGGCGCATAGAGTTCCGCCCCAAGCAGGGCAGGGATGACCCCGACTGTCTTGTCCCAGCCGACGATCCCGGCGATGCGTTCCTCATTCATGCAGTTCTGCAATGAGACGACGTACCCGTCCGGCGCCAGATATTGGCCGATCAGCATCGCCGCCCATTCCGTGTCGTACGATTTGACCGAGATCATCGCGATGTCGATCGGCTTTTGTTTCGCGAGATCCTGAACCTCGGTCAGGTGCATCGTCTTTGGCCTGGCGCAGACGAATTCCTCCTGGGTCACGCCTTCGATCGCGAGGCCGTCCTTGCGGATCGTCTCGACATGCTCGGGCCAAGGGTCGATCAACGTGACGTCAAACCCGTTATGGGCGAGATGACCGCCGGTATAGCCGCCGATCGCGCCGGCGCCGATCACCGCTATGCGCTTATTCATGATTGCGTTCCCTCCTTGGCCAGGTCGCGGCATGATAGGCTGATCGCGGGCGAGGGAAAAAGCTCAAAACCCCGGCGTCCTCCTTTCGCAACCACCCGAGAAACGGAGACAAGGATGAACTGGACCGAGCGGCGCGAGCGCTTTCGCGCGATCCTTTCTGGAAACCGCTGCGTGCACCCGGGATCGGTTTATGACGCGATTTCGGCCCGCATTGCCGAGGATCTCGGCTTCGAGGTCGGCATGTTCGCGGGGTCGATCGGATCGATGGCGGTACTGGGAGCGCCCGATCTGATCGTACTGACATTGACGGAATTTGCCGGTCAGGCCTACCGCATCTGCCGCGCCGGCAATCTGGCTCTGCTGGTCGATTCGGATCACGGCTACGGCAATGCGCTCAATGTCAAGCGCACCGTCGAGGAGCTCGAGACCGCGGGAGTTGCGGCACTGACGATCGAAGACACGCTATTGCCTCAGCCGTTCGGGGCGAGTGGCAGGTCAAGCATGATTACGGTCGAGGAAGGCGTCGGCAAGATGCGCGCCGCGCTCGCTGGCCGGCAGGATCGGAATTTGGTCGTCGCCGGACGGACGAGCGCGCTGGCGATCAGCGGCGTCGACGAGACGATCAAGCGGGCGAAGGCCTATGAGGCGGCGGGAGTCGACGCGATCTTTCTGTCCGGCGCCAAAACACGCGCCGAAATCGAGGCCGTGTCATCGGCGATTCGCATCCCGCTGTTTCTCGGCGGGACCACCGGCGAACTCGCCGACCTCGATTTCCTCTCCGCCCACAACGTCAAGATCTGCTTGCAGGGCCATGCTCCGTTTTCGGCCGCCGTGCATGCCGTTTACGAGACGCTAAAGGCGCTGCGCGACGGCGTCCCGCCGCGCGAGCTCAAAAACATCGCCTCAAGTGAATTGATGCGGCGGGTTACGCGCGCCGATGATTACCAGCAATGGACCAAAGACTATCTCGGCGGTGCATAACCGGTCCGGATGAGGCAAAACTCGCTCATAGCTCGGAAATTTGCGGGGCTTCCAGTTGTCGACCGTACGAAAGTTGCTGACCTTTTCGGCTGTCGTCTCGCTCTGTGCCGGTTCTTGCGCGCCGCAGTCGCCCTTGCCAGGGCGGCTGCAGCTGAGCAATCCGAATTTCGGGTTGATCAATGTCGAGGCTGTGATCACCGCGAACCCCGACTGCGCCGCGCGCGAGGAGGGCTATGTTTCGACCCTCGAATTCACAATGCCCAACAACGCCACGAAGTTTATCGAGGCGCCACCGGGCGCCGATGTCTGCTGGCGCAGCGATCGCAACCCGGGTCGGCCGTCCCCCAACCGATGGTCGCGGTGGGACCGCGCCTTTCTCGTGCCGGGCAAACTGATCGACGCAACCCTCTAGCCCCGACAAGGGCCGTCATTGCCGGGCTCGAATTTTCGCTCCAGTTCGCCTCTCAGCGCCGGAGGCTGAAGCGGATCGTCACCGAGACCTCCATTCGAGGCTGCGGCATTCCCGCCGGAAAGGGCGGCAAAGTCGCACCGCGCATCATCTCTTCTACAGACGTGTCGAGATCGGGGTAACCGGAGCCCTTGGTGACGGTGTAGTCGATGACGCGCCCGCTGCGGTCGACCTCAAAGCGTAGTACCGCGTTTCCTTCCTCGCCTCGCTGACGGGCCGCGTCGGGATAGCGTTTGTGGCTCTCGAGCCAGGCGCTCAACAGGGCTCGATAGCCGGCACTCGCCTCGGGTGACGGAACCGGTGCCGGCATTGGTGTCGCGGCCATGGCGGTCTGGGGTGGGGCGGCTGGCGCTGGTGCCAGATATGCCTGGTTCGCGGGCGGCGGTTCTTCGCGGTGCTGAACGGGCTTCGGCTTCGTCACGGCGGGCTTACGGGTCGGCGGCGGAGGTGGCGGTGTAGGCGCGCTCGCGGCGACCGGCGCCTCCGGTGCGGGTGGCGTGGGCTCGGACACAACGGCCGGCGCTTCCGGCAGAGGCGGGACCATCTCCGTCTGCGGCTCAGGCGGCGGCGGTGGGATCTCGACGGGCGGAGGGGGTGTTTCAGGCTGCGGCGGCGGTTGAAAGACCACCTCGATCCCCCCTCTGCCAATCGGCTCGAGCAAGGGAGGAGCTTTACCCGACATGAGGAACACGAACAGCGCCAGGCAAGCGGCGTGCCCGGCTATCGACAGGGTGAGAGGGAGCCTAATGCCACTCACTTGGGAATAGCCGCTTCGGCGATCAGGGACACTTTCGAGAAACCGGCGCGGTTGACGAGGCCGAGCGTATCCATCAGCTGCGCATAGGTGTTGGTCCGATCGCTTCGCACATAGACGATCCGGCTCGGATCCTCGCCGGCGAGAGCGGCCAAGCGCCCTTCGAGATCGTCAGCGCCAATCCGCTCGTCGCCGACGAAGACTTCGCCCTGGCGGTTGAGGCTGATGACGACGGGCTTTTTTGGTTCGGTGAGCTGGGCCGCTCGCGACTTCGGCAAATCGAGCGGCACGCCGACGGTGAGCAGCGGGGCGGTGATCATGAAAATCACGAGCAGAACCAGCATGACGTCGACCATCGGCGTCACATTGATCTCGGCGAGCGGCGCGTAGCGCTCCTCGCCGGCTTCGCCCGAAGGAGGGAGCGTCAGGGCCACTGTTCAAGCCTCAGCGACGATTCGGGCGAGCAGCCCGCCCGAGCGCCCGATCAGACCCTGCATGCGCCCGGCAAAGCGGCCGAGGTCCACGGTGATCTTGTTATAGGCGACGACCGCCGGGATCGCCGCCGCGAGCCCCATTGCTGTGGCGAACAACGCTTCGGCGATCCCTGGCGCCACCACCGCCAGGCTCGTGTTGTTCGCCGCAGCGATGCCCTCGAAGCTCCGCATGATCCCCCACACCGTGCCAAAGAGGCCGATGAACGGAGCGGCGGAGCCGAGCGTCGCCAGAAACGGCAGCCGAAGCTCGAGGCGCCGGAGTTCGGCGTTCAGCGCAAGCCGCATGGCGCGCTCGATGCGCTCGCGCCGTTCACCGGCGGTTTCCGGCTGCGGCCGCGGCTCTGCTGTGCTTTCGGCAAGACCGGCCGATAGGACGAGGCCAGCCGGGTCCCGCATCTCGGGGCCATCCCCGGTTGTCGCCAACTCTTGCGGCGAGCGTGCCGCTGCGGCCCGCGCTTCGTGCTCGCGCACCGACCGGCTCGCCGCGCCGAGTCGCCAGAGCTTGTCGATGATCACCGCCCAGCTCCACACCGATGCCGCGAGCAGCAGCAGCAAAACGCCCTTCACGACGGGGTCGGCATTCATAAACAGCTTGACGATCGAAAGAGTCGCGGCGGGGTCGTTCACGGTCGGCCTCTAAACTTCATTGGGTGAAACCTGCGCTTAAAGCGCGAAAAATGTGGCGGGTCCGCGGCGGTTTAGAACCGCTGAGTGAGGCCGGCGAGGAACGTGCGGCGCGGGCCGAATTGCGGAGCAAACACGCCGAGCCCGGTGCCGCTGCGAATTTGGTAGATCTGATCGAGCAGGTTGATGATGTCAAAGCGGAACTCCAGCCCTTTGTAGATGCCGGTGTCGATCGGCTGGACGATGCTGAAATTCACCTGTTGATAGCCGGGCAGGGCGGCTCCGTTCGGAGGGCCGCCCGGTTGAGTGGTTCTGAGACCGCTGCCGGCGGTAAGGTCGACGGCAAACCGGGTCTTCCAGGTAGGGAGCTGGTACTTGATGCCGGCCGATGATGTGTAGGTCTGGTCGTGATCGGTGTGAATAGCATTAGTAGCTATAAAGGCTAAGTTGTCTGGAGAAAAGTTAAACTGGCTCGATATGATGTTTTTGGCGAGCTCTTGTCCCGCGGAGAAATTGCCGTAAAACGACCAGTTGTCGATATCATAGCTGAGGGTCAGTTCGACGCCTTTGACCCATCCTTTCTGGTAATTGAACGGGGTGAAGAGGATCGGCGCACCGAACTGCCCTTCGTCAAGCAGGTCGCTGGCGATCTTGTAATAAGCATCGATGCCGGCTTTGAGCCCGGGCAGGACGACCTGCGTGGCGCCGACATCAAAGTAATGCGACCGTTCCGCCTTGGCGACTGAGTCGAGCGTGACCGCCGGAGCGGCGGTCGTATTGGCAAAGAGCGCGATCGTCGGTGCTGCGATGAGCTCGAAGGGAGGCGGTGTGAAGTAACGCGAATAGCCGACATGAAATGCTGTCGCCTCGGTTGGCTGCCACACTAAATTCGCACGGGGGCTCAGCTGCCGCTCGCTGACAAACTCGGCGAATTGGTCATAGCGCGCGCCGAAATTTAGGGTCAGGGACGGAATTATTTTCCATTCGTCCTGCAGATAATAGCTGTAGATCCATCCTGTCTTGCTCGCCGAATCGAAGATCGAGAGCGGCTGGTCGGTGGTTTGAACGCCGTTCTGGTCGACCGGAAGAACACTTGAATTGGTGCTGAAGGGTGAGCGCTCTCGCTGGATGTAAAAGCCGCTGCGAACCGTGTGGTCGGGCGCAGCCCGCCAGCTGCCGTCGCCTTGCACGCCGCTCGCCCAGCTCTGCCGGTACGCGGTCTGGGCAATGCCGTTGAACAGAAGGTCACCGGTGGGATCCCCCGGAGAGAAGTAGACGCTGCTGTACCGGGTGAAGCCGGCAATCTGAATATCGATGTCGTCAACATGCTTTTGCCAGGCGAGGATCCCGAAATTATTGATCTGCCGCTGGCTCTCGTTGAGGGCGACTGAGGAAAAATCGCTGATGCCGTTTACCGTGAGCCCAAGGCTCGGGGTCTGGCCTGCGACCTGCGGAATTTGGAACTGGCTGCGCGATGCGCCGAAAATGGCGGTCAACCGGGACGTCGGATCGATGATGCCGGAGACATAGGCAAACCCCTTCGGCTGCTCGGTGCGGTCGTGGATCGCATTAAAGGTGGGGGCTGGGTTCTCGATCCCCTCCTTATTTTGCAGGTATTCGCCGGTGAAGTAATAATCGATCTGCCCAACCCTTCCGCCCCATTCGGCGCTCGGTTGGAGCGTCGCCTGCGAGCCGCCATACATGGTTGCCGAACCACCCGGATCGAGGGTACCGGTCTTGGTCTGGATGTCGATGACGCCGGTGGTGCGCAGCCCGTATTGCGCCGGGAGGCTGCCGGTGATCAGCGCCACAGAATTGGCGAGTCTAGTCTGCAGCGCTTGTCCGAAGACATTGATCCCTTCCGGTAGCTGAACTCCATTGATACGGAATTGAAGATTGGCATGGTCATTGCGCACGTGGAGCTGGCCGAACGAATCCTGGGTGACGCCGGGTGCCTGGAGCAGCAGCCGGTTTAACGGCTGGTTGTCGCCTTGGGGCTGGGTTTCGATCACCTGCCGGCTGAAATCATAGACGGTCGCGCCGAGGCTCGGCTGAATGTTGCTGCGCGCGATGTCGAGTTGCTTGGCGACGACATCCAGATCGAGGGAGAGCCCTCCTTCGGGGGGTGGCGTCTCCTGCGCCGTCACAGCAGGGGCAGCAAAAACTGTCGTTAACGCCAATGACAGGATCGCGGCGACGCAGTGCGCCCCCGCGCAAAACGGGTTTCTCATTGAGTGCCTCTTCTTGAGTGGGCCGCGCCGCGGTGGTTGCGGCGGTCGATCAGGCGGGTAGAGCCGAGCTCAAGCTGAAGGCGGTGCGCGAGAGCGGAAGAGGAGGTACGACGGGAGCGGAGGGGTGGCTGCTGTTACCGAAAGGCGCGGTAGAGATGCGTAATCGGCTTCAAGCGCCGCAAAAAAATCAACCGGGGTGACGCTGTGATGGCCGAACGCAAAGCAGAGGGGACAGTCGTCGTCGGTCGAGGCCGGGACCTGATCGCCACTGGCCACCGCAGGGGAACCGACAACCAGCGCCCCTTGCAACGGAAAAAGGTGCGCGTGGTAGTGCCAGGCGCAGAGGATTGCCTGGAAGAGGATTGCGAGAACGCCCAGGAGTGCGGTTACCCGGCGCGGAGCCCGGCAACGCGACCTGACCCGCAACCCCGCGGAGAAGCTCAGACGCACGCCTATTTCATCCCCAATTTCCTGCGCCCGTGCGACCTTTGGCGGCGACTACGATCAGAAGTTGCCTTTGATACAATATAACAAATTCCCGTCCTGCGAACCTCTTTCGCGATACCGGGTCTCGGCCTATCCTGAGGGTAGCGAATGGGAGAAAGCCTCCATGAGACCTGGTCTCGCTGCGATCGCAGTTCTTGCGTTTTTCTGTCTGGCGGGCGAATCGCGCGGTGCCGGCGTCGACCTCGAGGTAATCCTGGCGGCCGATGTTTCCCGCAGTATCGATGACGCGGAATTCGATCTGCAGCGTAAGGGCTACGCCGCGGCGCTGACGGATCCGCGCGTTTTGGCCGCGATCCAAGCGCGCTCGGGCGCAGCGATCGGCGTGTGCTTTATCGAATGGTCGGGAGACGAGGACCAGCAGGTCGTTGTCGATTGGACGGAAATCCGCGACGAGGAAGACGCGGGGACGGTCGCGACGGCGATCCTCGCCGCGCCACGCTCCTTCATGGGCCGCACTTCGATCAGCGCCGCCATTGATTTCTCGATGGCGCACTTTGCCAAGTCAAAGTGGCAAGCCAGTCGGCGCATTATCGATATCTCCGGCGACGGCACCAACAATTCCGGTCGTCCCGTCACCGAGGCCCGCGATCAGGCGATCTCCCAAGGAGTCACGATCAATGGCCTGGCCATCATCAACGATAAGCCGAATTTGGGCTATTCTGCGCATACGCAGCCACCCGGCGGCCTGCCGCTCTATTACCGTCAGAACGTGATCGGCGGGTCTAATGCGTTTTTGCTCGTCGTCCAGGATTTCAACTCCTTCGCCGACGCGATGGCGAACAAGCTCGCCAAGGAGATCGACGTTTCCGGCTCTGCCGGAACGCAACTCTCCTTGCTGCGTCCGTCCCCGGAACGGCAGGCCGAAGCTCGCCTCGTCGAGTTCGCGTACTGATCGGGTCGTTGAGTACAGATCCCGACCGCGGCACCTCTTCCAGGCTAGGGAATCATCTCGGGGCGTCTTAGACTGCCCTACGATGAGCCGCCGCGATCTTTTTCCGCCGATCGAGCCCTATCGGACAGGCACGCTGCGGCTCGATTCGCGCCACACGATGTACTGGGAGCAGTCAGGAAACCCGCGTGGCGTGCCGGCGCTGTTCTTGCACGGTGGTCCTGGCGCCGGCGCCACTCCGGTTCACCGAAGGTTTTTCGACCCCGAATATTGGCGGATCGTGATCTTCGATCAGCGCGGCGCCGGCCGTTCCACGCCGCTCGGTGAGACGGACGACAACTCGCCCGCCCATCTCGTGGCCGATATCGAGCGCCTTCGGAGCGACCTCGGCGTTGAAAAATGGCTGGTCTTTGGTGGCTCCTGGGGCTCGACATTGGCCTTGCACTACGCGGAGACCTATCCGTCGCGCTGTATCGGGCTGGTGCTGCGCGGGATTTTTCTGTGCCGGCGCGAGGAAATCGAGTGGTTTCTCTATGGTGTGCGTAAGGTATTTCCCGAGGCATGGCGGGCCTTCTCGGGCTTCCTGCCCGAGGCCGAGCGAGGTGACATTCTCGCCGGCTACCACCGTCGTCTGGTCGATCCCGATCCGCGCGTCCATATGCCGGCGGCGCGCGCCTGGAGCATCTATGAGGGGGCCTGTTCGACATTGCTGCCCAACCCCGAGACGGTATCGGCTTTTGGCGAGGAACGACTGGCTCTCGGCCTCGCGCGCATCGAAGCGCATTTCTTTAGCCGATATTTGTTTACCGGCGAGTACGATCTGATCGATCGGGTTGATCAGATCCGACAGCTGCCCGGGGTCATCGTACAAGGCCGCTACGATATGGTATGCCCGATCCGCAGCGCCGACGAGCTAGCCCGCGCCTGGCCCGAAGCAAATTACGTCATTGTTCCGGATGCCGGACACTCGGCAATGGAACCGGGCATTAGAGAGCAGCTGGTGATGGCGACGGAACGAATGAAGCGGTACTGACCCGCTCTTTGCGGTTTTGCTTGCACGAAAGGAGATCAACCTTAGGATACACATAAACCAACGCGCGACAAAGTGGGGGCGAATGTGAGTAAAAAGTGGGCCAGCCGGGCCAGAATGGTAACGCTTTTCGTGCTCGGGATTGGTTTTGTCGATCCCGCGACCGCGCAAGTCACCTTTGGTTCCCCTGCCGATCCGCCACGCGTTGCGCTCGGTGGCGGCGCATTCGATGTCCTCCCGAACGACAAAAAACCGGGCTCCGGGGCCACGGGGTTGGTGTTGAGCGAATACCGTTTCGGCGATGTGCTGTGGATTGTCGCGCCGTTCATCGGCGTTATGGGCACGGGCAAGGGCGCTTTTTACGGCTATGGCGGCTTCGGCTTTGATATCAATTTCTTCGACAAATGGATAATCACTCCGTCGGCCGCGGTCGGGTATTTCGAGCGCGGCAGCGGTATAGACCTCGGCGCTCATTGCGAGTTCCGCACCGGGGCGGAATTCGATTATCGATTCGACAATCTGATTCGCATCGGGGCGGGCTTTTATCACATATCGAACGCGGGCATCGGCAAGCAAAACCCGGGCGTACAATTGGCCACCTTCGTCGTCACGGTGCCGCTACACTAAGCTTGGCGCAACGCGCCCGAAAATGCTGATCGGGCGACTACTCACCTTGTCTGCGCCGCGGCTTGCGCCGATCACCCGCGCCGCATTGTGGATCGTGCTCAGCGGGATCTGTGCGGTCATGATGAATGTGCTCATCCGCATCGCCGCGCAGGCAATGCACCCATTCGAGGTCGCCTTCTTTCGGTGCTTGTTCGGGCTTTTTTTCATTCTTCCTTGGATCGTCAAGGGCGGACCGCTTCTGTTGCGAAGCCGGAACAGGGGGTTTTTTCTGCTGCGCGCAGGGGTCGGCCTCGTCTCGATGGCGACCTGGTTTTATGGGATCACGATGGTGCCATTGGCGACGGCTACCGCTGTCAACTTCACCGCCCCGCTCTTTGCCACTATGGCGGCCGTTCTGATCCTGCACGAAGATGTGAGGCTTCGCCGCTGGAGCGCGGTCGTGATCGGGTTTGTCGGGGTTCTGGTCATCATGCGGCCGGGCAGCGCAGCGCTCGATGTGAACCTGTTTCTCTTGCTGCTTTCGGCGGCAACCGGGGCGATGAACAATATCACCGTGAAATTCCTGGCGCGCACCGAGCCGCATCGTCGCGTACTTTATGATCTACCTTACCCCCTTGTCGCTGATACCGGCGCTGTTTGTCTGGCAGTGGCCGGCTCCGTCGACCTTTGGTGCGCTGATCGGGCTCGGCGGCCTTGGAACGCTGGCGCACCTTTCAGTCGCGCGGGCGCTCGCGGCAGCCGACGCCAGCGCCTGCGCGCCTTTCGAATTTGCCCGCCTGCCCTTTGCCGCGCTTATCGGCTTCGTGTGGTTTGGCGAGGTCACCGATATCTGGACGTGGGTGGGCGCGGCGATCATCGCCGTTTCTTCGATCTATGTCGCGCACCGCGAGGCCCGGCTCGCGAGGCTAGGGCGCCCCGGCGAGCGATCTGGCCGCACACTATCGCGCCAATAATTTCGCTCGCAGCAAAGAGGAGGGCGGCATGCTGGTGGAAGGGCAGGCGGCGATTGTCAGCGGCGGTGCTTCAGGCCTTGGCCGAGCCACCGCAAAGGCGCTCGCTGAGGCGGGGGTCAAGGTTACGATCCTCGATGTCAATCAAGCGGCTGCAGTGGAGGCCGCGCGCGAGATGGGCGGCTTCGCAGTCAAAGCCGATGTGACCGATGCTGCCTCGGTCGAAACCGCCTTTGCGGCGGGGCGCGAGCGGCATGGCCCGGCGCGCATTGCCGTCAATTGCGCCGGCGTCGGGACTGCCGGGCGCATTGTGGGACGCGACGGTCCGCTACGGCTCGACGCGTTCCGGGGCGTCATCGAGGTCAATCTGATCGGCAGCTTCAATGTCATGCGGCTTGCCGCGGCGGAGATGAGCGCGCTCGACCCGCTGGAAGACGGCGAACGCGGCATCATCATTTCGACCGCCTCGGTCGCGGCGTATGAGGGGCAGATCGGGCAGGCGGCCTACAGCGCCTCAAAGGGCGGCATCGTCTCGCTGACCCTGCCGGCGGCGCGTGAGCTTGCGCGCTATGGGGTACGGGTGGTGGCGATCGCTCCAGGCGTCTTCGCAACACCGATGGTGGAAGGGCTGCCGCCAAACATCCAGGAAAGTCTGGCTGCCAGCGTCCCCTTTCCGAATAGGCTCGGCCGGCCCGAAGAATACGCCGCTCTGGTGCTCCATCTGTGCGGCAATTCGATGATCAACGGCGAAGTGATCCGGCTCGACGGCGCGTTGCGGATGGCCCCGCGCTGACCCCCACCCTAACCCTCCCCCGCCCGCGCAAGGCTGTCCGGGGAAACTCGTGCGGTGGCCAACCGCAGGAAATCGCCTCCCCAATTTCGTCTCGGCCGGGCTTGGCCTGGCCATCCACGCCTCGCGGCGGTAGAAACAAAGACGTGGATGCGCGGATCAAGTCCCCGCCAGACGACTTGAAAGCGTTTCTTGCGGCTCAGACGCAAGTTATCCTTGCAGGAGAACTTTCCCTGGGCAGCCCTGCCGCCCGCGGGGGAGGGAAGGGTGGGGGATCAGGGCAGGGGAGGGCGGCGGTCCCGTTCGGGCGCGATCTCGTCGATCGCATGAGCGAGCTTGATGTCGCGCTCGCTGACGCCATCGGCATCGTGCGTCGACAGCACGACCTCCACCCGGTTATAGGCGTTGAAGAGCTCGGGATGGTGGTCCATTTTTTCCGCGAAAAGCGCTATTCGCGACATGAAGCCCCAGGCTTCGGAGAAATTTTCGAAATGATAGCTCTTGCGGATCGCGTCGCGGTCCTGGACCTCGATCCAGCCATGCAGCTCATGCAGTGCCGTGTGCCGCGCTGCGCCGACCAGCCTTTCGACCATTCCAACCTCCGTTAGTGATCGTGAGCAATACCATGCGGGATCGTATGGCGCCATCGCTCGCCGAGATCGAAGAGCTGGCGCAACGCGCGCTCGGCACCATTCCGCGCCGGCTGAAGAAGCACCTCGGGCGCGTCGTCATCCAGGTCGAAGAATTCCCCGACGAGGAGACCGAAGCGGCAATGGGCCTTGAGAGCCCCTTCGACATCCTCGGTCTTTATCGGGGTGTGGCACTGCCGCATAAGAGCGTCAGCGATACGCGGCCCGATCTCGACATGATTTTTCTCTACCGCCGGCCGATCCTCGATTACTGGTGCGAGACCGGCGAAGATTTGGCGCATCTGGTGCGCCACGTGCTGATCCACGAGATCGGTCATCATTTCGGTTTCAGCGACGAAGACATGGCGCGGATCGAGTCGTCTGACTGATTGTCCGGGGATCGATGGTCTGGCGCACCTGGGCGCGCAGCTCCGGCAAGACCTCGTCCTCGAACCAAGGATTGTCGCGCAGCCAGCGCGTCGTGCGCCAGCTCGGATGCGGCAAGACGAAGTATTCGGGCAGAAAATCCCGCCATCGCTCGATAGAAGCTGTCATGGAGCGCCGTCCTGAACCGGGCACATAATAGTCGATCGCGTAACTGCCGACGAGCAGAGTTAGCTCGATGGCCGGGAAGTGTGGGCGCAATCGCGCATGCCAATACGGCGCGCATTCCGGACGGGGCGGCAGATCTCCCCCCTTCAGATCGCGGCCGGGATAGCAGAAACCCATCGGCACAATCCCAACTCGGGATTCGTCGTAAAATGTGTCGCGATCGACTGCCAACCATTCGCGCAGGCGGTCACCGCTGCGGTCGTTGAACGAAAGGCCGGTGTCGTGCACCCGCGTTCCCGGCGCTTGGCTGATGATCAAAAGTCGTGCCGAAGGTCGGCCACGCAATACTGGCCTGGGTCCGCGTGCCAGATGAGGCTCGCAGACCGTACATTTCCTGATATCTGACATCAGATGGTCGAAATCCGTTTCCACTTCCGGCGAGTACCTTTCAGGTTTTTCTTTGGACTTATTGTCCGCTGTATGTCCGCATTTTCGAAATGGCGATTGAGCAACTCACTTCTGGCATAACGTGCGCATGTCAGACCAGCACTCGTTGAACTTGCGGCTGGTTTCGGTCGGGCCCACTCCAGACTTCGCCGCGATCTCGACTTCATCCAGGGCCAGCTCGCCCGGCTGCCTACCCGGAAGGAGCTGACCCGCCTAACGCTGCTCGCTACGCTTACCGGGGCTGTGCTCGTCCTGGCCGGGATCGAAGCGCTATTCCGATGATGGACGAGCGAGGTCACCCCATATCGAGATTATGACACTCGACCTTACCGACGAAGAAAAACTCGCCCTCGCGGCTGTGCTGAAACGCACAATTAGCGAAAACCGCTACCCGCTATCTCCGCGGGTACAGACGCTGAGAGCCTGACCCAAAAGCCTCCTAATCATCGGCTGCCACTGACTGCTTCCGAAACCCATAACGGCCGCTCAACCTTCGCCACGGGAACCGCTCTTCATGCCCCATTCCGGTCGTTGCGCGGGTCAGATCGGGAGGTCGCGAGAAGCCGAACTCCCCATCTCGC
>Ga0306922_10000500_pt1 | contig 32800 bp, 29 predicted proteins | sample sta12Cox44000082_FD_203758 | JGI IMG/M metagenome (GOLD analysis project Ga0306922, IMG submission 203758) | Lab enrichment of tropical soil microbial communities from Luquillo Experimental Forest, Puerto Rico - statoxic.12C.oxic.44.000.082 (v2)... | ecosystem: Environmental > Terrestrial >... | reverse complement strand
GCGCCGACCAGAATCCAGGGCAGCACCAGCAGGATGCCAAAGGCCACCATGGTCCGCCGCCGCCGTAGCTGCCGGACCATCTCCACCCGGTACGGCAGTGTGCGGTGCGGGTTGTAACCCGTCGCGGCCGGGTACGCGCTGGCCGTCATGCCGCCCCCTGCTTGCTGGTCATGCCGTTCCCGGCGGGTTGGGTCACCGGGCCGGCAGACGGCGGCTCCGGGCCGTCGCCTGGCTGCTCCGCGATGAGCGAGAGGAAGGCGTCCTCCAGCCGGCGGCTCGGGCCGACCCGGTCCACCGGCACACCCGCCGCCACCAGCGCCGCCACCACCGCGGACGGTGGCACGCCGTCGTGGTGGACCAGCACGCCGTCGGCATGCACCTCTGCCCCGTCGATCCCGTCCATTGCCCGCAGCGCGGCCACCGCCCGGGCCGGCTCGGGCGTGCCGACCAGCAGCGCCCCCGCCTCCCCGATGATCTCGGCGACCGGGCCGGCCGCCAGCCGCCGGCCCTGGTGCATGACAACCACATGGCTGCAGGTCTGCTCCACCTCACCGAGCAGGTGGCTGGACAAGATGACGGTCCGGCCGCCGGCCGCATACCGGAGCAGGACGTCGCGCATCTCCCGGATCTGCGGTGGGTCCAGGCCGTTCATCGGCTCGTCCAGCACCAGCAGATCGGGCATGCCGAGCATGGCCTGCGCGATGGCGAGCCGCTGGCTCATCCCGCGCGAGTAGGTCCGCACCTTCCGGTCGATGGCGGCACCGAGGCCGGCTACCGCCAGTACCTCCGGCAGGCACGCGGCACCGGACGGGCGGCCGGTGGCCCGCCAGTACAGGTCGAGGTTGTCCCGCCCGGACAGGTGCGGCAGGAAACCCGGGCCCTCCACGAACGAGCCGAGCCGCGACAGCGCGGGCGATCCCGGGTGCACCCGGCGGCCGAAGATGGTGATCGTGCCCGCCTGCGGATGCAGCAGCCCCATCAGCGCGCGCAAGGTGGTGGTCTTGCCCGCGCCGTTGGGCCCCAGCAGGCCGAGGATCTGGCCGCGTTCCACCCGCAGCGACAGGTCATCCACCGCCAGCTGGCCATCCCGGAACCGCTTGGTCAGGCCGGTGATCTCCAGTGGCACGCCGGCGAGTTCCGGCACGGAGCCGCCGCGGTCGCGCGCCCAGCCGGACAGCAGGATCAGCGCGGCAGCCACGAGCGCGGCAGCCGGCGCTGCCCACACCCACCAGGGCACCCCACCGGTGACCACGGTCAGCGCCGGGTCCTCGGGCATGGTCACGCCCGGCCCGGCCAGCGCCACCCGGTAGACGGCGGGCCCGGCCGTGCTGGCGTAGGCGAAGTCGGTGGTGGTCAGCACCAGCCGGAGCCGGTGGCCGGCCGCGAAGGCGTAGTCGAGCCCAGCCAGCGCCACGCTGACCACCCGGCCGCGCTGCGCGCCGGTGACCCGCACCGGCGATACCAGCTGGCTGGGCAAAGTGGCGTTGCCCGCCTGGTCGACGTCGTAGATCTTGGCGAACAGGGTCACCGCCGGTGCGCCGGAAACCCGGATCCGGACCACCGGGGAGCCGGTCAGCTGCAGCGGGCTGGCCAGTGGCGCAGAGGTGAAGGCGGCGCTCTGGCCCGGCATGTCGAAGGTGAGCCCGGGCGCACCGAGCGGGCCGAGGCCGGGGAACACCGAGATGGAGGCGGGGACACCGCCGGCCGGGCTGACGATCGCCTGCGGCGGGCCGGTGAGCCGGACCAGTCTCCGGGTGGTCCCGGCCAGCCCCGGGTAACTCGCGGCGGTGGCGATGCCGAGCGAGGCCTGGTCGCTGGATGGGTCGAAGCCGAGTACCCGGGTCACCGCGAACCCGGGCTGCCCGGTAGCGGCCTGCCCGGTGACGCCCGGGGCCAGCCAGTGGCTGAGCCACTGCGCGGTGAGCGCGTTGATCCGGGTTGTCTCCTGGTCGCCGCCATCATGCCCGCCGGCGAACCAGACCATGTTCACCGGGCCACCGTTACGGCGGATGGCCTGGTAGTTGGCGTTGGCCTGGTCCATGCCGAACAGCGAGTCGTTTTCGCCCTGGAGCAGCAGGGTGGGGGCGCGCATCCGGCCCGCGACGCTGGCCGGGCTGGATCGCAGCAGCAGTGAGATGGCCTGCGGGGTGGCCTGGCCGGTGGTGGCGATCTGCTGGTAGGTGGCACATATCTGGGGCTGGAACCGGCCACACAGGGCGGACCGGGCCGCCCCGGCGGGCGGCAGGGCGGCGGCGGGCCCGGCGCCGCCTGGCTGGCTGGTACCGGCCTGGAACGGCAGGGCGCCGCCAGCGCTGGCACCGAACCCGGCCGAGCCCTGGGTGAACAGCAGGCCGGCCCACTGCCGCTTGAACACCCCGCCGGCCGGGCCCCCGCCGGCGCCGTTCGGGAACAGGGCCGCGGCCAGGTTGTTCCAGGTGCTCTGGGCGACGACCGCGTCGATCCGGTGATCGTAGGCGGCGGCGAGCAGCGCGATCCCGCCACCGTAGGATTCCCCGGCGATGCCGACCCGCGGGTCGCCCGGGCGGTCCAGCCGCACCCGCGGCTGCCGGGCGAGCCAGCTGACGAGTTGCTCGACGTCCTTGACCTCGTAGTCGGGCGAATTCAGCCCGATCTGGCCGGTGGAAGCGCCGAAGCCGCGGGCGGACCAGGTCAGCACCGCGAACCCGGCCCGGGCCAGGGATTCGGCCTCCGGCTGGACCGCGTACTTGGTCTCCCCGAAGCCGTGGGCCAGCAGGATGGCGGGCACCTTGGCCGTCCCGGGGGGCAGGAAGAAGCTCGCGTCGAGGACCACCCGCTGGTTGTCGCGCGGTCCGTCCACGACGGCGATGCGCAGGTTGCGTATTGTCAGTGGCTCGGGGCGGGCCAGCGCCACCCCGAGCGCGATGCCGGCCGCCAGCAGCACCGCAGCGGTGACGGCTGCGGCGATGACCATCGCCGGTGGGCGGCGGCGCGGTGCCATGGAAGGACGCTAGCAACCTCCGACGGGTAGTCACGCCTGCCCAGCGGCTGTCTCCACCGCTCGGTGGTGCGGATGAGCAGCCGGGTCCGGCCAGCGCCCCAGATCTTCGGGCGGCGGCCTGGTTCGGGCCTTCCCCGGCCGCGGCACCTGGCGCCGCCGGCCCCCCCCCCCCCCCCCGTACTGGGGGGGGCGGGCGGGGCCGGGCCGCCCCCGCCCGCGCCCGCTGCGGCGCCGCCCCGCCGGTAGCGGCCCGCGCCCGGCCGGAACAGGCTTCCCACCGCGGGATGGGCGGCGCTAGCTTGTGCTCGTGACCCACTCAGGTCCGGGTATGCGGGACCAGGAGGCGACCCGGACCAGGTCCGGGCACGCGATCGCGTTGCTGGTGGGCTTGCGCATGCCAGTGGTGATCATCCTGCTGCTGATCGCGGCCTTCACTGCCGCGTCCGGCAAACCACTGGACGGACTGCTCATGATGATCGCCGCGGTGTGCCTGGCCTGGGACGCCGGCCGCCGGTCCCGCCAGGCCGCGGAGACCGGCGACGACCTGGATCAGGCCTACCAGGATCCCGGTGCTGACGGCACGGCCACCAGCGTGGCGCCGCCACTATCCCGCCGCCAGCGTGTCCTGCTGGCGGCGGCCTGGCTGGCGGCCGCGCTGGTTTACGTGCTCGTGGTCGGCTCCTTCATCCGCTACTCCTGGCCCGCCACGGTCGCGGTGCTCGGGCTGGGCACGGTGGTGGTGGCGGTGGGCTGGCGTGGCCCGCGCCGGCCCCGGGCGCGGCCGGCCAGGCCGTCGCGGATCGGACTGCTGCTGTGGCTGGCCGTGATCCTCGCGGGCTGCCTGTGGGAACTGCAGGCACTGCTGCAGCAGCCGACCATGACCGCCAGTTCCTACACCCATCCGACGGTCAGCACACTGACCGATCCGATGCTGGCGGGCTGGGGGGGCCGGGCGCTGCTGCTGGCGGTGTGGCTGCTCTTCGGCTGGTTCCTGGTCGAGCGGTGATCGCATGAACAGCCATGATGTGACCATCACCGGCTACCTGGTAGTGCTGGCCGCCGGGGTGACACTGCAACTGCTCAGCCGCCGGCCCGGCAGCCGGATTCCGCCCTTTGGCGCGGTTATCACCTGGGCAATGGGCAGCCGCACCTTGCGGGTGGCCATCCTGGTCGGCTGGGCCTGGCTGGGCTTGCACTTCTTCGCCCGGTAGCGCCGGGCGCGGCGCGGTATTCCCCGCCCTGCGCAACGCGGCGACGCACTCCGTGACATGATGACCGGTGCGCAGGAGGTGAGCGCGGGGCCTTACCGGACGCCGGGGGTGCGGCTCAGATCCAGTGCACTGACCAGCCAGGACCAGGTTTCACCACCTTAGACGCCGTGCTGTGAGGGCCGATATGCCAGCCCGGAGGCCCAGGGACGACCGGGAGACCGCAGCCGCCGCGGGCCACGAGTGCTGGGCCTGATCGTGATATGCCTGGCCGTGCTCACGGTCGGTTATCTCGCGACCGCGGCCACCGCCCGGATCCTGGGGTGGACCGGGATAGCGACGGTCAGCAGCGGTTGTTCCTCCGCCGCGTCCCCGGCAGCGTCCGCCTGCTTCCAGGCGGCAGCGGTAGCGGCCGCTGGACGGCCGTCGGTCTCACCGGCCACCCGGCCCGGCAGCATTGCCAGCAGCGCGGTGCCCGCGGCCGCCCCCGGCGGGACGGCTGGCCCCGCCGCCGCCGCGACGGCCCGCGCCGCACTGGCCGGGCCGGCTGTGCGGCAGGTGCTGAAGCTGATCAACAAGGCCCGGGCCCGGGCGGGCCTGCCCGGCTATACCCTCACCGGCGGGCTGGGGCGCAGCTCCAGGCGGCACGACGATCTGATGGCGATTGGCTGCGGGCTGTCCCACCAGTGCCCGGGGGAACCGTCACTGGGTGCCAGGGAGACCGCGGCCGGGGTGCCATGGAGGACGGCTGGGGAGAACATCGGCGAAGGCGGCCCGGTACCTGATACTGCGGCCGCGATCACGATGATGGCGCTGACCCTCACTCGTGACATGCTCGGCGAGAAACCGCCGGGCGACGGCCACCGGCGGAACCTGGTCAACCCGGCGTTCCACCACATCGGCATCGCCATCTACCGGGACATGGCTGGCACGGTGTGGCTGACCCAGGATTTCGCCAACTGACAGCCGCGTCCCTGACCGGGCCGCGGCCGGCTGACGCCGTGGCCGGGCCGGGCCGCCACTAAGATGCAGCCGATGACAGCACGAGCCCCGGCGGTGGCCGGCCTGCGCCAGCACGGCAGCATGCCGGTGCTGACCTGGCCGGTGTTCGACCCGCTGCCCGTGGACATCCTGGTCACCACCCGCCAGGGCGGGGTGTCGGCCGGCCGTTACGCCACGCTCAACCTGAGCTTCGCGGTCGGTGACGACCCGGCATTCGTGCGGGAGAACCGGCGGCGTGCCGCGGCCGCCCTCGGGGCCGGCCTGGCTGACCTCATCTGCAGCGACCAGGTTCATGGCAGTCACGCCCAGATCGTGACGGCCGCGGACCGTGGCCGGGGCGCACTGGCCGGGACCAGCCCGGTGGGACCGGCGGACGCACTGGTTACCACCGAGCCGGGACTGGTGCTCACGATCCTGGTGGCCGATTGTGTGCCGGTCGTGCTGTACGACCCCGCCGCGCACGTGCTGGCCTGCGTGCACGCTGGCTGGCGGGGCACGGTGGCCGGGGTGACCGGCGCCGCGGTGGCCGCCATGTGCTCGCTGGGCAGCCGGCCTGAGCAGGTCATCGCCGGGATCGGCCCGGCCATCGGGGCGGACCGCTACCAGGTCGGCGAGGACGTGGCGGCGGCGGTCCGGGCGGCGTTCGGCCCAGCCGGAGAACACCTGCTGGCCGCCGACGGCCCCGGCCGGTGGCGGCTGGACCTGCCCGCCGCGAACCGGTGGGTCCTGCTCGCCGCGGGCGTACCGGAGGCCCAGATCCACCCGGCCGGCCTGGTCACCGGGCCAGAACCTGGCCTTTTCTTCAGCCACCGGGCCGGGCCGCCATGCGGCCGGTTCGCCCTGCTGGCCCGGCTGCGCCCACGGGCGGCCGCATGAGCACCAGCGGCGTCTTCCGGTACTCCGGGTATGCCATCGAACCCAGCCGCGGACTGCTGACCTGCCGCTATCAGATGGGCGAGCGGCAGTTCACCGAGCTGATCTCGTTTGGGCGGCGCGGCCACTGGGAGGCGCCAGAGATCGCCCAGGCAGCCCGGCTGATCTTCCTGCTGGCCGGGGTGTCCTACTACAAGACCGCGGCGCCGCCTGTCATCGACCTCGGCCAGACCCCGGTGACCAGCACCGAGCGGGCCTTCCTGCGTTCCTTCTACCTGGACGGGCTCGGCGAATTCAGCTACCGCAACGGCCTCGACCTGTCCGGGCTGGAGTTCGCCGGCGGCACCGGCGCCCAGCCCGCCGGCGGCCCCGGGCCCGCTGACCCGCCCGGGCGGCTGCTGATCCCGTTCGGCGGCGGGATCGACTCGATCGTCACCGTCGAGCTGATGCGCGGGCGGGGGAACGCCGCACTGTTCGTGATGAGCCGGCCCGGCGACCGGTTCCCCGCCATCGAGCGGCCTGCCGCGGTGACCGGGCTGCCGGTGATCCGGGCCGGCCGGGAGATCGACCCGCAACTACTGCGGTCAGCTGAACTCGGCTTCCGCAATGGGCACGTGCCGGTCACCGGCATCCTGTCGGCGATCGCGGTGATGGCGGGGCTGCTGGCCGGCCGGGACACCGTAGTTATGTCAAATGAATGGTCCGCCTCGGTAGCCACGCTGGAAACCGGCGGGCGGGCGGTCAACCACCAGTACTCCAAGAGCGCCGAATTCGAGCACGGCTTCCGGCAGGTGCTGGCCGGGGTGCTCGGCGCGCGGGTCAGCTACTTCTCCGCGCTGCGGCCGTTCAGCGAACTCTGGGTGGCACGGAAGTTCGCCGGGCTAGCGCAGTACCACAGCACGTTCCGCAGCTGCAACCGCGCGTTCGCGGTGGACCCGGCCCGGCGGCTGGACCACTGGTGCGGCCAGTGTGACAAGTGCTGCTTCATCGATCTCATCCTGGCCCCGTTCCTGCCCGCCGCCGAGCTGGCCAGCATCTTCGGCGGCGCCGAGCCGCTGGCCAACCCAGCCCTGGCCGGCCGGTTCCAGGCGCTGCTTGGCACGTCGGCGGCGGCCAGGCCGTTCGAATGCGTCGGCGACATCGGCGAGTGCCGGGCGGCGGCCGTGCTCGCCGCCGCCCGCCCCGACCGGGCCGGCGATACCCTGCTGCACACCCTGGCCGGGCAGTTCCCTGCACCCTCCGCCGCCACCATCGACGCGCTGCTCCGCCCGGCCGGCGAGCACTGGATTCCGGACAGCTATGCGGCCCACGATCTGCTGGTCTGATCTGCGTGGGGCCCGCACCGGGGTGTGGGGCCTGGGCGTAGAGGGACAGGCCAGCCTGCGCAAACTGCTCGCGCTGGGCGCCGAACCGGTGCTGGTGGACGACCACCCGCCGGCGGCCGGACCGGACGGCCGCCCGGTGCTGGCCACCGCCGGGGGCGGTCTGGCCGCCCTGGCCGGCTGCGACGTGGTGGTGAAGAGCCCGGGAATCAGCCGGTACCGGCCCGAGGTGGCCGAACTCGAGCGGCGCGGCGTCAGCGTGGCCGGCGGGCTGGGCCTGTGGCTGGCCGGGGCCGACCGCAGCCGGGTGGCCTGCATCACCGGCACCAAGGGCAAGAGCAGCACGACGGCCATCGCCGGGCATCTGCTGGCCCGGCTGGGTTACCGCTGCCTGGTCGGCGGGAACATCGGCCAGCCACCCTGGGACCCGGCGGCCGCGGCGCAGGACTACCACTACTGGGTCATCGAGACATCCAGCTACCAGGCCACGGACCTGCCCTGCTCGCCACCGGTGGTGGCGGTGACCTCGCTGCACCCGGACCACCTGGACTGGCACGGTGATGCGGAAACGTACTACCGCGACAAGCTGTCAGCCTGCCACCAGCCGGGTGCGGACCTGACCATCGCCAACGCCGACAGCGACCTGCTGCGGGCCCGGGCCGGGATGCTCGGCCCGCGGGTGCAGTGGGTCAGCGCCGGCGACGACCCGGGTGCGCCCTGGCTGGCCCGGCTCGGCCTGCCCGGCCTGCACAACCGGCGCAACGCCCTGATCGCCCGGGCCTGCCTGGGCGCGCTCGGGGTACCGGAAGCGGCCGACGACGATGCGCTGTCAGCGGCCGCCGCCGGGTTCACCCCGCTGGCGAGCCGGCTCCAGCTGATCGGCGAGGTGGGCGGGGTCACGTTCGTCGACGACAGCCTGGCCACCAACGTGCTGCCGACGCTGGCGGCGGTGGACTCCTTCCCCGGCCGCCGGATCGCGCTCATCGCCGGAGGGCACGACCGCGGCATCGACTACCAGCCGCTCGCCGCCGGGCTCGCCCGGCGGGACACGCCCACCCTGGTGCTGGCCGTGCCGGACAGCGGGCCGCGCATCCTGGCCGCGATCGAGGCGGCCGGGCCGGCCAAGGTGGAGACGGCCGGCTGCGCCAGCCTGGCGGAGGCGGTCAGCCGCGGGTACCGGTGGGCGCAGCCCGGCGGGGTGGTCCTGCTGTCACCGGCCGCGCCGAGCTTCGGCGCCTTCCGCGACTACCGGGAACGCGGCGATGCGTTCGCGCACGCCATGCGCACACTCCGGCCGGACCAGGCTCCTTCATGATCTGGAAGGTTTTTCCGTGGTATCTGCATGGAAGTCTTCCGGATCACGGCCGCGCCGCGGGGAAGCCGTGACGGGGAAGCTGCCCCGGGCACTGCTGCGGGAGTTCGCTGCGGTGCTGGGCAGCGCGCACGTGCTGACCGGCGACGCCACGGCCGGCTACGTCACCGACTGGACCGGCGGGTTCACCGGCCACACCCCGGCTGTGCTGCGCCCACGGGACACCGCCGAGGTGGCGGCCGTGCTGGCGCTGTGCACCGGCGCCGGGGTCGCGGTGGTACCGCAAGGGGGGAACACCGGGCTGGTCGGTGGCGGGGTGCCGCGGCACGGTGAGGTGGTGCTCAGCGTGGCCCGGCTGGGCGGGCTCGGGCCGGTGGACGCCGACTCGGGACAGGTCACCGCCGGGGCCGGGGTGAACCTGCAGCGGGTCGCCGACGGCGCCGGCCAGGACCTGGACTTCCCGATCCTGATCGCCAGCCGGGGCACTGCCACGGTGGGCGGGGCGGTGGCCACCAACGCCGGCGGGCTGCGGGTGCTGCGGTACGGGCCGATGCGGTCCCAGCTGCGCGGGATCGAAGCGGTGCTGGCCGACGGCACCGTGCTGTCGCACCTGTCCGGGCTGGTCAAAGACAACACCGGCTACGACTACCCGGCGCTGCTGGCCGGGTCGGAAGGCACGCTGGCGGTGATCACCGCGGCCCGGCTGCAGCTGGTACCCCGGCTGGCGGACCCGGTGACCGTGATCGTGGGGGTGTCCGGCCCGGCCGAGGCGCACGCGCTCGCGCGGCAGGCGCTGCGGACCGCGGGCAGCCTGGTTTCGGCGGAATACTTCACCCAGGCGGGCCTGGACATCCTCACCGCTCACGCCGGGCTGGCCCCGCCGCTGCGGCCGCCCAGTCCCGGTTACCTGCTGCTGGAGGCGGCCGGGCCGGGTGCAGATGACGAGCTGGCCGCGCTCGCCGCGGACCGGCCCGCCGCGGTCGGCACGGGTGCGGCCGAGCGGGCCCGGCTGTGGGCCAGCCGGGAACGGCATCCGGAGGCGGCGGGATTCCTCGGCGTGCCGCTGAAACTGGACGTGGCTGTGCCCGCGGCCCAGTGGGTCCGGCTGGCGTCGGAAGTGGCCGGGGTGGTTACGGCGGCCGACCCGGGTGCCCAGGTGATCGTCTACGGGCACATCGCCGATGGGAACCTGCACGTGAACGTGGTACCCGCGGCCCCGGCTGACGGGCGGCACGAGGACGCGGTGTTCTCGTTTGTGGCCTCGCTCGGGGGGTCCATCTCGGCCGAGCACGGGATAGGCGCGCTCAAGGCCCGGTGGCTGCCGCTGGTCCGGTCGGCGGCGGAGCTGGCAGTGTTTGCCCGGCTCCGGCAGGCATTCGACCCGGCCGGCACGCTGAACCCGCACGTCCTGCCGCGCTGACCCGCCGCCCGGCCGGTTACAGTTGACTGTTCAACCAGAATGCGAGGAACCGAAGACACGGTGGCCGACCAGCCGGAACTAGGGCTGACCCCGACGCCGGGACCAGGCCAGTGGCTGAGCCCGGTCCGGCTCTGGGACGAGGACGCCCGGCCGGCCGGACCGCCCGCCCCGCCCGGCACGGCCTATTCCACCCGGGGCCGCGCCGTCGCCCGCCATCTCATCCAGATCCATGACCACCTGCGCAGCGAGCTCGCCGGCGTGCGTGACCTCATCCGCCAGGTCCGCGAGGGTGCGGTCAGTGCGGCCGGCGCACGGTCGGCGATCAATGACATGACCATGCGGCAAAACGACTGGGCCCTCGGCGCGTACTGCGCCTCGTACTGCAGTTTCGTCACTGGGCACCACAGCCTGGAGGACGAAGCCGTCTTCCCGCACCTGCGGGCGGCCGAGGACGGGCTGGCGCCGGTGATGGACCGGCTGGCGGACGAGCACAAGATCATCCACCAGGTGCTGACAGACGTGGACCGGGCGCTGGTCGAGCACCTGCGCAATCCCACCGACTTCACCGAGCTGGAGCAGGCGGTGGAGCTGCTGACCGACACCCTGCTGTCGCATCTGGCCTACGAGGAGGCACAGCTGATCGGGCCGCTGGCCCGGCACGGCTTCTACCGCGGCCAGCTGTGACCACCTGACCGGCTGCGCTGTCAGCCAGCGCCGGTAACGTGCTCGCCATGGATCTGGGCCTGCACGGCGAACGGGTGCTCATCACCGGCGGCAGCCGTGGCATCGGCTTCGCGGTGGCCGACACGCTGGCCGCGGAAGGTGCGGCGGCCGGGCTGGTGGCGCGCAACGCCGACGGCCTGGCGGCGGCGGCCGGACGGCTGGCCCGGCACGGGGTGCCGGTGGCGACCGCGGCCGCCGACGTCACCGACACACCCGCGCTGAACCGCGCCGTGCAGGAGATCGCCGCCGCCCTGGGCGGGCTCGACCACCTGGTCGCCAATGCCGGCGGCACCGTCGGCGGGAACCTGGCCAGCTCGGCGCCCGGGGATTTCACCGCCACCTTCGCGCTGAACGCCGGGCACGCGGCGGAACTCATCCGGGCCGGGCTGCCGTACCTGCGCTCGGCCGGCGGCGGGGCGGTGGTGATCATCTCGTCGATCACCGGGATGCGCCCGGCTCCGCGTACCACGTATGCGGTGGCTAAGGCCGCCGAGATCCAGCTGGCCGCGACTGCCGCCGCGGAACTTGCCGCGGACAGCATCCGGGTGAACGCGGTCAGCCCGGGTTCGATCATGTTTCCCGGTGGCTCCTGGGACCGGTTTGCGCAGGAGCAGCCGGGCGATTTCGCCACCTTCCTGCAGACCCAGTTCCCGCTGGGCCGGCTGGGGCGCCCGGAGGAAGTCGCCGACGTGGTGGCCTTCCTGCTGTCCCGCCGCGCGTCGTGGATCACCGGGGCGAACATCGTGGTGGATGGCGGCCAGCGCTATCCCAGCGCCCGCCGCTTCGATCAGCCCTGAGCCAGCCAGCCCGGTCAGCCCCGGGCCGGCCAGCCAGCCGGTGGCGGGCTGGCTGGCAGGGCAGGGGCGATCTTCGCCCAGCCGGTTGCCGCCTCGAAGGCGTGTGCCACGCCGAGCAGCGGCCAGTCCGCCCGCCACCGGCCGACCAGCTGCAGGCCTACCGGCAGCCCGCCGGGGGTGAACCCGGCCGGCACCGAGATGGCAGGCAGCCCGGTGGCCGAAATCAGGTACGACGACGCCATCCAGTCCAGGTATGTCTGCTGTGGCACGCCGCCGATGTCGTGCACCCAGTCGAGGCTGACGTCGAACGGCACGACCTGGCTGACCGGGCAGGCGAGCACCTCGAAGCTGGCGAAGAAGTCACTGACCCGCCCGGCCAGCGCCGTGCGCAGGGACGTGGCCCGGGACAGGTCCCCGGCGGTCAGTGCCAGGCCCTGCTCGATGTTCCAGGTCACGTTGGCGCCCAGCTGCTCGCGGTGCTCGCGGTACAGCGGGCCGAGGAAGGTGGCGAAGCGGAACGCCCGCCAGGTGCGGAACACCTCGTCGGCACCGGCCAGATCGGGTGCCGCGTCGGTGACCTCGCAGCCCAGGTCGGCCAGCACCTGCCGGGCCGGCGCCAGCACCGCCCGCACGGCCGGCTCCACCGGCAGGCCGAGGTCGGGACTCCAGGCGACCCGTACCCCGCGCAGGTCCCGGGCCAGCAGGCCCAGCACGGCCGCGGGGCTGGCGAGCGCCGGGGCGGGCGCGTCCAGCGCGAGCGGGACCCGGGGATCCGGCCCGGACAGGACGGCCAGCAGCAGCGCGGCGTCGGCCACCGTGCGGGCCATCGGCCCGTGCACGCCGAAGGTGTCGGCCACATCGGCCAGCGGCCAGGCCGGTACCCGGCCGGGTGTCGGCCGCATCCCGGTCACGTTGCAGAAACTCGCCGGGTTCCGCAGGGATCCGCCAAGGTCACTGCCGTCGGCCAGGCAGATCATGCGCGCGGCCAGTGCTGCCGCCGCGCCGCCGCTGCTGCCGCCGGCGCTTCGGCTCAGGTCGTACGGATTGCGGGTGGCGCCGAACACGGGATTGACGGTGTGCGAGCCCGCCCCGAACTCGGGCGTGTTCGTCTTGCCCAGGCTGATCGCCCCGGCCGCCGCCATCCGCGCCACCACGAGCGCATCGAAGCCCGGCACGTGCCCGGCGAACAACGGCGAGCCGTAGCTGGTGCGAACCCCGGCGGTTTCGGCGAGATCCTTGTGCGCGACCGGCAGCCCATGCAGCAGGCCGGGCAGCTCGCCGCGGGCCATCGCCTCATCCGCGGCCGCCGCGGTGGCTATGGCCGTCTCGAACGAGCGGGTCACCAGCGCGTTGACCAGCCCGTCGACCGCCTCCACCCGCGCGATGCTCGCCGCCACCACCTCCCGGGCGGACACCTCGCGGCGGTGCAGCAACCGGGCCAGCGCCAGCGCGTCCAGCGCGCACAGGTCCGTCACGGTTCCAGCCTGCCCAGTGCCGCTGCCGCCGTCACCGCCACCCGCCAATCCGGCGGTTCATGAGCAGGACGGGCGAGAGCAGACGCTGCCATGATGGTCCGGTGCCCGACCCGTCACCCCCCACCACCCGGCGGGCCCGGCTGTGGGCGGCCGCCGAGTCGCGCGGCATCCCACTGCGGGCCATCCTGACCGCGGCCGCCGTTGTCATCCTGGTCTATTTCGCGGCCAAGCTGATCTACCGGCTGCGGGAGGTCCTGCTGCTGCTGGTCATGGCGTCGTTCCTGGCCATACTGCTGAACCCGCTGGTGATAGCGCTCCAGAAGTGGCGGATCAAGCGCCGCGGCTGGGCCGTCGCCGTGGTGGTGTCCTGGGGGCTGCTGGCGTTCGCCGGCCTGGCGGTGGCGTTCGGCGTGCCGCTGGCGGGCGGGATCACCCACCTCGCCAATGACCTGCCCAGCTACGTGAGCGCAGTGGAGCACGGCCGGGGCTGGCTGGGCCACCTGGCCCGCCGGTACGACATCCAGCACTGGGTCGCCAGCAACGTGCCACGGCTGGTGAACATCGGGCAGGGACTGGCCAGGCCCGCGCTGACCCTGGGCAGGGGCGCGCTGTCGCTGATGGTGGCCCTGCTCACGATCTTCGTGCTGATGGTGCTGCTGCTGCTGGAAGGCCCGAAGATGCGGGCCGGCCTGCTGCGCAGCATGTCACCAGAGCGGGCCCGGCGGGTTTCTGAGATCGCCGGCCGGGTCAACCGGTCGGTGACCGGCTACATGCTGGGAAACTTCCTCACTTCGCTGATCGCTGGCCTGGTGGTGCTGGTCACCTTGCTCGTGCTGCGGGTCCCGTTCGCGCTGCTGTGGGCGCTCTGGGTCGCGCTGGTGGACTTCCTGCCGATGGTGGGCGGAGCGCTGGCCGGGATCCCCACCGTTCTGTTCGCACTCGCCCATTCGGTTACCGCGGGCGTGGTCACGCTGGCCGTCTTCCTGATCTACACCCAGATCGAGAACCACGTGCTGAACCCGGTGGTGATGAGCCGGACAGTACGGGTCAACCCGCTGCTGGTGCTGCTGGCCATCTTGATTGGCGCGTCCATCGGCAGCTGGATCGGCGGGGTCTTCGGGGCCTTCGTGGCTGCCCTGATCGCGATCCCCAGCGCGGGTGCCTTTCAGGTGGTGGTCGCTGAACTCTGGCAGGCGACCGCCAGCCCCGCGCCACCAATCCCGGAGGTCGCCGCCTCAGCTGGGCAGGATGCTGGCCCCGGACCGGACCACGATCTCCGGTAAGCGCCGCCACGTGCAGTTCGCAGGCTGCCCGGCCGGCCAGGATCTGCCGGGCCGAGGTGCGCGGCCGCCAGCCCACGGAGCTCGTGCGGATCCCGGGTGCTAGGTCCAGACGCAGGTCGAGGGCGGGTATCCCCGTGCCCAGACCGGGATGGGGGGAGATCCGCGGTGAGGGCAGAGGGGGGTGCCCGTCCTCGACGGCTCGATAGTACAGGCCCGCATCCACTGGGCGCGGTGACCTGGGCCAGCCGCCGGGATGGCCTCAGCGCTGGAGGCGGGCGGCCCTGGTGGACAGGTACTGCTGCTCGGGGATGCTGGTCGTGCGGGCGGCCGCGGCCCGGTAGTGCGCAAGTGCCGCCTGGGTGTCCCCGGCCATCTCGTACAGATGGGCCCGCACCGCCGCCAGCCGGTAATGACCTGCCAGCGGCCCGCCGAGCTGCTCGAGCAACTGCAGGCCAGCGGCCGGGCCGGTCACCATGGCGGCCGCGATGGCCCGGTTGAGCGTCACCATCGGATTGCCGGTCATCCGTTCGAGCAGACCGTACAGGGCGAGGATCTGCGCCCAGTCGGTGTCCTCGACCCGCGCGGCCTCATCGTGCAGCGCCGCGATCATCGCCTGCACCTGGTACTCGCCGACTACCCCGGTGGCCAGCCCCTGGGTGAGCACGGCGGTGCCTTCCGCGATCAGCCGCTGATCCCAGCACGTGCGGTCCTGCTCGGCCAGCGGGATCAGCTCGCCGCCGGGGCCCACCCGGGCAGGCCGCCTGGCGTCGGTGAGCAGCATAAGCGCCAGCAGGCCGGCCACCTCACCGTCGGCGGGCAGCAGCTGGTGCACCATCCTGGCCAGCCGGATCGCCTCCCCGGACAGCTCCGGGCGGTGCAGGTGCTGGCCGGCGGTGCTGGTGTACCCCTCGTTGAAGACCAGGTACAGCACGTGCAGCACGGCCCGCAACCTGCGCGCCCAGTCGGCTGGCGCTGGCATCCCGAACGGCACACCAGAGGACTTGATCCGCTGCTTGGCCCGGCTGATCCGCTGTGCCATGGTGGCCTCTGGCACCAGGAATGCGCTCGCGATCTCGGCCGTGGTCAGGCCGCCCACTGCGCGCAGGGTGAGGGCGATCGCCGACGGCGTGGTGAGCGCGGGATGACAGCACATGAACAGCAGCTTCAGGGTGTCGTCCCGGTCGGTGACCTCGGCGGCCGCCGGCTCCCGGGCGGCTGCCTGCTCGCGGCGCCGCCTGGCCTGATCGCTGCGGATCTGGTCGGTCATCCGGTGCCCTGCGGCCTGGATCAGCCAGGCCCGGGGACTGGCAGGCACCCCCTCAGCCGGCCAGTGCAGCGCCGCCGCGAGCAGGGCTTCCTGGACGGCATCCTCCGCGGCGCTGAAGTCACCGAACCGGCGGATCACCGCGCCCAGGACCTGCGGCGCAAGCTGCCGCAGCAGGTCGTCAAGGCGGGCTTGAGTCACAGGTCGGCGGCGGGCGCGCCCATCACCTGCCGCACCTCGATTGGCTGCTGGATCGGCACTCCGCCCGGCCCGGGCGCGGCCGACGTACGGGCCGCGATCTCGATGGCTCTGGCCTCCGACTCCACGTCGACCATCCGGTAGCCGGCCAGGAACTCCTTGGACTCCAGGAAGGGTCCGTCGGTTACCACCGGCGGGCCTACCCCGGCGGAGGTCACGATCTTGGCCAGTTCCGGCCCCGCCAGGCCCTGCGCGTCCACCAGCTCACCGGTGCTGATCAGCTCGGCGTTCAGGGCTTGCTGGAAGTCGATGTGCGCCCTAATGTCGCCGGGCGCCCATTCGGTCATGGGCAGCTGGCTGCCCTCGCCGCCTTCGTAGTTCTGCAGCAGCAAGAACTTCGTCATGCCAGGCTCCTCCCTGCTTGCTGCGTCCATGGTGGCGCAGTCACCAGCTGGACGGAGCGGGCGGCCGGTTCTCGACGTCCCGCCGGCGCCCGTGCCCAGGGACCAGCGCTCCCTGTCCGGCCGGGACGCGGCGGCTGACCGCGGCCGGGGCACTGGTCACAGGCCGAACGGGAACGTGATGCGCTCCGGGGCGACGAGTGGCCTGCCGACCTCCAGCTGGATCTGGGCGTGCGCGGTGAGCGGGATGTCGCGTGGGTTGCCCTGGTACACCTGCCCGTTATAGAGGGCGGTCACCGGCCCGGTGACCGGGCCGACCTGGGATGGCCCAAGGGGCTGGCCCCACTCATCGAAGAAGTCACCGAGCGTGAAGGTCCGGTGGACCGGGGACTCGATGTGGATGATGCCGTCCGCGGCGTGGGTGTGCAGCCAGTAGAAGCAGGTACCACTGCTGATGATCGGCCCCTGCTGGGTGCCTTCGGCGTGCGCGCCGGGAATGCCGATCGCGGCCGGCACCTGGCGGGCGGCGCCGTGGACGACGATGGTCAGATGCGCGTGAATGTGGAAAACCCGCTGCTCTGTGGTCGCGCACTTGATCTGGTCCATTGGCTGCCCGGCCGCGGCCTTGGCCAGGCCGGCCAGCAGCGCTGCCGCGGGCACGGGGACACCTTCTGGCCCGGCCGGGCCGGGTGGCGGGGCCGGCCTGAGCGGCCCGAGTGTGCTCAGCGAAGCCAGCCGGTGGTTCGGCGTGCCGCCATGGGAGGCACTGCCGACGGCCAGGCTGATGCCCACCGCCGCCGCGATGAGCAGTACCGCGGCGGCGGCCCCGCCGATCCAGCGCCGGCGGCGCTGGCGGCGTGCCTCTTCGGCCCGCAGCCGCGCGATCTTCGCCCGTGCCTGCTCCCGCTGCCTGCCGCCTTTGGACACCTAGGCACCCCAGACTTCCTGTGCGGTCTCCACGACCAGCCGTGGCTTGGCCCATTGCTGGTCAGTCGTCAGCTCCTTGCCCTCCGTGGCGGAGGAGAACCCGCAATGCGGCGACGGGCTCAGCTGGCCGATGTCAACGTACCTGGCGGCGTCGCCGGTGCGCCGCTTCAGCTCGTCCTAGCTCTTCAGCCCGACCACTACCCGCGTGCTGCACATCTTGTCAGGACTCCCCGGCCCCCTGAATCCGCTTGAGCAGCGCGGCGAGCTGGACGCGTTCGGCCGCGGTCAGTGGTGCCAGGAAATGGCGCTGCTGCTCGTCCAGGATCCGGACCGCCGCGATCTTCGCATCGCGGCCGGCCGCGGTCGGATGAACAAGGAATGCCCGCCGGTCACGGGGGTGGCGCTGCCGGGCGATGTAGCCCATGCTGGCCAGCTCATCCAGCAGGGTCACGACGGTGGTCCGGTCAATCCCGAGTGCCTCACCCAGGGCCTTCTGGGTCATCGGTGCCAGCTCGGTCACCATGGTCAAGATGCCGACGTGGCGGGCGTTGAGGCCCATCGGGGCGAGCATCCGGTTCGCGGTGGCCAGCGAGATCTGCGATGCCCGGAAGAGCAGGAACGGGACCCGGTCCCGCATGGATGGCGGCAGTTCAGGCGACTGAGCCGGGTCCTGGCTACTGCCGCTGCCGGCAGGTAGCTGGGCCATCGCCTCCCCCTCTGAACGACCTGCGCCGGTAGGTCGCTACTCTATCGGCGGGATAGATAGTCAGTAATCTGATAATCTAAAAGCTGATCAGATTGCGAGGCCGCCCATGGACGCTGGACAGGTATACACAGGATTCATCGACGCGGTGAACCGGCGCGACCTTGACCGGGCCGCCCTCTTCGTCGACGCGGAGCGGTACCGGGAGAACTGCGTCGGGTTCACCCGGGGGTTCGTCGGCTGGGAGGACGCCCGGGCGTCTGTCCGCAGGGTCTGGCAGGGGCTGCCCGACCTCCGGGTCGAGCTATCACGGGTACTGGCTGATGCCAACGTCGCTGTCGCCCATGGCACCGCGCGGGGCACGGCAACTGGGCGGCTCTACGGTGCGCCCGCCACCAAGCGTGCCTTCGCGGCCAGCTTCTTCGATTACGTGAAGGTCGAAGACGGCAAGATCATCGAGCGGGTCCAGCAGACCGATGTGCTCGGACAGATGCGCCAGCTCTACGGGAAGGGACTCGGGCTGGTCGGCCTGGACGCCATGTTCCTGCGGCTGTGACCATCCCCGGCCGGAGCCTGGCAGTCAGGCGAGACGGATGACAGCACTGACGGTCAGGTAGGCACCCAGCACCAGCGCGGTGTAGGCAATGAGCGGGTGTGGCCCCGCAGCCAGTCCTGGCCCTGCTTGAGCGCCGCAGCGAGCCACATATGTGGGCACCCGGGACCGCATCCAGCCGCATACGGGCACGCTAGTAACAGGCGGCGGCCCGCGTCAGGTCACGCGCACCAGGCCACTGATCACCATGAACCCGCCGGCTAGCAGGGCGACGGTGGCCGCGATCTGCCGCTCGTGGCTGGTGATCCAGTCCTCGAACCGCTTGATCGCCTCTTCGGTACCGAGGGGCCGGAACAGATAAAACACAAACGGGACGATCACCAGCGTGAATTCGATGCAGACGAACACAATCACCGCGACGACCTGGATCGCGGTGGGCAGGGTGCTGCCGACTACGTTGTTCAGCGCGAGGAGGTAGGCGGCACCGGGCGTGCCGACCGCCGCGCCGATGAGGACGGCGAGCCCGTAATGCGGCTCGTGCAAGACCCGCCCTACCCAGCTTTCCAGCTTCGGCGGCGGCTTGGCCGCCGCTGGATCGGGCCGCCGCCGGTAAAGGTGCAGACGATTGGCCGCCAGCAGCGCGCCAATAGCCAGCAGTGGTATGCCCAGGGCCAGATCGAGCCCGCCACTGGCATGATTCTGGATCTTGATTGCATCGATGTGCAGGACGAGCACATCCAGCAGCCCGACCGCCAGCCCCATGCCCATCCCGCCCAGCAGGAAGCACACGAACATCAGCCGGGGCCGCCGGTTCCCAGCCAGGATCAGGTCAACGACGAGCAGCTTCGGGTTCACCGCTGCAAGGCCAGCCAGCCCAAAGAACGCCGCGTTCATCTACGCCTGACCGCTGGCGGCATCATGCCACTCGCAGATGCCCACGGCCCGGGGCCACTGCTCGCAGCAGATCAGCGGCCCGGCGGGCGATGCTCCCCGTCGGGCAGCCGCCTGTGCCCGCACCGCAGGTCAGCACCGGCCAGCCTGGATATCTGCCCCGGGTGTCCGGCGCCAAGCCATACGCATGCGGCAGCTGCAGCAGTCCCAGGGCGTTACCAATGCTGTCATTCACGGCCACCACCAGCCGATCTTGCCACCCGCATCTGACCCTAACGAAGCGCCAGGGTGATGGCCGAGGCCTGGACTGCGCCCGACCCATGTCTCCGGTGGCAGCAAAGGCCGAGGAGGCTCGCTGAGTCTGAGATCTCGCCATCGCAGCAACCCGCTCATCAGCTTGCGGAGATGCTGCAATTCCCCAGCCAGTGGCTGGCCCGTAACCCCGCCCGCCTGGGCGCCTCCCTAGCAAGAATTCGTCGGCCACCCCGCCTATGGCCTGCCTCAGCTGCGCGACGACCTGGAGCGGTTCGTCTTCCTGCTCGGCGGCAGCAACGGTGAGCCGCTCCGGCCCTGCCGGATAGCCTGCCAGTATGGCGGCCTGGGACGAGCTGAAGGTGGTGCTGGCCCGGTTGCGCGATGAGCAGCCCGGCGTCTTGATGCAGTACCCGATGCCGGAAGTAGACGAGGGCAGGGTGCCGCCGTTTGAGATCCACCTGGCGCCCTGGGCCACCGCCACCGCCGGGGAACTGTACCGGCAGTTCGGGGACGACGTTGACCTGACGGTCGGGGCGCTGCCCTACCCGCCCGGCCGTCCGCCGCGTCCCCAACCGGCAACCGGCCCGCCCCCGGACCTGCTCGACCCCCACGAGATCACCGCCGAGCTGGACGGCCCCGCCGTGGTTCGTTCTGGGCACACCCTGCGGCACGGCCTGCTGCTACGGAACCTCACCGGTGCGGAACTCCAGATCGCCACCAACGGCCAAGTCACCGCTGCCGTCGTCGACCCGAAGAGCGGTGAGCCGGTGGGCGGATACTCCGGCTTCCAGCATGTCCCGCTGATCATCTTCCGGGTGGCGCCAGAGCAGACCGGGCGGGTCCCGCTGCTGATCGGCACGGCAAGCTCCACTCCCCGGATTGGCTACACCATCCCGGCCGGGAGCTGGGGAACCCAGGCAACGCTCACCCTCGGCCCAGATCCCCGCCACTCACCCCGCAGGCGCACCCCGGTCCTGCCGCTGACCATCACCGCCTGACCGGAAACCACACCTGAAGGCCGCTACCTCCGGCCAGCACTACGAAGCCAAGCGCCGCATCGAGGAAGCCATGCGGCCTCGTGACGACGAGTAGATGATTAGCCTCGTACTGAGTCTGCCCAGATAAAAGGCATCGCCACTGGTGGTGGCAGGTCCAGGATTCGAACCTGGGAAGGCGAAGCCGACGGTTTTACAGACCCCTGGCGTAACAACTCTGAGCTGTGTGAACGTCATCGCGAAGCGCTATTTAGGCACGCATTGGACATGATCATGCTCCGCTGCCCAGCGGACGGGGGCAGACTCCTCCGACGACCGCGGAGTCAGCGGTCGGGCCAGCCCTTGCGCTATTCCATAACAAGTTGATCCTGGTCTGGTCCGCGATCCGGGGGAACCGCAACTGGTCTGGTGGAGCACCTTTGACCCAGCGTCGCAGCTGTGGACCATACCCGACTGGATCCCGCCGCCGCCTGGGGTGTCCGCGTCCGATCCAGCGCTACGGACCAGCCGGTCACCTGCGCTTGCCGTGTTCGAAGATCGGCTCTTCGTCGCCTACCGGGCGTATCTGCCCGACAGCAACATCCATTGGTCATCTTTTGACGGGACCGCCTGGGACACAACGGGACTCAACGGTCTCAGCGGAACCAACACCAATTTCGGGACCGCGAACGCTCCAGCAATTGCCACATATCAGGGACCCCTCGACGCCAAGCCCCTTCTCTACATGGCGTGGCGCGGGGCCGTGACGACGAACGAATCTGGTGTGCGACCTTCGACGGCGCGGTGTGGACCGACCAACACGTACATGCCGGGACCGGCACCAGCAACGGTCCAGCGATGGCCGTTTTCCAGGACCAGCTCTACCTGGTCTGGAATGGCGCAAACATCGATCCCAGTATCTGGTTCACCACATTCGACGGCGAACAGCCACGCTGGCGTGATCCGCAGCAGCAGGTCTCAGGCGTGGCCACCAACGAATCTCCTGCCGTCACGGTCTTCCACGATCGCCTGTACATGGCGTGGGGCGGACTGGGCACCCCGTATATTTTCTGGTCGTTCTTCGATGGACAGAAATGGGCCACGTTCCCCGATGGATCGCCGCAACAAATGTCCGATTCCATCACTGGGAGCGGCCCAGCACTAGTCGTATTTGACCCCATGGCCATCCCGTTCTCTCAGCAGACCCGGCTGTCACGGTTGACGCATGAACTGCAGCAAGCGTCCTTGGAGTCAGCCCGGCTGCTCGGCCAGGCTCAAACGCTGAGCGAGAAAACTCGGCAACTTGGTCAGACGGCTATCGAAACGGCTCGGAGCCTGCTGCTCGCGGACCAGGAGGGCGGAGAGGACGGGGATGACCAGTCTGGGTGAAAGCCGGGCATACGGGATCAGTCGACGATCTTTGCTCTGAGCCAACGTGCTGTATCAGCTATTTCCGGCGTGGCATGGCGGCGGAGACGGTCAGCAGCGGCGCGTTCGGGCGTTGCACTCCAAGGCAGGTTGGGTTGTCCGTTACCGTGGCGTTCAGCGGACAAGATCACCGAAGCAGGACCGCCCGGCTGTCACCAGCCGGATTGGCAGACGCGACCGTCTACGGCGCGGACCTCACCGACGCGGATTCACCGACGCCCGCCTCCAAGACGTGAGCGTGACCAGATCGGCCCTGTGCCGTAATGCTGTCGTATCGTGGCTTTCTACCTTGTTGCTGGGTCGCGGTCCCTGGGAGCAGGACGGCGCCCATGTGGCAGGCTGGAGAGGTACCGGGCGCTGCTGGCCGCCGCGAGCGCGCGATCCCCGAGGAGGAGACCGGCATCCTGCTGTGCCCGCCAGACCTGCCTTGATCTGAGCCGTGACTGATCGCACCGTCCGCGTTGATGCCTGCCACCATCGCCGGGAGCTGATGGCCCGATGGTGCAGGAGCCCTGAAAGGAGCGCCGGGTGTTGCCTGGACACAGATTGTCACCGGTGAGATGACCGTAATGTTGGGCTCTCGCGCGGCACCGTTCATCGTGCGTTCGCGGCCGTGCCAATCCGCTCGTCATCATTTCTGATGGAACACGCCGTCAGATGAGCGGGTGATGTCACCAAGACGCCATGCCCTCGCTATCGGCGGTAAAAGATTTCGAAGACGTCTCCGCTCTGAGTGCCGACGATGGCGTGATTGAATCTGTCGTCGGGAGAGTAGAAGCCGGCGACGCCGGCCAGTCCGTCGAATTGGCCGAGACGGGCCCAGATGGTGCCTAGGCGGGGATGGAACGCGACCTCACGTACCACGCCGTCGATGGTGGCGATCAGGACGTGGCGGTAGGTGTCGTCGGGTGAGTAGAAGCCGCCGATGGCGACGATGCCGGGAAGGTGCGCCACCACGGTGTCGCCCTGGCCGGTGTCCGGGTTGTAGAAGATTTCGTGCACCTCGCCGTCGTCGGTGGCGATAATCGCGTGGCGGAATCTGTCGTCATCGCTGTAGAAGCCTGCCACCGCGAGCACGCCGCTGTATTGAGCCAATACCGCGTCGCCCTGGCCGGTGTCCGGGTTGTAGAAGATCTCGTGCACCTCGCCGTTGGCGAGTGCGACGATGGCGTGGCGGTAGTGATCGTCGGGTGAGAAGAAGACGCCGACGCCGAGGATGGTGTCGTAGTGCGCCAGCAGGGCGTCGCCCTGGCCGGTGTCCGGGTTGTAGAAGATCTCGTGCACAGTCTGGTCTGGGAGTGCCGCGATGGCGTGGCGGTAGTGATCGTCTCCGCTGTAGAAGCCGGCCAATCCGCTCAGTGTGCCAACCGTACTGAGCACCGCGTCGCCCTGGCCGGTGCCCGGGTTGTAGAAGATCTCGTGGAGGTCGCCGTCGGTGGTATTGATCAGCGCGTGCCGGTATCCGTCGTCATCGGAGTAGAAGCCGCCCACGCGTATCACGCCAGCATAGTTGGCGAGCTGTACGGTGCGAATCTCCGAATAGAAGCCGGGGCGTGACAGGCGGTCCAGCACGTTACGCGTGATGGTCTCCACTTTGGCGCTGCCGTTGTCGATCACCCGTGGCCAGTCTATGGTGGCCCCGGTGAAGACCGTGCCCGTGCCGGTGGAGTGGAGTGCCATGGTCGCCGCGTAGACGAGCTGGCCATTGACCATCGAGCCGCCACGGCTACCGGGATAAGGTGTCCAGTCGTAGGTGCCGTCCCCATGCAGCTGCGCGAATCCGAGGATGACCAATCCGGGTGGCGTATCCTGTCCAAGCGCGGGCACGACACCGCCGTTGCCGATGGGCTGGAATGGCGCGCCATCGCATTCGTATCCAATCAATCGCTCCGGGCCTCCGAAGCCATCGCCGTCGGCCAATTGCGCGTTCTCGTATACCCAGTGATCGTGGTTTTGCACGCGATAGTCAATCGCTGGCCGCTGGCCCGGGCGCCCGCCCGGGTTGGACCACTGGTCGTAGTACCACATACCGCCATTGATCGAGCTGACGCCGGTGAGCATGTTCTCCGGCGTCCCGGTCAGGTTCCACTGGTCGGGGGGCTTGTCGACGACCATGGCAGTGTCGCCGTCGACGAAGTAAGACCGCCAGTAACAGATGTTGCCGCTGAAGAACGCGACGTTGCCGCCCCCTTTCACGAAGGCGTCGACGTTGCTGCGCATGCGCGCGCTCCAGTACTCGTCATGCCCGATGCTGACCAGCAACTGGTAGCCGGCGAGAAACGCGGCGTCCTGGTCGATGTCGAGATCGGTGCAGTAGTCAGCCTGGTATTGCTTGCCCCGGAACCAGCGGATGAAATGTGCCTCATAGTGCTCAAACGTTGAGGGCGGAGAGTTCTGGTCGTAGGTGTCGACGAACTTCTCAAACCAGATGGGCCTGCCGCCGGTGCCGCCACCTGGCCGCCGCAAAGTGACCTTGAGTCCGGTACGCGTGACGCCGTCGGCGTCAGTGCCGCTGCCGGCAGCCACCGTGGAAATCCATTCTGTGCATTGGCCATCGACGAGCGTTCCACACCGATCGTAGAGACCACCGCCGCCCTCACCATTATAGGCATGATAGGTCGAGAGCGAGAGCTTAAGCAGAATGGGATTGGCTGGTGCAGCATTCTTGACGACGAACAAGACCTTTGAATCATACCCGTCGGCGGTTGTTACGTCGGGCGCATTGAGCGCATTGCCTGCGGCGTCGAATTCATACAGCACCGCGATATAAGCCCCCGATTGCCAGCCCTCAGGGACTTGGAACGGGTATGACGGCCAGTTCCAATCTGCCTCGCGCACACCTGGCATCGCTTGGTGCGATACTTGATCCAGAAGTTGCTCCGGCTGGCGGATAAGCCCGGCATCCTGCAGATAGAAATCGACACGGAAGGTGGCGCCATTAGAGCTGCCGGAGACATGCAATATAAGCATCTCGCCCGGGTGCACGCTCGGGCGATCAGGATACCCCTGAATCATGGCCACCCCCTTAAGGGCGATAGGACATCTCTTACGCTCTTACGATTCGTCTTTGTCGGTTGGGCCATTACTCCGGACCGTTCTTGGTAGTACTCGCCCCCCTAGCCATACACCGACTCCGGCGATCACCAGGCCGAAACCGAGGCCCACAGGATAGCCTGTCCAGCCGGGCAAATGCCAGTTCGTATTTATGATCTGACCCAGCACGGCTCCCCCAATCCCTCCAATAATACCACCCGCCAACCAGGGCCGCCGAACTTTACCCCTTTTATACAGATACTCTAGCGTGGTGTAAAGAAGAATGCCTGCTAGGACAACCAGCACTATCCAAAGTATCGCAATATGCAGTTTGAAAACGCCAGCGATCGCACCGAACAAATATATCACTAGTGCAGCGGATGTTGCTTTGACAACATCCTTGGCAACGTCATTCCAATACACTGCAGAAAATATCCATGGGCGTTGAGGGCGAACATTGTTGTCAGGTTTTTTGGGTAGTGCCATAATGCTGCTCCACGCGGTACTTGACTAGAAACAGCTTGCCGAAGCTCTCGCTCGTCTGATCGCGCGCACCGAGGATGGGCCGAAGGGCCCTAGGTTAGCCAATGGGATACCAACCGACGTAGGGGCCACTCACGCCGCCCTGATTGATGTAGATGTTGCCGTCGAGGCCCTTGACCGCCACAAACATATAGGAGGCAGCACTTGTGACGGTCACAGCGGGCGCAGCATCTGTGCGCATATCACCTGGCAGTTCGACCCAGCCTTGACCACCCTGTCCCAGCACGGTCCGGTTGGAGTAGATGCGCCCATCCAGGCTCTTGGCGAAGAAGATCACGCCATCGCTGACCGTCGCCACCGCCGGCGCGACGTCTGTCTGGAGACTTTGGTCCGATCCCCAGCCAACGTACGGGCCGCCGACGTCTCCCTGATTGATGTAGATGTAGCCGTCAAGGCCCTTGACCGCTACAAACATATAGGGAGCGTTACCCGCAACAGCCGCAGCCGGTGCGGCATCGGTGCGTCCGTCACCCTCCAGCTCCATCCAGCCCTGGCCGCCCCAGCCGAGCACGGTGCGGTTGGAGTAGATGCGCCCATCCAGGCTCTTGGCGAAGAAGATCACGCCATCGCTGACCGTCGCCACCGCCGGCGCGACGTCTGTCTGCACATAGGGGAGACCCCACGAGAGTCCTCCTGAGAGCCCCCATGTGGTTGAGATGTCCATTCGCCCGCTCGGACCCAGTAGCATGTCTTGATCCCAGCGTAGGACTTGCTGAGCAGTGACGTAATCCGCGTCTGTCAATGCCCAAATCATTTCCCAAGTGCTCAAATCATTAACGATGGCGTCATGCACTGTCTGCGTGACGCTAGTGGTGAGGGTGTTAATGTCCTCCTCGGTGATGCTTCGGTGCGAGGGCCCAAGTGAGCGCAGGAGGCCATTGATTCCACTCTCGACGGCTGAGTTGAAAGCGCGATGCCCCGCCTCTGCCGCGTGATTGGGAAGATGCGGACCGTGCCTCCATAGCACCGTAACAGCTCCAAACATCCCTGGCTGGTCAACCCCAAGGATGGATTGCGCTGAAGGCGCAACTGGGATGGGCCTGATCTTCGCAGTCCACAGGCCGATGATGTTGGGAATGGTCCATGTGGCTATTTGAGCTGGCCCAGGATCATCTGGGTAGGGTTTGAAGGGCGGGCCCGGCCCGCCGATATCATCATGGCTACCCGGGGTGGGTACAACTACACAATCGCCTGAGACAGTCAATGCATCCGTTACAGACAACGTCGATCCGTCAGCTTTGAAGAAGAGCGTCCACAAGAACACGTTGTACAGGAATCGGGAGAATGGGAATGTGCTTTCTGAGATGACGTCGGTAAGAGTGTCAAGATGCACGGCGACGTCGTTAGGATCTCGTGCCATGGCGTTCTCCAATTGTTTGGGTGACCGCTTAACACCCTGGTGTAGCGACACCGACTTGCAGGTCCCAACCCACCAGCTCGCACTGCCGCAGCATCCTTCGTGAAGAGCGCAGCTACTAGGTTATGACCGGCCGGACTAGCTTCCTGCGGGCCCACTGGGGCCTCCCGGTTCAACCCTCTCCACCGGTCGCGACTGATCGCAGATCAGTCTGTGCGACTTCCGGCGTCTCACCGCCATACGACGTTCTGCGGATGCCCAAACCGCTGCTGCCGGGGTAAGAGCATCCCCCCGGAGCGACAGGGCCGACGACGTGAGGAGGTCCGCGAGCACAGCACCGCGACGGTGTCGCCACAGGCGCTGGCCTTCTACCCTGGCCGGTACCTCACCCGGGCGGCAATGGAGATGACTCGCGGCTGCCGGAAGCAGGTAGCTCATCGTGGGCCGGTTCATCGAGGCCCCTCCTGATGCTCATTGGGGGCTTAGCAGAAATCGAAACCTCCCCGTGGGTTGGCGGGAATACGTCGATCGGCGTATTTTCCGAATGAGGGTGATCAGAATGCGCGCAGACCGCCACGAGGCGGTGTTGGACTTCCTGCTGGAGGCGATCGCGGACAAAGGCACCACGCCGTTTCCCGCGGACGTCCTTGCTGGCCTGCGCAGGGTGGTCCGGTGCGAAGCGATCGCCTACTGGGAGTGGAGCGCGCAGGAGCTGCTGGAGTTCTCGCTGGCCGCCGACCAGCCGGAGGTGATCTTGCCGGTCTGGGATGTATACCCGCAGGTCAGGCAGGACGATCCACTCGCCGGTGGGGCACCGAATGGGAGCCCGTTGCCCAACCGCGAATGGCTCGGGCGGGCTCTGCTGATTTCCGATTTCATCAGCGACCGCGAGTTCCGCCGCCGGGCCCTCTACGCCGAGGTCTGCAAGCCGCTGGGCGTGCGGGCCGTAATGAAGGTGTTCCTGCCTACCGGCGGGGCGATCGGCGCTTCGCTCGTGTTCGACACCACCAGGACCAGGTTCACCGAGACCGACCGCCTCACTCTCCAGCGCCTTATCCCGCACCTGGCGCAGCTCCGGCGCAACGCGCAGGCGCGCAGGACCTATCAAGCGCTCATCGATTCCACCGCAGCGGCCCGGATGAGGCTCCTGCGTCTTTCGCCACGCGAACGCGTCGTCCTCGCCAGGGCTGCGCTGGGTGAGACGAACACTGCTATCGCACAGGCTCTGTTCGTCAGCCCGGGGACCGTCCGCAAGCATCTTGAGCACATCTACGACAAGCTCGAAGTCCGCGGCCGGACAGAAGCGGCCGCGATCTACGCCCAAGAGCGAGTGGTCATCGCGAGCACAGGCTCGGACCCCCAGGAGCGCGCGGATGCTTGCAGAACCGGCCTCAGGCCGGATGCATCTGAGGGAATTAGCCAGACTTCCTCGGTGTGAACCCTCCGTTGAGCGACCGTGCACGGTGTTTGTGCAGATCACACGATCAGCAACGATTACTGGCGGTAGGTCGTGTGAGGGGTGGCTACTGCACCCATGCCCGCGACTCCGGCTGTCCTTCCGACAGGTGCTGGCATTTGCCGGCCCAAGATCAAAGTCAGGAGTGGCGCGGAGCGCCATCGCATGCGACGCGGAGGCCGCAGGCCCGAGCGCTCTTGACGGTGATCTTTGGCGCGGCGGCAGGGTGCCCGGCGCGGGAGGACGGCCCGGCGGCTCCTGCAGGCACGGTCACCGGGGTGCGTGACGGCGGGGACCGCCAGGCTGCGGGTGCGGGGTAACGTCGCGGCGGCTGCGGCCCCACGCCGGTGCGCGGGAGCGCTAAAGGCAGCGGGGCCAGGCTGACGCCCACAGGGGCGAGACTCCCCCGGCACCTCCAGCCGCCAGCCGCACAGTCTCCACGGTCGTCCACGCTCAGCCGCAAGTGGCCACTCGCGTACATACATGGAGTCCCAGCCCTGGCCGGACGGCTTGGCGCGCCGAAGGCGCGCCCTTGAAGACGTAAAGAAAGTTGTCACCACATCGGACAACACCTGTTGTCGTCGGCTCCTCGGCGCAGTTTCCGCACGTCCGCAGCTTCCACGGCGGCTGATGATCGTCAGGTGCCCCGGCAACACCTGTTTACGTGTGCCAGCTGATGCCTGACACCGGGCTTCTTGCGCGCTCTGACGTACCGGTGCTCTACGGTGCTGGGGCATGGCCAAGGCTGCGCGTGTCCTGGCGGCGCTCAAGCGGGATGGCTGGGTCGAGACGCGGCGCTCGGGCTCGCACCGGGTTCTTATCAAGGGGGATCAGCAGCGCATCTGGGCCTACCATGATGGCGTGGACCTGGGCGGTCCCGCGATGGCCCGGATTGCACGCGATTACGGCTATAGCCTTGCTGAACTGCGCAAACTCTAGGATGATCTTGTTATGAGCGCGCTGCGAGTCGAGTTGTTCTTCGACCATGAGGCCAACAACTGGCACTACCGCGTGCCCGCGTTGCACATCAATGGCGGCGGGACGCCGACCCGCGAGGAGGCGGAGCGAGACTGCCTGTCGGCCATCACATTCGCCCTGGAAGGCGATCCTCAGGATTACGACGCCGACGCTGAGACGGTCACCTTCGACGTGCGCGTCGCTCCGGCAGCTTGAACATCAAAGCTCGGCTTCGGTAAGTCCTCGCCCATGGTCAGTCAGCAATCTGATCCGTATGGCTGGGGCCGTCGCGGTGTCGGCGCTGGTAGTGCTGGCGCGCTGCCTGCCTGGTGACGCAGAGCTGGGTCGCGATCTCCGGCCACCCGATGCCGAGGCCGACGGCGCAGTCGACCAAGACCTCGAGTTCGGCCTCGGCGTCTTCTCGTGCGAGTCGGGCGCGATTGATCTCTTCTAGCACCTGCGATGGGGACGGCTTTGAGACCTGCTGCTGCCGGGCTGCCGGTTGCACTCGTGCCGGATGCCGCCGCTCGGGCCGTGTATGCCTCGCTCTCGGCGCTTGGATCTGCTCACATGACCACCATGCGGGTGAGGTGTGACAATCCGGGTTGCCAGCCCCGCCACCCCCGCCGACTGGAGATGGGACTCGCCCACATGCCGGGCCGGATGGTCGTTGGCAGACAGTAACGGACGCCACGGTCTTTTTGGACACATTAGGTGGTCGTCGACGCGCGGACGGTGTTTGCATCTGGCGGACTTCGGCTGCACAGTTGGTACCAGAGCCAGGAGGGCCGCCGAAGGTGCCGGGCTGAATGCCCAGCGGCACCGGCAGAGAATCAAGATCGCCGTCCCGGAATGGGATGTGCTTACCTGCGGGGTTTCGTCCCCGTCCACTCCCCCATCGCCTGAAGCAAGCGCCTGACATCTGCTTCCTGGGGTGACCAGGGCAAGCAGGGGCCGACTGTTGCGGAACGCGCCGGCTGGGCCAGCACCCGCCGCCGAAGATGACGCGTCCCGGCGAGGAACCTCTTGCTGCCTGTCCCTACGGAAGGAGAGTCACGATGGACAAGCGGCTGTGGCGGTCGGCTCGGCTGTCCATGCCGGATGACCGGTGCGGCGTTGCGGCTGAAGGGCGCCGTCATGGCTAGCGCGGATCAGGCCCGCGGCACCCGGGAGCGGGACAAGCTCACCATCGCGGAGGTGTGCGCCGATCTGGGTATCAGCCGCCGGACCTTCTACGAATGGCGGGCGAAGGGCCGGGCGCCCAAGTGCATCACGTTGCCGAACGGCAGTCTGCGCATCCGGCGGTCGGAGTACCGGCGCTGGCTGGCCTCACGCGAGGAAGCCGCCTGATGAGTGACGGTGGCACGACCTTCGACGCGCGCGTCTACCGGACCGAGGTGTACAAGGGCGCGAAGGTGACCACGTACAAGGTCAGGTGGAAGACGGCCCACCGGTTGTGGAAGGAAGGGTTCCGCAATGCGGCGTTGGCCGACAGTTTCCGCAGCTCCCTGATGACCGCGGCCCGCAAGGGCGAGGCATTCAGCCTCAGCACCGGCCGCCCGGTGTCCTGGGAGCCCAAGGAGTCCACCGTCACCTGGTACGCCCTTACCCTCGACTACACCGCAGCCAAGTGGCCATATGCCGCCCCAAATCACCGCAAGTCGATCGCCGAAGCGCTCACCGACGCCACCGAGGCGATGCTCGCCAGCGACGAGCGGCCCTATGCCGTCGAGGAGATCCGCCGCGCTCTGCGAACCTGGGCATTCAGCGACCGGCTCCGTGGCGTGACCGAGCCATCCGAAGACCTGGCGGCCATCGTTCGCTGGCTGCACACTGCAACCCTGCCCGTGGCTGATCTCAGCCGGCCGGGAACCGGGGGTGCCAGCTGCCGCGCGATACTCAACCGGATCAGCCGCACGCTGGACGGGACAGCTGCCGCGGCGAACACGGCCAACCGGAAACGGGCCGTCCTGAACAACTTGATGCAGTACGCCGTGGAGACCGGCGCGCTGCCCGCCAACCCGCTCCGGACCGTCAAGTGGACCCGTCCGCGCACGCTTAAGAGCGTGGACCCACGCACCGTGCTCAACAGCACTCAGGCCCGGCGGCTGCTCGCCGCAGTCGGCCACCAGGGCGAACGGGGCGCCAGAATGGTGGCCTTCTTCGGCTGCATGTACTACGCGGCACTACGGCCCGAAGAAGCTGTCGACCTACGCCCTGAGAACCTCGCCATCCTCCCCGACCACGGCTGGGGCAAACTGATCCTGACCAACTCCGAGCCCCGCAGCGGCACCTGGTGGACCGACACCGGATCGGCCCGACAGCGCCGCGAACTCAAGCACCGGCCGCGCGGTGAGACCCGCCCGGTGCCCCTCCATCCCGAACTGGTCGCGCTCCTCAGCGAGCACCTCAAGAAGTACCCGCCCGGCCCGGACGGGCGCGTCTTCACGGGCCCACGCGGCGGCATCTTCAACGACCGGGCCTACCTCAAGGTCTTTCACCAGGCCCGTGCTGCAGCCTTCATCGGCCAGGAAGCGGCATCCTTGCTGGCCAGGCGCCCCTACGACCTGCGGCACGCGGCGGTCTCCACCTGGCTGAACGCTGGAGTGCCCGCCCCGCAGGTCGCCGAGTGGGCAGGCCACAGCGTCGACGTCCTGCTGCGGGTCTACGCCAAGTGCATCTCCGGGCAGCAGCACGACGCCATGCGCCGGATCGAGGAAGCCACCATGCCCCGTGAAGATGAGTACATGCCATGGACGACCCGATGACGAAGAGCGGGCAGCGGGCGAAACCTGGGCACGTATTGGGCACAGCCACCCGCATTTCACGGCTCCCCGCCGCATCCAGCCGCACACGGCCCGGCCAGGAAACGAGCAACCCCTGAAGAACGATGACTCGAGGGCGATGACTGCCTTCGTGGTTCGCTTGCTTCCGCCCGGATGGCAGTGTCGAAGGCCTTCGCGGTCGGCAGCGTTGCCGTGCCTATCTCCTGTACCAGGCTCGCTCCGATCTTCATGACCCACAGGGTGAGGAGAGGTTCCGAGGCTCTGGACGGCGAGTTGACTGCGGGAGGGTGCTGCTTTACTGTGTTAGGTACCTAAGACACCGGAAGGACTGAGACGGTGATCCGGTTCCGGGTGGACGCGCGGTCGGCCGTCCCGCCATACCTGCAGATCGTGCAGCAGGTGCGTCAGGCGCTGCGGATGGGCGTCCTCGATGTGGGCGACCAGATCCCGTCGGTCCGTGAGGTGGTCGCCGCCACCGCCATCAACCCGAATACGGTGCTCAAGGCCTACCGCGACCTGGAACGCGAGGGCCTGGTGGCCGCCGAGCCGGGCCGCGGCACCTTCGTGACCAAACGGCCGGATGGCCCGCCGCCCGGCACCCACACGCGGCTCGGCCGCGGCCTGGCCCGCTGGGTGCGCGAGGCGCGCGCCGCAGGACTTGACGACGAATCCATCGAAT
>Ga0306922_10000498_pt1 | contig 32822 bp, 32 predicted proteins | sample sta12Cox44000082_FD_203758 | JGI IMG/M metagenome (GOLD analysis project Ga0306922, IMG submission 203758) | Lab enrichment of tropical soil microbial communities from Luquillo Experimental Forest, Puerto Rico - statoxic.12C.oxic.44.000.082 (v2)... | ecosystem: Environmental > Terrestrial >... | reverse complement strand
AGCGATCCAGCTCGTCTACAATGCGGGGCGCCCCGGGCGCCCGCCGCGGCAAAAAGACCTTTCCCTGGGCACAGCGCGCACGGATCGATTGCGCCCGGACCGATTTATCGCCGACGGTCGCGAGGCGCCGACGGAACACCCATAGCCCGCGCTCGCGCTGCCGCTTTTCGAGAAAGGGCCCGATCCCCTTGTCGAGCTGACCGGCCTCATGGGCCCACTCGAGGGGGTGATACCGCTCGATCAGGTCGAGCTGGGTCTCGCACCAGACGTCGGAAGAGGTTTGCTGATGCCAGCAATCCAACAAGTAGAGATCATCCCGCACGTCGACCCCTGCAACCAAGTGGCAGGTATAGTCACCGCCGTCCTTCGTGACCGCAAAGTCGCTGGCGCCATAGATCCGCAATCGGTCTCGCGGCGGTGCCTCGTCGTACCAATTGAACCAGTCCACCTTGAAGAAATCGCCGCTCTCCGGCATCGGTCGCTGCTGGTAGAGCGCCGACCAGTTTCGGAGATCGCGTTGGGCGGTCTCCATCTGCTCTTGGGTGAACCATTCCGGCCACAACCGCTCGCCGGGCTGGCGTCCGAGCGGGTCGGGCTCGCCGGCGACCGCGATCGCCGGGAGCGACACCACCTCCCATTGTTCGCCGCCCGCCTTGGCCTCTTCGAGCAGGCGCCCAGCCAAGTCGTCATCGTGCCACCGGGTCATGATCACGATGACGGCAGCGTTGGGCAGCAAGCGCGTCCGCAGATCGGCTTGAAACCAGTCCCAGACATGCTGCCGGCTGGTCGGGCTATCGGCCTCGGCGCGACCTCGAACCGGATCATCGATGATCGCCAGCGCAGCGCGCCGACCGGTCACACTCCCGTCCACGCCGACCGCGAAATACTCGCCGCCGCGATCGTTCGACCAGCGTCCGGCAGCGCCCGAATCGGGGGAGAGGCCGACACCGAAACAATCGCGGTAGAACGGTGCGGCGACCAGATTTCGCACGCGCCTGCCAAATCTCTCGGCGAGCTCGCGCGTATGCGAAGCGCAGATGATCGGGGCCGTCGGGTGTCGTCCCATGTACCAGGCGGGGAACAACATGGTGCCGTAAGAGCTTTTGGCAGCGCCTGGCGGAAGAAAGAGCATCAGCCGGCTGATTTCGCCGCGCTCGACTTTCGCCAGTTTCTCCATCAGCAGGCGGTGGTGGCGGGCCGGATAGAGATCGGGCATCGCCAATCTGACGAACTCTTCGAAACTCTCCCGCACCCGAGCTCGGGTCGCCTCTTGCGCGGTCTCGGCCGCACTGGTGCGCGGTTCGGCATCGATGTCGCTGCGCACGCGGTCTGGTGATTTGTACCGAGCCGCTTGCTTGTCGTAGAAGCCCGCAGGCAGGTTCGCCAAGTTTTCCGCCGCCGGACTGCGACCACCGGGCTGCTTGAACAGCACCAGGTCGCCCGGATCCTCGGGCCGGCGCAGCAGCCAGTGCCCCGGATGCGGCATACGCGAGCAGGCGACCAGCCCCGACCACAGCGGGCCACCCTCGAGACCGGAGGGATAGGTGCCGGTCATGTCGAGCCCGTCATCGAACACCTGCTCGTCGAGCTCACGGGCATTGACGAGCAGCACGCCGGTCACTTCCAAGCTGGCGAATTTACGGCGGTGGTCTGGTCGATCGAGACCATAGAACCGGACGTCGAGCTCCCCGCGCTGAATGCCGTCGTAGTCCCTCATCGGAAGGTAATGCTGCGGGACACCCTCGCTGCGAAATTTCCCTTGGGCTGCCGGCACGATCTTGTGCCAACCCGAAAGAATGCTGGCCTCGATGTCGTCGAAGCTCGGCGCGACGATGGCCCAACGCCAGCTGCGCTGCGCTTTATGGGCGTCGACGCGCCCGAGGATCTCGACATAGGCGCCGGTCTTTCGGCCGCCGAAGATCGGCCCGACCAGAGCGCGGGCCGCAGCCCTTGAACGGTGAAAGGCCTCGATCGTCGGGCCTGCTGACGCATAGGTCATGGTCGTCCCCCTCCGACGCCGTGAGTCATGAACCCCGAATGTGAGGTCACGACCGGCCTTTCGGCGTCCGCACGGCAACCGCAAGGGTCACGCCGACACCCAGATCATGTCGGCTCCCATCCGCTTCTGGCGGATCGCGCAGCGCCTGTGGGCGACGCGATCGCCGGGCTAGGGGAGGATGGTCGCCGCGGGGCTGGCCCCCCTTGCCTTTCAAGGATCTTTTTGGACGTCATCGGGGGCAGCGGCGAGGTCGTTTTTGGGCGCCCCGGTTTGCGCGCGCCGGCCGAGCTCTGCCACGATAATAACCAGGCCTTGACCGAGGGAAGGTGATACCGATTTCGGTTGGTGCCGGGAACTCGGACGACCGGCATGCCTTGCCGGATGTACTTTTTTCGCGTTGCGGAACAGATGTCGAGGATCGCCTCGAGTTCATCGCTCTCGGCAAATTCGTCAAGCTCCGATGATTTCCGCCTTGGCTCGGTTGACCTGGGCGCCGCCTCGGGGACGCGGTCATCCACTTGGTGTCTCCTCTCGGGTATAAATGCCCCGACCGTAGCCGCAGATTGGTACACAAAGGCCGCTTAACAGCCGAGGATGCAATTGCCGGAGTTGCTGGTCAAGTGGTTTAATGCTACACCACGTAGCAGAAACAGCTACGCAGTGTAGCGGATAACCCCCGAAAAGAGGAGTGAGGCCGGTGTTAACTACAGAAACCGATTCAGCGAATGCAAAGAGGCCGCCAGGCCGGCCCGCCCTCGGTCCCGAGCAAGGCAAGCGGTGGGCGATGCCCTTTCGGACGACCAGACAGCTGAAAGAACGCCTTGAGGAGGCCTGTCGCGAAAGCCGCCGCAGCATGACGCAGGAAGTCGAGCTGCGCCTCGAACAATCCTTTGAGCGCGACGAATTTTATGCAAATACCCGGTTAGCGAACTTACTTCGATTGATGGTCGCCACGGCAGCACGAATAGAGTCTAAGCATAAGCGAGGTGCTTTTCTTGTCGATTATTTTACTTTTGCCGAGGTTCGTAAAGCCTGGCGACAAATCATCGATGCCCACCAGCCGCCCCGTGAATCGATCACCGAGTTGCCGGAATATATCTACAAGGGATCGAACAGAAAAACCTGGCGCGTGCGGCTGGTAGCTCACGTGCTTCCAGCGCTTACGGCAGAAGCGCCTGACGCAACGGGCCGAGCGCTCGGCGAGATCGGCGACATTGCCGGAGTGTCCGGCCAGGACAAAGCCGGGGAAGTTTCCGAGGTATTTCCGGCGCCGGTCTATGGACGGCTGGCGCGTTTACTGGCGGGGCTGCCCGAAGAAGAAGAGTCCCAACCGGACAAGATTCGTCCCGCCATCATGACCCCTTCGCCCTCTCCGTCGCCGAAGCGATAACCGCCCCGACGAGAGTGGCAGCCTGGCGTAGCGGATCGTCGAGGAGATGCGCGTACCGCGCGGTTGTTGCCGTCGCGGAGTGACCCAACAAGCGGCCGATGATCGGCAGGCTCAGCCCCTGACCGGCCAGGATCGAAGCGAAGCTGTGCCGCAAATCGTGCAGGCGTAGACCCTCGAGACCGGCAGAGCGGCAGATCCGCCGCCACGGGGCACGCAGATCATAACGATACCCGTCCTGGTGCGGGAACAAATAGGCGCTGGGCATCAGCGCGACGTCGGACCGCTCAACGATCTTGGCAAACAAGGTCACTGCCTCCGGCGACAGCGGGACGCGGTGGATTTTCTTCTGTTTGGTATTGGTCGCCGGTTTGGTCCACACTCCGCGGGGCGGCTCGGCATCGGGCTCGAGATGCAGCTGCCCGCGGCGCGCCGAACAGAGTTCGTCCTTACGTGCACCAGTAATCAACAGCAGCCGGAAGATGTCGGCCGCCTGACGGTCCTCGTCTTCATCGAGCGCCCGGCTCAACGCCGCCAGCTCGTCCGCGATCAGATGCCGCTCGCGCGGGGTTTCCGGGTAGCGCTCGACGCCCCGACACGGATTGTCCGACCGGATCTTCCACTTGATCGCCAGGGTGAACAGCTTGGACGCGAGGGCCACCGTCCGGTTGGCCCTATAGGGTGTGCCGTTCTCGCCGATCTTGCGGTGCAGCCGGTCGATGTCGCCGAATTCAATGTCGGCGACTAGTCGGGTGCCGAACTCGGGCTGCAGCCATTGGCTAATCAGGTACTCATTCTGCTGCTGCGAGCGCGGCCGCAGCTTCACCTTATGCTCGGCGCGCCACCGTTCAATGAGGTCATTCATCCGCGGCGCGGAACGCCGCTCGTTCTTCTCGCCTTGCGGATCCTGCCCCTGATCGATCAGGGTTTTGAGCTCGAGCGCTCGCTTCCGGGCCGCCTTCACCTGCCACGGGTCCCGATGCGTGCCGATGGTCAGACGCCGCTCGACCCCATTCTGATTGCGATAATTGAGAACAAAGGATCCGCGTGCCGGTCCGGCTGTCTTGCGATAGCCGAACCCGCGCACCTCCGTATCCCAGTAGATCACATAATGGCGGCCCGGCTCCGGTCCAGCCGCGTCATCGCACAACTTATCCGTCAAAAAAGCGGGCGCGCGCCGCATGTAATTTCCCTTCGCGTGTCAGCGGGGTGTCAGCACCAGGGAGATAAAGATCTTAGCCAAACATATCAACAAGACAGCCGGAGCCCTTCAGAAACTCGGGTTTGATCAAGCGGTTAAGGGAATTTTGTTCATCACATCAACGGGTCAGAAAACCCCTGGATTGAAACTTAAAATCTGCTCCTCGCCAGAGGGTGCGGGTTCGAGTCCCGCCGTCCGCACCAATTAAATAAAAGCGTTAGAGCCTGATTTAGGCTTCGGCTCAGAGCCGCGGCCGTTGTCTGCGGCAGTTTTGTCCCTAGGCTGTCCCTAGACGGCACAAAAAACGGGTCGCCGTGGGCCTGCATTGTGGACAAAGTGCGCGCGACAAACTCGGCCGCCGAACCCCGGGCGCTGGCAGCACCCATGTGCGTGGTGACGGTGCCCCCAAGACAAGGGCACCCGCTGCCTGCCAACAAATAACGGGCACACCCTGTGAAAAAGTCTTGTGCCCCATCCTTCGTCACGATTATATATCACATACAGCGCCTGTGTAATCGGGAAGTGGGATGGCGAAAATGGACCATGTGGAGGAATTTATTGAAGCTCTGCGTTGCGAGTTGCCGCCTGTTTTTCTGGGCTCGAAGGTGGACGAGCTGACCGGCGGGGCCATCTGTTGGGGGACGACGCAAAACCGGAGAAGCCGGCGCGAAATCCCGAACGCTGATGCGATTTTTGTCAGGTCGGGCAACAGGACGCTCGTAGCCCGCGACCCTTTTCTCGCATGGTTCGCCACGACCCTGGGAGCGCGCCGGCCGCCGCCGACGCTGCCGGCACCGCGGCGCCCGCGGCGCGTCCTGCCCGCTGGCGAGCCAGCTCGGGCCAGCCGATGAGGCGCCCCGATGTCCTTCGAGGGAAACCGCGGCCGCGCGCCGCCTGACGCGAGAAGCGCGCAAAGTCACCATCCCAACATCACCACCCCGAGCTTTAGCCCGCAGCACGATACGGCGCCCAGTCAGCTGCCGCCAACGCAGGCAGAGATCCTGAGCTTTCGAGAATTCCGCAACCCCGCGGGCGCGCTGTGGGTCGCGATGCCCGCGCGGCAGCGGCGCGGTCCCGATGACCAGGTCGCGCTCGATGAGTGGGGGAGGCCAATCTACGACGCCGTTATCGAGTTCCGCGACCGCGCAGCGCGCGACCGGTTCAATGCGCTGCTGCTCGCGGCCCTGCGCCACCAACACCCTGAGGCGTTCGCGGGGGCGGTGGCGTGACCGAGCTGATCCCCGAGGTCGCCGCCGCTGACGCGCTCGCTGATGCCCAGTGGTTTGATGTGCAACCGGACCGGCGCTACCGACTGCGGCGCCGCTGGGCAATTCGCTCGCGCGGCCACAGCACCTTTCTGCGGACGCCCATCATCGGGCCCGACCACCCCGGCCCCGACACCGAGGCCGTCGCTGAGCGCGCCTGGTGGACCGCCGCCTATCCCAACCTGGAGCCCAAAGCCCGCGACGCGATGGTGCGGGCGGCCAGAAAGACAGCGCGGCCCACCCGGCGCCGAGCCCCAGCTGCCCGTGGCTCGCCGTAGGGCGCGCTCCGCAAAAAATTGGCCGGGCGTTGGAGCACCCGGCCAACCCTTCCCAAGGAGATTACCAAGCTTCTGAGATTAAAGGGCTTTCCAAATATGGCAGAAAATTCTGGGAAATCCACCCTCGGGATCGCCCTCCACTACGCCGAAAAATTCGGCTGGCCGGTGTTTCCCTGCAAAACCTGGCCCGACAAAGCCCCGCTGACCCGAAATGGCTGGCGGGATGCATCAAAAGATCCGGCGGTCATCACCGCTTGGGGGGAACGTTGGCGACAGGCGCTGATCGGGGTCCCGACCGGCAAAGCTTCCGGTTTCGTCGTCCTCGATATCGACGTCAAGGACCCGCGTGCCAATGGGTTTGATACGCTCGGCGGCAGGTTTGGGCTTGATGTCCTGCCGCCAACGCGGATGGTTCACTCCGCCTCGGGGGGGCTGCATCTGCACCTCGATCCGGGCGAACATGCAATCTGTAATACAGTCGGCGAGAAGGGCCGCGGCATTGGCCCCGGGCTCGATTGGCGCGGTGAGGGTGGATACGTCATCGTGCCTACCCATCTCATCCCGCAGTCCGATCCCAACCGCCCGAGCTATTGGTGGGACCCCATCTCCGGTCCCGACACGCCACTCGCCGCGGTCCCCGCCATGCTGCTGCCGCGCGCCCCAGAGCGCAAACCTCGCAAGCCGGTCGAAGCGGCTGATGGGCTCTCGCCTTATGCGCGGGCGGCACTCGACTCGGCTTGTCGCCGGATCGTCCGGGCCGCCAACGGGGAGCAGGAGGCTACCCTCAACAGCGAATGCTTTGCGATCGGCAGTCTGGTGGGTGCGGATGCGATACCCGAGCATTTTGCTCTCGAAGTTTTGTTGTGGACCGCCACGCAAATTCGTGATTACGACCCGCGCCGCCCATGGCGCGCGGCCGAGCTCAAAAATAAGGTAAGGCGGGCTTTTGATGCCGGCTGCTCCCGGCCGCGGGAGAGGCGCCGTCATGGCTGAGGACTTCTGGGGCGGCAATCCAAAGCTCGCGGCCGCGACCGCAGCTTTGGCGGGGCAATACCGGCTGAGCCGCGGCAATAGCCACGATCCGCCTGACCCCGACGACATAGGCGAGCTGCGCGCAACCGCGGTGTGGCAGGGCCACGCCTATGTCCGTGAAGTCGACGGCTGTTGGCGCGACGAGTACGGCCGCACTCTGCGTCGGGTTGAGCGCATCGTCTGGCGCAACGCCGATCACGATCTTCCGGTCACCCGCATCGGCGAGCCGGAACCCGACCCCGACGGCCGCATGTACCAGAAAGTCCGGTACGGTGACGAGCCGCCGAGCTACGTGCCGGCCGATGAATTACATGCGATCGGCAGCGGGTGGCAAGTCGAAGAGCCGCCGCCGCTATGGCAGCCTCAGCGGCTCAGCCGATGGTTCAACAAGGATATCTCCGAGCGCGAGTGGTTCATGGAAAACTGGCTCCCGCTCGGCCAGTGCATCGGGCTGTACGGCATCCCCGGCGTGCGCAAAAGCCTGTGGCTGTTGCAGGCGCTGATCTCGGGGGCGCTCGGCCATCACTTCTGCGGCTTGCCGGTCGAGCCCGGTCCGGTGCTCGGCTTGTTCTGCGAGGACGACGACGAGGAAATCGCGCGGCGCGCGGATAAGATCCTCGAACACTACCTCCGCAGCTTTGGCGAACTCGTCCACTGCCACTGCAACTCGCTGGTCGGCGTCACGATGACCGATTTCGTCCGATTCACGCGGTCGGGGCGGATAGATACGACCCCGGTGTTCACGCATTGGCGGGAACAGCTCCTCGACATCAGGCCACGGCTCGCCACCCTCGATGTCGGTGCCGATTTCTTCGGCGGCAACGAGAATGATCGCGGCCAAGTCGGCTCGTTCCTCCGGTTGCTCGACGGCACCTTCCATGAAGCCCATTGCGCCGGGGTGTTCTCCGCCCATCCGTCGCGGCGCGGCGTCGCCCAGGGCACGCTCGACTCGGGCTCGACCGGCTGGGAGGGCGGTGTGCGCGCTCGGCTGGCGCTGCATGATCCGGCGGTTGAGGAAGGCGACGAAGACGAAAACCTCGTCGCCAGAATGCTGCGCGTCGCCCTCACCCCTTCCAACGAGCGCATCCTGACCCGCGCCAAATCCAACTATGCGATTCCGGGCGACGAGATCCCGCTGGTACTCAAAGACGATGTCTTCGTCCCCAAGAACATCGTTCCCGGTGCCACGCCGCGCACCGGCCCGATGCGCAACAAAGCCTGCGACGCGAAGTTCCGCGATTTGCTCGACAAGGTCAGAGCTGACGGGCGCTACGTCAACGACAACAAACCAACGCCCCGGCTCTATGCGCCAAAGGTCCTTGCCCGCCACGAAGACCACGGTGATTTCACTGAGAAGGAGTTCGAGAAGGCGATGGACCGACAGCTCGGCAAGACCATCGAGTACCGCGACGAGAAACACGCCAAGAAGTGGCACCGCACCTTGGCACCCAAAGATGCACCACCAGTCCCATAACCAATGGTTGGGCTGAAAACATGGGCTAAGTCCTTCTGCGCGCTAGCCCCTCCTTGCTAAGTCCTTCTACGCGCTAAGCTCCGATGCCGGGCTCCTATTCAACTAAACGATCGTTATGATATCAATGACTTACGCCCTTCGAGACCCCCCTTTACTACTACGTAGTAAACCCGCCGGTCCCCGGCAGGGATGGCCCTGTCCCCCTCTTGGGGTCGGGAGACGGCCATCCTGGAGGGGGGGCGGAGGTCCAAACCAACCGCTAGCCACAAATGGACCCGAAAAACCCGAGACCGCTTGGCGAGCCACTTTGTGGCGGGCGAAACAGCAACGAGAGCGATGCCGCTGCCGCCGGGCCCCAGATGGCTAGAGAATGTTGTTCACGCGCGGAAACCGGAGCGGCCGTCTGGTCGGGGGCTGGTCGATGTCCTCTCGGGCTATTACCCCGAGCCGGACTGAATGAACCGGCAACCGGGCAGAGTAGGCGACAGCCGTGACCCGACCGCCGATCCATGCCAGCATCCCAGCGCGCCACGCTGACCCGCCGACAGAGCCCTCCGATGAGCCCAAGTAACGCGTTACATCGCCCGCCGCCCTCGCGCATCGCCGCGCGCGTGCGCAGGCATCGCCAGCGCCGGGAGCGCGGGGAAGTGCCCGTCACAGCCGTCCTCAGCCACGGCTTTATTCGGGCGCTCGTCGATTACGGCTGGCTCCAGTCCGATCAAATGTCCGACCGCCGCGCGGTCGCCGCAGCTTTTCGTGGCTTTTGCGCGCGAGCTTTCGCCGTTTCGCGCGCGGATGACGGCTACGAATGGTATTTCAAGTAACGCGTTACAGCGCTCCTCGGCACGCCCCTCACCAATCTCGTCGAAAGAGGAGTGGTTCGAGCAGAAAATATGGCGTAGCATCAGAGGCTTAGACAAAAAATTGGGAAATTGCCGAATGATTTCGATTCTTCGCGACGCTGCAAGATGCCGCGCGTTCCCGCCGGGCTGAAGCGATCGACCTGCGAGAGCCGCCTCAGCGTCGACGTGAGGCAGTGGAGCCGCGGGCTGCGGCCCGGCGGTCATTTCTCCGTCACATGGTCGCGCGCCGGCACGCGGTTCGCGCGGCTCGACGCCCACGTCCACGTTGACGCGGTGCAGCTGGCGCTTGTCTGGTGCCCGCCGGGTGGCAGCGAACTGCCGCGGGCCTCCCAGATTGTGCGGCTCGACTGGACCACCTGCCGCCTGACCTCATGCCATCGCCGCGGCGATCGTGCTTGGTTCCGATGCCCGAAGTGCGACCGGCGCTGCGCGTTGCTGTATAGCGGCGACAGCTCTTCCTTCGCCTGCCGTCGGTGCCAGGAGCTAGCCTACGAGACCCAATCGCAGAACCCGCACTTTCGCGCCCTCACCAAAGCCCAAAAGCTCCGCATGCGGCTGGGCGGAAGTTCGAGCCTCCGCGATCCGCTCCCTGCGCGACCGAAGGGCATGCACAAGATAACCTACTTACGGTTGTGCAGCAAGGAGCTGCTCGCGGCCGGGCGCTGGATCGGCCACCTCGCCAAGCGGTACTTGCCTTCCGGTGGGGCCGGAAGGCAGGACAATTTGGTGCGGCTTGCGGATCTTGTGCCGAGAAGGCGACCAATTGGTCGCTTCCGACGCCGACCGCAGCGCGATGCGACGTGACGGGCTCGCGACGGCGCGCTGAAGCTCGATTTTGATCGCCGCTTGATGCTTTTAGTTTCGCGGCTCTGCGATCACGTCCGATGCCGACGCTCTCGCCGATGCGCGCACCGGCAAGAACGGTCGCCATCGCCTGGTCGGGCACGGCGCGGGACGCGAGGGGGGCCCCTTACCGGGGGGTGGGGCATTTATGCGTGGCAGGCACGCGCGAAAGGGATCCCTTTGCCTCTCTGACCCGCGGTGATTTTACGAGGGGGGTGAGCGAGGATCCGATGACCAGCCGCCGGCGGCCAGCGCGGTTGCGGCAGCGTGGCGGAAAATCTGGCTTTCCGCGGCATTAAATACGCGACGGTCGAAGCAGTGCCGGGTGATTGCGCTCTGTTCCCGGGCGAGGCGGGGAGGTCATTCCATTAGTCAGCGACGCTTTACGGGCGGCATGGCCACGCGGTTCAGGTGACTTCCACTTGTGACGTTCCCGAGTTGCAAAAGTGTAGATGCCAGGTAAGATTGCACTTCTGCAATCGCATCGCTGCAAAAGTTTATAAGAGAGAGACAAATATGACAGTTAGCCGCAAATGGCGCGTCACTGAGCTGAACCTCGTCAGCAGGGCCTCCAAGCAGCGCCAGAGCGAGGATCGGGTGCGCGCCGATGCCTGGCGCAAACAACGCGAGGCCGAGCTGGAGGCGGTCGTCAACCGCTCCTATACCGGCACGGAGTTTCCCGAAATCCGCGCGCTGGTCGATCGCGCCGCTACACTGATGGCACCCCTTATCGAGGAGTTCGATCGACTCGCCACCGAGTGCTATCCGGCCGAATTTGCCCGGCCGCGACTGGGGATTCAACTCACCCCCGGCGGCTTCCCGCCGGATGTGCGCGACAAGGTGCGGCGCGACGCCGCCAAGCATCTGACCGCGCGGCACGCCTTCATGCTGGCGAACTCGGCGACCTACACGACCGAAATGATGACCGAGGCCACCCTGCACGCCACCGACAATCCCGAAGTCGTCGAGATGTTGGAGAGACTGGCGGTGCCCAATCGTGCGACCCCAACCTTGGAGCCGCCAGGGCCGGCGATCGGTATCCTGCGCAAGTTGTTGCCTCATCCCGAGCAGTGGGGGTTCGAGGGCTATAGCGACGGATCGCCTTTGCTGCCACAGGGCGCGCCGACCAAGGTGCTGAAGGCGCCGGAACAGAGCGGCGAATGACCGGTCTCCCGGCCTCCGTCACGATCGGGCCGTCACCGCCGGAGCTGGAGCTTGGTGACGACGATAGCGATGAGCGCCGTTACCGCGACAGCGGTCAGGATGGCCTGAGCGCCATACAAGCCGCCGTGGCCTTCTTCCCCGAGGCCGTTGCAGTCAAGCCTCCGGAAGCGCTGCGCGCTGCTATGTTTGCCTGTTCGGGATCGCCGGACAGCTCTCGATATCGAGAAGCGACCACATTTCGCGCGATGCCGGACATGGGCTGGGAGGAGGCGCGGATCGCGCTCAACCGGCTGCTGAGCCCGATACGGTACAGCCTCCGGGACCCGCGCCGGTACGTCGCTCTGGCGGAATTCGTCCTTACCGCGACCGGCTTTACTGGCTTTGTCGGCCGGCGGGGCGAGCACGCGGTAAAGCTGCGCGACGGACTTGGCGATGCGCGCGACAAGCTGCTCCATCGCCTGAACAGCAGTTTGCAGAGGGCAGAGCGCCTCGCCATGCAGCTCGCCAGCCCGATCACGCTGCATGGCGATATGGACGGCGCCCCCCGATCCCTCGCAAACTCGATCGCCTGTGCGTTCGAGGCGAGGGTGCCGACCGCAGCCGACGAATGGGTGCGGATTATCGACGCCACGCCCGATCAAGCCATGACCGCGCTCGATTACCTTCGGGTCACGCTGGCGCGATGGGACGCCCGTCACCCGGTCGCGGCCGATGTCCTCAACCGCCTGGCCGGAGGCGACTCGCCGACGGCAGCGCAATACGCCGAGGCAATCCATATCGCCGACATGCTCGTCTTCGCCAGCGAGAAGCTGCTCTTGCTCTATGCCGGCATCATCTACTCAATGCCGATCTATCGGCTGTACCCCGCCGTCTCCGAAGCCGAAGCGATCGCCTTGTGGTGGCCCTGGGGTCGCCCGGCGCCTCTGGTCGACGGCGGCCCGCCACGGCCCCCAAAGCCCGGCAAGCAAACCCTCGACCCGTCCCTAATCACCGCGACCCGACCGCAAGACGTCGTCCGCGAGGTCATGCAGAAGACCGGCATCAACCGCACCACGGCGCAGCGCATGACCGCTAGGATGCGGACCCGGATGCGGCAGAAGCGGAAGATCGAAGCAGCACACCTGCTCCGCCTCGGACACAGCAAAAGCGAAGTCGCCCGCAAGGTCGGCCTCTCGGCTTCCCGCATCTCGGCAATGTTTAAGGGCGAAGAGTTCCCCCGGCGCTGACGGGGCGCTGGCGCGCGGTCGGCTGACTTCACCGCGCGTCGAAGGCCGCGAAATGCGACGGAACAACGGGCGTTCCGCAGCGAGGCGGAGCGTCATGTTCCGTCAGTCAGCCCTAACGGCGCGAGCTACGATAGTTCGAGCACTCAATCGCCAATCGGTCTAATGCCCCCCTCCAATGCCGCCATGGCGAGGCGAATGGTCAGCGGCGGCTCCTCCTCGCCTCGATCCCACGTCTCGACCCGTCGCTTGCCGTAGTCGAGCACGGCAGCAGCACCCGCTTGGGTTAGCCCCCCGGTTGACCCATACATCGGTATAAACTTCGTTTGGGTTGGCCGGAATGTCCTCCGGCTTATTCCCCGATTTACAGTAAGCTTTTCACTCCCTTCGTTTTGAGATTGAGGTCCTGCACAAAATCTCGGGCCTCATCGAACGAGCGCCAATTCAATTCTTAGGCTTCATTTTAGTCGTTCCGAGCCAATCCGGCCAGTTGACCCAGTCACTGGTATAAACGTTGGATGGGTTGGCCGGAATATCTTCAGGCTTGTTTCCTGATCTACGGTAAACCCTCCACTTCGCTTCTGATTTGATCCTGAGGCCGTGCACATAATTACGGGCTTCCTCGAATGGACGCCAACCGCCGATGCGACGCAAGCTAGCTCCTAGCCAATCCGACCAGCTAACCCAGTCATCGGCATAAGCCATCTCAGGATGGGTCGGAATGTCCTCAGGCTTGTTTCCTGATGTGCGGTAAGCCCTCCATTCCTTATGTGATTTCAACCCGAGGCTATGTACAAAAGCACGGGCTTCCTCGAACGGACGCCAACTGCGCGAGGCCCATTTCTCGGCCCACTTACCATTTCCGAGCCAATCCGCCCAGTTGACCCAGTCATCGGTATAAACCAGGCTTGGGCTGGCCGGAATATCTTCAGGCCTTTCCCCTGATTGGCAGTAAGCCTTCCATTCCGTTTGCGATTTAATCCCGAGGCCGTGCACATAATTACGGGCATCCTCGTACGGACGCCAACCGCCGATACGGTGGTGGTGCCTGCCTCCGAGCCAATCCGCCCAGCTAACCCAGTCATCGGCATAAACACGCCATGGAGTGCGCGGAATGTCGTCGGGCTTTTTCCCTGATTTGCAGTAAGCCTCCCATTCCTTTTGCGACTTGAGCCCGAGGCTGCGCACATAAGTGCGGGCCTCTTCGAAAGAGCGCCAACCGCCCATACGTCGGCCAGCGCCGAGCCAATCGCTCAAGCTCGTCCAGCCCACATCGGGGTAAGTCTCGTTAGGGTTGTTCGGGATATCGCTGGGTTTTTTACCTGACAGGCAATAGGCCCGCCATTCCGTGCCGTTCTTGAGTTTAAGACCACGCACAAACGCACGCGCGTCTTCGAAAGAGCGCCAGTCGATACGACCCCGTCCGGTGCCGAGCCAATCACCCCAGTCCACCCAACCGGCGGCGGCGTAAACCAAATAAGGGGCGGTCGGGATGTCGCTGGGTCTTTTGCTCGACTTACAGTAGGTCCACCATTCCTCTGTGCCGTTGAGCTTAAGGCCACGGGCAAAATCACGGGCTTCTTCGAATGGACGCCAGCTAAACTTACCTTGGCGACCAGTACCGAGCCAATCCCCCCAATCGGCCCAGGAATCTGTATAAGTTCTTTGTGGATTGCTCGGAATGTCGGCTGGCCTGTTTCCCGATATGCAGTAAGCCTCCCATTCCTTTACTGATTTGAGATAAAGATCTTGTACAAAAGCGCGAGCCACCTCGAAGGGACGCGGGTTCACGCGCGCGACGGTCTCCCACACCTGTGTCGTGATCGCGTCGGCGAACTGTTCGAGCGACATTCTGAATCCGATCGGCACCGTGCCGCCGAACTTGAGGATCCGCTCTCTCGGCTTGCGCGCCTTGGGAGTAGGGCCGCAAAAAATCGCCTTGAGTTCCTCAACGATGCGTGTGTCCTGCGTCGACAGCGCGCTGATGATGCTAACGACCTTGCGGAAGGTCGTCGTCTCCGCGAACTCATCGAACCACTTGCCATCCGGCACGATGATCGGGACGACGATGTAGCCGTATTTTTTCCCCTTGGCCTTGCGCATGGCGCGGCCAGAGGCTTGCACGATGTCGATGACGCTCTGCTTCGGTGCGGCGAACATCACGTAATCGATGCCGGGTACGTCGACGCCTTCGGTCAGGCAGCGAGCGTTGGTCATCAGCGCGGGGAACGCGGTCGTCTCTTCGAACTCATCAAGCATTTGTTTGCGCACGCCTGCTGACATCTCGCCGTTGACGTGGAAGTTAACAGTATACGGGCCGATGCCGAGGTAGTTCAGCACGTCCTGCACTTCGCGGAAGTCCTTGGCGGCTCGAATACTCCTGTTGAACACGAGTGCGTGCTTGACGCCGTACTCCTTCATGGCGCGCTTCACCGTGATGGCGGCGGCCATGTCTTGAGCTTGGGCTTCCTCAAGATTGTGGCCCAAATTGAGCAGCCGGTTACTCTTGACCAGCTCGTTCACTTCCGATTCGGTCACCGAGTAAGTCACGATCTTGTAGTCGGAGATGATCCCGAGGGAGATCGCCTCCTTAAATGTCATGGTGAAGAAGCGCTGGCCGTAGTCCTTCTCGTTGTCGTCCATCGAGAACGACAGGTCGACGTCGCCGCCGATCTTCCGCTCGGTCGCGGTCATAAACAGCCGACGGCGCGCCTTGATCGCGTCGTCGTGCAGCAGTGTGGCGAACTCTCGATCCCGCGCGCCAACCGTCCGGTGCGCCTCATCGAAGATGATTAGGTCGACCTCGACGGCGGCCAGTTTGGCCGCACCAGCCACTTGTTTGCTGCTCTGATAGGTGGTGAAGATGATCTTATGGTTGCCGAGCTTGCGCAGCCACGCTGCGATCTCGTTCGCGTCGGTCGTCGTCGGCAAGCCGCTGTCGTAGCGCTCGTCCACGAACTCATCGTTATCGAGGCCGCCTACCGAATCGTCACTGGCCACGCACAGCCAAGCGGGCGTCTGCCTCTTGGCGACGAGTTCGCGCATCCAAACGGCAACGCTCTGCTTGATCAGGCTGAGGCTCGGAACCGCGACGATGATGGACTTCGCCTTGAGCGCCTCAGCGATCCAAAACGCCAGCAAGCTCTTGCCTGTGCCGCAAGGCATGAGCAATCGGCCACGCGTGTGGTTGATGAAGTGCTTGACGGCCTCGGCGATCGCGCGATCCTGCTTCCATTCAGGTCGCGGCGCGAATGCTGTCGGGCGGGCCGGGGCGTTCTCGATGATGGTGCGACGGATCAGTGACCAGTCGGCCTCCTTCCACCGGTCGAGGCCAATCTCGACCACCTTGTCGCCCATGAGATCCCGATTGCTGATCGGCCTCGCGGTAGTGTGGACGATGACGGCCAAGCTGATGTTGCGCCGGGGCGCTGATGAAAGCCCAAAGAACGTGCTGAGCTCCTCCCAGCCGAGCGCCGCGTCTTCGTCAGTCCGGTACTTGGCCTGAATGACCCAATACGTCCCGTCGCGGTGCTGCGCGATCAGGTCGATGCCTTTGTCGTCCCGCGGCAGGCCAATTGCTGTAAGCACGCTTGCAGGCGCTTGGCGCAGCAGCCAAACCTTTTTCAGCGCGGTCCGATATTCGGGCGCGGTTTGCAGATAGACCTGCGCGAGCCGTTCGGTGACGTCGCCCTTCTCCTTTTTAGAAAGGGCGCGCACGCGCAGGCGAAAATCCTCGAATGACGGGCAGTCAACGATAAAGCGATCTATACGGTGCATGAGCTTTCTCGTTTGAGCGCGATGGTCAGCGCAGATTGACAAAGCTGTCGACGAAATCGTCGTACGGTTTGGCACAGGTCCACGGGCTATCCTTTGGGATACCGCGGCTGCGACAAAAGTCATTCAACATCCTGTGCACCGGGACCCGTATCATGTGGGGTGGTTGACGTCGATGAGCCCATATTGTCGATGGCGGCAATGAGGGCAGCTCCTGTGGCTCGACTCAAACCGTCGATATTCGCGGTTTTTCATTTCATGCCCGTAAGGTGGGGCGTTGTAGGGCACGCCCTTGATAATTCCGGCCAAATAATTGCGAGCCCGCGCCCAAGGTGCGGAGTTCGCCGGCACGGCATCTTTCCGCCGCGAGCCCCCAGCCCTCGCTACTCCGATACCTCCGGCTGGTAACTCGCCTCCGTAGTATCTTCCCGCTGTCACTCGCGTGTGGGCGCGGATTGAAACGTACCTGGCGTCGGCCACGGTACCCCTTCGAGCGCGACGGCGGCATATTGGGCGGAGGACGCCAAGCCGGAGTCGTGCGCGGCGGTGGATCATCGGTCAGCTTGATGATTGCCGGCACGTGATTTTCGGGAATCCGCCGATCGCCCGTACACCACTTCGATACCTGCTGTTGCGCGATGCCGAGCGCCGGCGCCAACCGTTTGCCGGAATATCCGACCGCGCAATCCGAGAACACAATTCCGCTGGAGTCACAACTCTAGTTCCGAGGGGTCGTACACCCACAAAATACGCACCATCACCTAGACCCCTTACACCCAGGCCCAACCTGATTAACACCCAGGCCCAAACGCAGAGGCCGCTCCCGAGCCCGCTGACGCGCATTTGCTTGGCGCCGGGCCGTTCCTTTGCCACCGTCGTCAACAATCGCTCTCCACGGCCCTCCGGCGAGCAATCGAACGCCAGTGTGAACTACATCACCCTCTCGGCCCGATTTCTTGAATAAATCCTGGCCTATAAAGGAGGAGGTGCCCCCGCAGATTTCCAGACCGGCCTGATACAAGTTCCCATAGCCGGCCTGCTCGAGGGGTCCCGAGGCAATCTGGCGCAAGGTTCCCACGGTAATCTGGCGCAGGGTTCCCACGGCAATCTGGGGCAGGTCCCGAGGCCCCGTCGCACCCCCCAACAGAAACCGCGCTCCCGAGACTCGCTGACGCGCTTCCCGGCGCCGCCTGGCCTGGCCCCTGCCGCGGCGTTTTGATCGCGCTCAGAAGGCCCTGGCGCGGCCCGCACGAGGCACCAACGCACTCACCCCACCCTCCGGCCACCGCCATACCCTTCCGCGCCAGCTAATCCCCGGTCCCGACCTGGCAGCTCGACCCGGTATCCAGCAATTCCCGAGTCTCCCGCTCGACCCGGCGCCTCGCCCCCGATCCGCTCCGGCGGCCGCTGGCGCCAAGAACCGCTTCGAGCCTATCGCAACACCCTCCGCAGCGCTTCCCCCAGCTCCACGGCCCGCCCAAGCGATCGGCAAGGGCTGCTGCAGGACAAACGACAGCCGGCGATGGAAGAGCCGCGGCAAACGCATGCGGCGGGAAAAGCGGTTCGGGCAGCTCGACGCGCCTCCCCAAATGATCGGGCCGCTCGCCCGACGCTCCCCCCGATCGCTCCCGGCCTCGCCGTCACCGCTCATGCCAGGAACGCGCCGGACCCATCACACAGCCGCCCCGGAACTTCCCTCGCTCCTCGGGCCGCCGCAGGCAATTCCCCGGCAACCCGACCCACAGCCGGCGCCCGCAGCTCGATAGGTCAACTCCCTCGGCCGACCGGCGCCCGATACAGTACACTGCAGTAGCGCCGGTCACTGCAAGCCAATGGCGCGGCACTGCCGACGCGCTGCGTCTGATGTTTCCAATGTCTTTGAAATGATCATTGCAGTGGCCGCCAGTAACGCAATCACTGCCGATCGACAGCCAGTAATGCAGACGCACGGGCCGAGCAAGCCGCGCGGCATTCTCGAAAGATCCAGGCCACTGCGCATCGCATTACCCCAGCCCCGTCACAAGCCTGTTTTTACGGCGCTCTCGCTTGGCAATCGGCATAAAGTTGCGCCAGCAGCAGGCGTACCACCTATGCATGCGCCCGGGCATGCCCCCCTGGGGGGCGGATCTGAGTGCCCAATTCGCCGGGTTAAATGACCCCCTTTCCGCGCTTGGTACACCCGCCCCCGTCTAATCCACACGACTGCCGCCGTTGGCCGTCCGCCTCGCTGTGGCAGGGTTTGACAGGGTATTGAGCCGACCGGCGAATGAGCTCGCGACTACCGGAATAGGACTTTGCTCGTCCTCCGTCAGCAAAAGTAGCACAATGGAGCGAGTGTCGGCGCTGCTGCGGTAGCGAGAGTCTACTGTGAGGTTTTTTTTCGCCACTGGCGACGGAATCGCTGTGATTAATCGTGCTCAACCGCCGAAGGATACCTAACGCCCGCAATCAGCGCCAACGGCGGCGACAGGGATAAAGTCTGAGCTAGAAGAGACTATTCGTCGAGGGAGTAGAATGGTTAAATTTAAATAAAAGAACTCTTTCATCGCCTGAAGAGCCCGAGAGATCGACTTGTACCAAGTCACGCCCTTTTGTGTCACAAAGTCATCGCGGAGAGATGCTAGAAGCGCGATTATTTTTATCCACAGCCTGTGATTAAGTGTATTTCGGAGATAACTGTATTTGCTCGCTTGACCGCCGGCCGCTGTGGGTAAACCGTCGTTCTCGGACGGCGCGCATATGGTTTTTCGACACCGGTGGCGCCCTTATGACACAGCGGCTGGGGGTCCGCGCGACTTGGCCAGTGAAGTTGGCTGCGATGCACACTCTTCTCTGGGAGGCCAGGACTTGGTCACCGGGAGTCTGGGAAATCTTGGTTTGGCTCATCTGGAGGACCGTTTTGGCCTATGTATCCACAAGCCTGGCAGAGAGTGCCACCACTCACGAGGGCCTCTCGGTGCTGGTGCCTTGTCTCAACGAAGCCGAGAACCTAACGGAGCTAGTCCGCCGTGTGCGTGCCGCTTTCGCAAATCCAGACATGGGACCCGGCCCGGCGCGCGAGCTGATCCTGATCGACGACGGCTCCTCGGATGACACGTGGCCGACGATGCGGCGGTTGAGCGCCACCTGGTCTGAGCTTCGGGTGGTTCGACACCCAACGAGGTTGGGCATCCCAGCCGCATGGCGTTCTGGGCTCCGGCACGGGCGTGGAGCTTGGGTCTGTGTGCTGGATGCGGACCTGCAATACGACCCCGAAGAAATCGCGCGCCTATGGGCCGCTCAGAAGGCAACTGACGCGGACGTCGTGCAGGGCACCCGTGCCACGCGAGAGCGTCGTCATGACCTCCGGTACCTGCTGTCGCGCGGCCTCAATGCGCTATTGAACAGCACCTTTGACATGTCACTCCAAGACAACAAGTCCGGCTTTTTCTTGTGCCAACGAGAGGTGCTCCAAATGCTCTTGGGGTTTCGTCGGCATTTTCGCCACTGGCAGTGCTTCGTCATGGTGGCGGCTCACCACCACGGGCTCAACATCCACCAAGTTAAAACGCCGTTTCGACCCAGGAGCGCCGGTCGTTCCGCGTTCGGCCGCATTCCGATCGGCTCCACCGTCGGCGTTGCCCTCGATTTGTTGACCGCCCTTAGCGAATACCGGCGGAGACGAGCTTGACCCGCTTGATGGACGGGAACGCGCAGCGCGACGCAGACCCGACCCATCGAGCCCTCATCCCCAAAACCCTGCAGACCGACGCCGACGTGTGGCAGAAAACGATGGCGGAATACAAACGTCTCATGCCGCTCGACGGCGATCCCGAGTCTCGCCTGCGGGCGCTCGGTCGCGCGTATGCCAAGTATTCGCCCCACCGAGCGGCGCTTCCGCCCGCTCCCTTGGCGGGGCGGTGCCCAGTGTGCGGAGCTGAGAGCGTGAGCCCGCTACTCGCACGACAACCCGGCCCCCTCCTCTACGGCCGATGCGGCGAGTGCGGGCACGGGGTGCTGCTCGACCGCGGCGACTACCCGCTCAATGAACCCTACGACGGAGATGGCTACTACGGTCAGCGCGACCGTTACGGAGTCGGTTACCATGACTACGGAGGCGAAGCCGCGTATCGCGAAGCCAAGGGCGAGCGAGTGATGGCTCGGATAAGCGAAATCGCCGGCGAACCGTTCAGACGGTTGCTTGAGGTGGGCAGCGGTTACGGTTTCACCAGGGTGGCGGCCGAGCGCCGAGGGCTCTTCACCGGCGGGGTTGATGTCAATCCGCATGCCTGCCTTGAGGCCGAGCGTCGATACGGCCTGAAGAGCTACCCCGGGACGCTGTCCCAAGCGTTGGCGGATCCCGACTCAGATATCACCGCTGCTGGGTGGGACGCAGTGCTCTACCAGTTCGTGCTCGAACACTTGCCCGACCCTCGGCTCGAGCTCCGTACCGCCAGCGTGGCGCTCTCTTCCAGCGGCTGGCTCGCCCTCTGGGTCCCGAGCATGGAGGCAATGGAAATCGAGGTGTTTGGCGCGTCCTATCGTTCTTTCCGAGCCGATCATCTGCACCTCTTCTCACGCGTGTCGCTCTGCCACCTGCTGGCATCGAGCGGCTTCGAGCCGCGCTGGGTCGAGACTACCTGCAGCATCCACCTGTTCCAGGGTTTTCTCAGCGCACCAGAGCTTGACCGGCTCTATGCGAGGGGCCTCGCCCCGGACTTCTTTGTCTTGGCCAGGAGACTCACATGAAATTCCCATTTGTCGTCCTCCCTGATTTGACCGACCGGGAGCTTCAAAGGTACCATGGGCACATCGACTCGAACGCAAGCGGCTGGCATCGGCGTTTCACCGAATCCATCTGGCGCCGCCATCAGCATCCCTCCAACGCGCGCTTGTCGGGCTGGAAGCACGAAGGAGACAAAAAGCGGCGACTATTGCACTTCTACGACGAATACGGCCTCGAAGGGCGGGCCTTCGTCTTGCGTCATGCCTATTTACACCTAAACCTCACTTTACCCGAGGAGTCGATCGAAGAGTACCGGGCCGCCATCGCCGAGGGGCTACGCCAAGGAGCCTGGCGGAGCGAAGCCAGCTATCGGGGAGCCGAACGGTGGCGTCATGGCGATTTGATTGCGCTCCTCCGGCACACCGAGCTTCAGCCCCATGACCAGAAGCGCGGCCTCTCGATACCCCGCGACTACCGCAACCTAGATCTGACCCTCAAGAGCGACGGCCACCAATTGCCGGACGGGTGGGAAGAGCGCCCTTGGAAGGTGTTCTTTAACGTGGGCTTACGCAAAGTCCTGTCGCGCGGCCAGCCGCTTTTGATCGATGCTCGGGACATCGCCGCACACCTACCGGCTCAACTCGAACTCGGCTGTGGTCCGTCGATCGAGGCTGGTATTCCGCATCTGTCCACCCTGCATCGCATCTACGGCGTTTCCAAAGCCGACTACGGCTTTGTGTTCCGAGCAGGAGCCGACGGTCTGCTAGAAGTCTTTCGTGACCCCGAGGCGAAGTACCGGGAAATGACCGACATCTATCGCTCCTGTTTGGTCGCGCAAGCGACGCCGTTCTACCAGCACATGCTCGACCTCTGGCAGCGCGGCCACCTGGTCGGGCCGGTCATCACCAACAACTTCGACTGCCAATGCGCAGATCTCGGTCTGCCTGAAATCTCGCTGCGCCGCTACGACTGGGAGCCCTACTATCCACGCATAGACTACAATCCGCGTGCCCGGTCGCTCCTGGTGGTCGGGGTGCACGCCGATCGGCGGTTGGTACAGATGCGCGCACGCGAGCGAGGTCTCAGGGTGATTTTCATCGACCTGGAGTCCTACGTCGCGCCGGACGGGCGCGCCATCAGCTACCCCGTCGAGGCGCCCCAAAGCGAAGACTTGTTCGTGCGCGCCAGTGCGCACGACGCTTTGATTAGCTTGCACGAAGCGCTCACGCCGCAGAGCGGCCACCGCCTGTACGCGGATTCTCCCCTGCGGGCGGAGAGAGTGGCTGCGTAGAGCCACCCCGCAGCGCTCACGGCTGCCGGTTCCGAGCGGTTTTAGGTAGCGACGGGCGCTCGGAGGACTCAGGAGAGCTAGCGCAGACCTAACCCAGTAAGCGCTAGTCGGCCCGGGCATCCACGCAGAGGTGCCGCTTAGGGGCTTCAGCATTGGGGAAATTGTAGGTTGAAGCGTGAGGAATGTTACGTCTATGCCACCATTACTATCACTTCGACAGAAAGATCACTACGAGAGAATTCTTACCGCTTATGATTCGCATTATTACGACAAGTGGAGCATTCGTTACCGCGACGAGTTTATATTTGGCCCGATGTGGGATAGGTTTGATCTGAACAACAAATTTATCGCGGATCTTGCATGTGGCTCCGGATTTAATTCGGTTTCGCTACGCGAACGATTCCCGCAGGCGAGAGTCATGGGCTTCGATATTGCGCCGAGTGCTTGTGTCAACTACCGGCGAAACACTGGCTTTGCGGCGCGGGAATGCGACCTTACGATGCCGATGGAGCTTGTAGCGGAATTCGATGCCGCCATGGTGGTCGGCGGTCTGCATCATTGTGTAGCCGATCTCGGCCAGACCTAAAAAACCTCGCGTCTATGCTGGTGCCAGGCGGCCTCTTTATGATACTTGAGCCGAGCAGCGAATTCTTTTTGGAGACAATGCGCAATTTCTGGTACCGACACGATCGTCTCTTTGATCATCCCACCGAGCATGCGCTCAAGCACGACGAGCTCCTTGCGATGAGTGGCGACTTTACGCTGCTCGATCGCGCTGGAGCGCCTGTGGAACCGGCTGCCCTGGAGGACAATGCACAATGTATTCCTGGCTCGCTGGTGCAGAAGGGGCTGAAACTGACCACCCAACCCTTTCCGATTACCTGATGCACTGTAGGCCTGCGATGCTTGCTGAAGCGACCCCTTAGAGAACAGGCCGGGCCCTGCCCTTTGGGTTTGGTTAGGACGATGGGAGCCTGGACTTCCGAGCCCGCCGCGTGCTGCGTTCGGGCTGGCACGCACCAAATGTTGGTGATTGTCAGCTACGACGTGGACACGACCGATGCAGCGGGGCGTCGCCGGCGCATCGCCAAAACCTGCCAGGACAATGCAGCTCGTACAGTTCTCGGTTTTCAATGCGAAGTTCCGCCCGCGGACTGGGTAAAACTGCGGACCAGAGTCATCGAGCAGGTCTACAGAGCCAAGGACAGTTTAAGTTTCTAATTCCTGGGCGCGAACGGATTGAACATGTCGCCAATCGCAGGTCCATTGATCTAGACGGGCCGTTGATGGTCTGACCTTATGATTCTCGCCCTTGTCGCTTCGCGATAAGTCGTGGCGCGCACCCGAAGCACACCCCTCGCGCTTGGTAGGTTCGCGCCATTAGCACCTCTTTGAAAACAGTTTGATATTCTGCTGCGCAACGTAAAAAGCACCCTCACGGCGTTGAGCATCGAAATGAATGAGGAGGGAGCGGAGTGCACTACGCCGACCGCGGTACCTGCCGACTCGCTCAACCAGGCGGTTTCCGCTCTGCACGCGACCGATGAGGCGGCGCCCGATTGTGTCGAAATTCGGCTGACGCGCGGCGCGGTTAGAACGGTGATCAGCATCCAGGGCGGCGAGCGAGTTCGTCACAGGGATCACACCCCCAATGGGCGCCGCCGGGTCGCACGCGCCGGGACATGCAAGTCGGTCCCCTTCAGGAGGCGCTCTATTTCGGTCATACGGCGCAGCAGCGCGGGCAGCGTTTCGTGCTCGTTGCGGCGCTGCTGTCGCAGGTGGGCGACCTCGTCGCCGAGTCGGCGGATCTCGGTTGCCAGTGCCGCCGGCCAGCGGTTGGGCACGCCGCGCTTCCGGCCCGCCCCAACCCGCGCACCGCCGTGGGTGAAGTGCGGTCTTGAAACATTTTCAACGGTCATCACGCTCTTTCCTTTCCGACAAGGCTGGCGGTCAAATCCCGCTCCCTTCGGCGATGTTCAGCATCTCTAGTTGGTCCACCGGCTGATGATGCTCAATTGCCAGCGCCCCGGGTCCCCAACTCCCAACTGAGCGGGTGCCGCGCTCTGCAGGAAATCCTGTGAACGTGGATCAACACCTATCGCAAGTCCCGCCCGCTGATCTCTATGTTACCGTCCTCGGTCAACTGGCGCCGCCGGAGCTTCCGCTCAACGACGCTCTCGAACCGCGTTCGCTGGAGATAGTACGCCTCGATGCAGCGTTCAGGGGTGGGCCGCTCCGGTAGGAGGCGCTGGAACACGCGCCGCGGCACCCGGACGACACCACTGTATTCCCCGATCTCGACGCCAAACTCCACGGCCTGACGATCCGCGTTCCATCGAGCGTCATCGGGAAAGGTGAAGAACATTGGTGGTTCTATCGTGCGTCGACGATGTTCTCTAAACGTTCGCTAAATAGTAAGCAACAGCAAAGGTCGACGGTCGATAGCTTGGGCCTCCTGCTCGGCCCCTCCTATGCTCGTGCCATGTGGCCGCGTCCGTCTCTCCTCCGATGTCGGCGAGAGCAAGCTGAGCAACGAGGGCATCCTGGAATAGCGTGGTGATATGGGTCGACGTGCTGTGCAGGCTTCTCCGCCACCGCGCGTCGTCGTTGTTAGGCCCGGTCGCCACGGTCACGGCGGCGGCATGGGCCTATCTATTTCTCGGCACTGGCATCTAGTTGGTACGAGTCATACGCTTGGTACCCGGTTCGGAGGGCGGCTCGCGACCCACAGCAGCCGTTCGCCTCCATCGATGGCAACGCCGGCGCATGCCCCATACCTGCCGTTCGCAACACGACATCGCCGCCTGGTTTGGGGTCAACGGCGGGATCGCCGAGATCGCGACGGGCCACACCTTCTCGTGGGTCGACGCCGCCTCTCCTCATGAGCTACCTCCCGCGGGACCGTGCCTGCGCGGCAGCCAAGCTGCCCGCGGTGGAGAGGGCTCGCCGCGGCGAAGACGGCTCTTGAAGACGCGGAACGTCTCGTTCGTGGTGGGTGGATAGACGCGAAAACCCCCGCCAGCCGCAGCTGACGGGGGTTACTCAGCGGTAACCCTTCGACCAGCACCCACGAGGCGAGTGGGCTATCACTGAGGAGCTTGGCTCCATTCGACGAGGCGCCACGAATCGAAAAAACGGCAAAACCTCCCCCAAAAATGAGCGCTCCAGTGGGTTAGCCGCGACGAATTTCGCGGAATAAAACATGCTTCCGAGTGTGGTTCGGCTCGGCAACCCCGGCACGTACCCGGTAAGCGCCTATCGCGTGCTCGCCGAGGTGGAGCGGGAGCGGGAATGAAAGTACTAATTAGCGGGCACGAGGCCGCTGAGGCGATTTAGAAGCACCAAGCCGATCTCCACGGCGCCGCGTAGACCACCTCTGGATGGACCTTCCAGCCGTGGGCCCGGAGTTGACGAATTTCCGCGGCCTTTGGATCCACCTCGATGAGCATTATACGGTCGCCGGTTTGGTCCAGCACATGGACTTTCGGCAGCCGTCGGATTTGTTCCGCTGTCCACATGGCCCCCCGTGCGGCTCCCGAGGCCGCAGCCTCTTTCGTCAGAATATAGCGGGCCATTTTCACACCAACTTTGGGTCTGGCAACCCATAGCCCTCGTATGATAGGCCGAAGCCTCGCGGAATACAAGAGCTCTGCACCAACTTTTCTAACATAGCGGATCGCTTTGCGTTCCGCGTCATATTGTATATGTCCGGATCTTGTGCCCGTGAAAGGAGACAGGCCGCCGCACCGGTGACTACGGGCGCAGCCTGGGATGTGCCACTCATGACGCCGTACCCACCATTCAGCAAAGTCGAGATTACACCGACGCCGGGGGCGGTCACTGCGATTTCTGGCCCAATATTCGAAAAGCTGGCTATGAACTCATCCACGTAAGCGGTCGAATGCGGCGGCCGGAGAACGTTGTACTCGAAAATTGATCCTGACGGAAAGCAACCAGTTATCCCAAGCGCGGAAACGGCAGTCGCTCCATGGTACGCTGCGGGGTAGGATACTGCGTCTCGGTAATCGTTACCTGCCGCGACAACGACCAGCATTCCTTGGTTTCGAGCATCATTGATAGCAGCCTCAAGTGCTGTGTCCACTGGTCCGCCGCCGAGGCTAAGGTTAAGAATATCGCAACAACTTTTGTTTGCTGAAAACATTGCCTTAATAATGGAATAATTGCTTGTGTTGCCGTTTGCGCCAAAAACGCGATATGAAAAGATTCGGACGCCTGGCGCAAGACCGCGAACTCCGGCGTGCGATGACCGCGAGGCGCCAATTAAACCGGCAACATGTGTGCCGTGGCCGTGCCAGTCCTCATACTGGCTCGGCAACTCGCCGGCGCCCACGACAGTGTTTTCCCCGCCTACAATATTTAGATCCGCGTGTGGCCCAACACCGCTGTCCACCACCCCAACAGTGACCCCAACACTGGCGTCAAAATTCGAGGCACTATAGTAATTCGCAATTGCGTCGCTGTATGGAGGTGATAGGGGATCGATAGCAATCACCACGTGCGCACCACTTGAAATCGAAAGGTCAGCGCGGTAGGCACCCCAGTGAGCGACACTCGTGTAAGCCCATAGCCGGTCGAGCCTGTTTCCGACGACAGTGAGCCCGACACGTCCAGCTGCATCTGTTGTGCCGCTATCGCTTCGACCGCCGCCACTTGCGACAACATGTACTCCCGACATCTGACGGCGTGTGCCATTTTCAATACATTCCACGATAAACGGCGTTGGGGCAGCCTGGTAGGGTGCTGTGCCCGACATTCCTAGGTCCGCTGGGTTTGGCGGGTTGATTGGTTCAGGAATTTTGTAGGGTACCACCGCGAGTAAACGGACCGGTCCGTGTTGGCTGTTCACCATCTGTGCATCGGCCACGTCGATCTCAACGAGTTTCGGGCCCTCCTCCTCAACAGTATCAATTATCCGAAGGTTGGGGTGTTGTGCCGTTGGAAGGTCCTCCACCCTGCCAGGGTGAGCAATCGATGCAAAATGCAGGCTCCTCATTATCGAACCCGAATCTGCATCCTCGGCACGGACGCCGTCTCGGGGGAGAAGTATAAACTGCTGGATAGGCATCCCGGTTTCCCTGTCGTACCGATTTTGAGCGATAGCCGCTAGGGTACGGAATATGATCTGCGAACGCTAGTCAACAAGCGATTATCCTGCGCACCCCCCAGAGGATCGCTCGTTCCCTTGGTCCTCCTTTATAGAAATAAGGGTAAAACAGGATGCCGAACCTTGCCGCTCCGTCTCAGTACTACGAATGACCGGAATCGGCGCTACCTCTCCGTTCATCATGGCTTTGGCGAAGGTCGGCTTACCACCCCGAGCGGACCCCCAGCACCGGTACCAAGCGTCAGATTCATCCACATGGGCATGGTCGGCGTTCAGACGTCGACCGCATGGAGCCTGCATATTCGGTGCTGGCCTCCGTCGTGCGGTGGATGATGATGGTGGCCATGACGCTGCCGAACGCTGCTCGGCCAGTGCCGCTGGCCACTACTCTCGTACGGGTCGCCGCCTAATCCTAAAGTGGCGTTTCTGATCCAGCGCGAAGGGAAGCGACGCTGAAAGGCTGGTTGGGGGTTAGGTTCGTTGGAACAACGCAAGCTAATGAATTTGCGCAAATTTATTATAGGCAGTCCCTCACGCAAGAGGACCCGCGCGATGGTACCAGCCCATCGTTTAGTGGGTACCCCACCCCCCCCCGGGCCTTATGCCCGGGTGGGATAATGGCCGTCCACTCATTCTCCGAACAGTTCGTCATCTCGGCAACGCACTGCGAAGGGCGGTGACCGTCGCGCTTGTCGGCGCACCGTTGGGGAGATTGTACCCGGAACCCCGATGACCAACTCAGCTCAACTGGCCCGGCGTAATCAGCCGAAATCCGCTTAGACGTGCTTATCGGTCTTCCGCACGCCGGCCAGGACGCCGCGCTGACAGGCCAGGAGCGGCCCGATTCCGATATTCCCGCCTCCGATACCCTCGCCCCTCTCGGGCTTTTGGCGAGCCTCAGCGGCGATCCCTGACTACGCGAAGCGAGATGTCCGGAAAATCGTCGCTCCGAGGCGCGCACGCTGGCCTGGATTACCGGGCCGCTCCGGCATTAGGCCCGATGGGGGATGGCCATAGGCCGTGCGCAGCACCCGGCGAATGGGTCCTGTTCCAAGGCCGGGGTCTCTCCTAAACCCCACTCAGGACCCACGAATTAGGTCTCTGTAGGCCGGGCGTGCGGAGCAAGAACGACCATGATGATCGCGAAGCGGATCCCACCGGGGCGGCGCACGGTCAGCCGTCCGCCGCGGGCGAGGCCGCTTTGGGCACTGTGCGCGGCAGCGCCAGGGCGACGACGTTGGGCGCAGCCTCGGCAAGCCCACTGGCGAGCGCGGCGAGCTGCTCGGCGAGCGCGCGGGCCTGCTCTTTGTCCGAGTGGACGTAGCCCATGTAGGTCACGACGGTTTTGTGGCCGGTCAGTGCCATGCCGACGCGGGCGTTGCTGACGCTATTCGCCGTCATTGTGGCGAACCAATGCCTTAGTGTGTGCAGCGTGCAGCGTTTGACACCAGCCTGGCGCACTATGCGGCCAAAGGCCTTCTCGACCGTGTTGTAGGCGATCGGGGCGGTAGCCTCCTTGACGGCGCGGAAGACGTACTCGACCCCGGGCATCCGCTCGACGTTGTCGAGCACGGCTAGCGCTGCGGTCGAGATCGGCCTTCTTGAGAAGCCGGTTTTGCTATCGCGCAGATGTAGCTCTATCTCGTCGCGGCGGATGTCCGACCACCGCAGCGAGAGTAGTTCCGAGATGCGAGCCCCGGTGAGGATGACGGCTCGGATGACCGCCACGGTCTGCGGGCATTCGGTCCAATTGGCCTCGGCGGCATCGAGCGCCTTCATCAGAGCGCCGACCTCGCCGCCGGTCAGCAGCCGCTCGCGGCGGTTGACCTTGGGCTCGCTTACGCTTTCCAGCGGGTTGCCGGCTTCCTTCGGGCGCAGCTTCCACTGCAGCGCGTTGTGAAACAGGTGATGTAGCAGCCGGTAGACGTTGCCGGCCTCGGCCTTGCCGCCGATGACCCGGCCAGCGGTATCGAGCCGCAGCGGCGCACGCACCACGGCTCCGGCGTCTTCCTCGGTCACCTCGGCGATCGGCATATGGCCGATCGCGGGCGCGATGCGACGCGTCCACATGCGGGTTTTCTGGCGGACGGTCGAGGGCTTGTTCTCAACCGCGACCACCTCCTTTGCGTAGCGGTCCCACAGGTCGCCGACGGTGCGCAGCCGGCGGGCGAGCGCGGCTTCCTCTTCGGCGCGCTGCCGTGCGGCCCGGCGATTGGCTTCGGCCTCCTCGCGCAGGGTGGCGGCTCCCTGACCGGTGCGCTGCGCCTTGCGCAGCTCGGCGAGCTTGTCCTGCGCCTTGGCCACGGTCCAGCCTTCGGAGGCCCAGCCCAGCGCCTCCTCGACCTGCTTGCCGCCGACCGAGAAACGCAGCGTGAAGTAGCGATCGAGCCGCGCCCCGTGCTTGCGGATGGGGTGCCTGCGATAACGGATGCCGCGGGCGGCGGTGATCCAATTGGTTGCCATGAACTCTGTTCTCTCTCACCTTATCCCTAATCTGTCCCTAGATCTTCGGTGAAACGGATTAGGGGTACGTGATGGCGGGTGAGACAAGATAGCGCAGAAAGTCTGGACAACAAGTGGATTTTATGAGGCTGTGTGAGGGCGGGTGAAGCTGTGTAGAGCTAACTTAAAAATCTGCTCCTCGCCAGAGGGTGCGGGTTCGAGTCCCGCCGTCCGCACCAACGCCGGTCGCGCTGGGAGCCTCGCATCCGGCAAGACGCATTGCCGGAAAGCGCGGGACGCGGCCGTAGAGAACTCGGGCGCCACCTCGACCGTTCCCCCAAAATTTGCCGGCCGTGTATCCCTATAAAAACTCGTTGCATCAGTGTGATTTACCAAAGATCTCCAGGACCGTGGGGGTCTGCCGAAAATCCCCGACCCCTGTAAAAGCGGCAAAACAGGGCGAATAATCGATTCGGTCCTGAAATTTGCCTCGGTTATCTTCGATAAAGCCATCTGGATCAGACACTTGAAAGTCGAGTTAAGGTTCGAACGACCAGGGGGTCTGACTTCGCCCTGCAGGGGGGCGAATCGGTCTATCAGGGGGACAACAGGGGAGGCCGTTTGCGAAGTCTGATGTGGCCCAGGCTAAGTTCAGCCGACCTCAGGTGTGCAACCCCGAATACCCGTGTCGGATTTCTTTACACATTTCAGTTGTGTGCGTCAAGTTCAGCAATTTTAATCGTGGTGTTGGGTGATGCCGGGTGAACCTCCTGCGTCAGTCGCGGCCGTAACCGCGCGGCGGGTCGATTGCTTGCAACTCGTCGAGATCGAGTTCGGCGATCGCCTGAAGTTTGTCGGCCAGGCGCGCTTCGATCTGCATTCCGACCCTTCCGCGTTCGCGGGCGCGGCGGCAGCAGGCGATTTCGGGAGTCGTCGATAGGCTGCAGCCAACAGTAATTAAGTCAATATGTTACGCCTCGTTCTAACCCGTTCGTAAGAACCGAGAGAGTATGCGCGGGGTAGTTTGACTTGGGTCCGCCCGTCTGCCTCAAGCGCAATCTGGCCGCCGCCTCGCGCGATCGCCTCCGCATGAGGCCAATCGAAATTCCCGAGCGCGCGCCGCGCCGGAGCCCGATCCGTGACAACGGCTGTCGGTCGCGAGTGTCGGTTTTTTTTACACGTATGTGCGTCGACTTTGCACTTGTGTTCTCAGCCAAACAACTGAAGCTCCTTCCAAAATACTATTAACAACAACAATAAGGGCTCGTCACGCGTGTCGGTTTTTTTACAAATGGGCTACGCCGCCGTCAGCAGAGTTTTCTATCTTATTGATTTTAATGGTATATCGTGGATGGCACGCTGTTTGCGCCGATAATGGCCGTAGGATTTTTTTGACCAGAAAGCGCGAGATGACAAAGAACCTTCTGACCACGATTGCGCTGCTGGCGGCTCCGCTGCTGGCGGTGGTGGCTCAACCCGCTTTTGCCACCCCCACCACCTATTCCGAGAGCATTTCCAATATACATTCGAGCGTATCGGGCCAACCGTCATTCTCGGGCTTGGCAAGCTTTATCAATCAAAGCCTCGCGACGCCGTACACCGAGACCCCGTTTTTTATTGGCGCACCGGCTGGTTCCGGATCGGGTACGGAGACGTCAACCGTAACCGTTACACTCGGCTTCTCGGACTCGGCAGGTGGGAGCGGCAGCTTAACGGAAACCGGGGCTTTTTCTGCCAACTATTCTAATACCACCGACTGGATTATTTGGACCGGGGAAACCGTCGGCACCAGGCGTTTTTACAACGAACGTCACCTTGTCGGACGGCGCGATGATCCAGCTGCAACTCGACGATGCGAACGACTGGAACATCCAACCAAACGCGAAGTTTACCCTGTTGGACGCACCGCCAGTGCCTGAGCCGGCCAGTCTCGCTTTGCTTGGCACGGCCCTCGCCGGGCTGGGGCTGCTAAAGGGAGCGCGTCGCCGCCGGTCGTCGTAACCATCACACGCCACGTTCGAAAAGCCGGCGACCCAACTGTGCCCGCCGGCTTTTTAGATACAGTCGGGGTTGCGAGACCTCGGCCGCTGATTTTGCTGCCTCAGAGCGAGCGAACCCAAATCCGTTAATTCGGGTCGAGTTCGGTATCCCAATAGAGATAGTCGCGCCAGCTCTCGTGCAGATAGTTGGGCGGGAACGCGCGGCCGTTTTGCTGCAGCATGTAAGTGGTCGGCTGGACCGGGCGGCGGCGCGGGTACATCCCGCTCTCGCGCGGCAGCCGGTTGCCCTTCCACAAATTGCAGGTGGCGCAGGCGGTGACGACGTTGGTCCAGATCGTGCGCCCGCCGCGTGATCGCGGCACGAGGTGGTCGAAGGTCAGCTCGTGCGAGGGATAGGGTTCACCGCAATATTGGCAAGTAAACCGGTCGCGCAGAAAGACGTTGAACCGGGTGAATGCCGGATGCCGCGCCGCCGGCACGTACTCCTTCAACGAGACCACGCTCGGCAATTGCATCTCCAAAGAGGGGCTATGCACGCGGACATCGTAATGGTCGATGATATTGACGCGATCGAGAAACACCGCCCTGATCGCATCCTGCCAGGACCACAGCGACAGCGGAAAATAGCTCAACGGTCGAAAGTCGGCGTTGAGCACCAGAGCCGGGCAATTGTCCAGGCAAACGGTCACGCAAAACCCGTCCCGCTTATCCTCGCTCGCGGGCCGGAATAGCACGCGATTGTTACCGCTTGATAAC
>Ga0306922_10000495_pt1 | contig 32912 bp, 27 predicted proteins | sample sta12Cox44000082_FD_203758 | JGI IMG/M metagenome (GOLD analysis project Ga0306922, IMG submission 203758) | Lab enrichment of tropical soil microbial communities from Luquillo Experimental Forest, Puerto Rico - statoxic.12C.oxic.44.000.082 (v2)... | ecosystem: Environmental > Terrestrial >... | reverse complement strand
TCTAAACAATAGCTGGCGCAACTAAAGCGTGTAAGCGGCAAACGGGGCTGTCACCGCAGAATCTGGCTGAGGAACAGCTTCGTGCGCTCATGCTGGGGATGGCTGAAGAAAGCCTCCGGCTCGTTGACTTCGATGATCTGCCCGGCATCCATCAACACCATCCGGTTCGCCACCCGGCGGGCAAATCCCATCTCGTGGCTCACCACCACCATGGTCATGCCGTCGAGCGCGAGGCCGACGATGGTGTCGAGCACTTCCTTGACCATTTCCGGATCGAGCGCGGAGGTAGGTTCATCGAACAGCATGATCTTCGGCTGCATGCACAGCGCCCGCGCGATCGCCACCCGCTGCTGCTGACCGCCGGAGAGTTGGGCGGGATACTTGTCCGCCTGTTCCGGAATGCGGACGCGCTGCAGATAATGGCGCGCAATCTCGTCGGCCTCTCCCCTCGGCATCTTACGCACCCAGACCGGAGCAAGCGTGCAGTTCTCGAGCACGGTCAGGTGCGGAAACAGATTGAACTGCTGGAACACCATCCCGACCTCGCCGCGCACCTCATCGATGGTCTTGAGATCCTCGGTTAGCTCCGTGCCGTCGACGATCACGCGGCCGCGCTGCCAATCTTCGATGCGGTTGATGCAGCGAAGCAGCGTCGACTTTCCGCTGCCCGAAGGGCCGCAGATGACGATGCGCTCTCCACGCGATACGTTGAGGTTGATCTCCCGCAGCACATGGAATGTGCCGAACCATTTGTGGAGGCCGATGATCTCGATGGCAACCTCGTGCGTCGTCGTGCGCATCTCGAGCGCGATGCGCGAGTTCGAGCCTTCTGGTCCTCTTTTTTGATCGCTGTCGCCCAACGTCTCGGCCTTGTCTTAATGCCGGCGATCGATGCTCAACCGCCGCTCCACAAACAATGCGTAGCGCGACATGCCGAAGCTCACGACAAAATAGATCACCCCGGCGAAGGCGAAGCCGGTGAACAGCGTCACAGGAGTGGCCCAGCTCGGATCGGCAAAAGCCGCGCGCAACTGGCCGAGCAGATCGAAGATCGCGACGATCAGCACCAGGGTCGTATCTTTGAAAAGCGCTATGAAAGAATTGACGATGCCGGGGATCACCAGCCGTAAGGCCTGCGGCAGGATGACAAACCCCATCATCTCCCAATAGCCCAGTCCGAGCGCCATCGCCCCCTCGAACTGGCCGCGCGGGATCGCCTGCAAGCCGCCACGCACGACTTCCGCCATATAGGCCGCGGCAAACAGCACCACCCCGATTAGCACGCGGGCAAGACCGTCAAGTCTCCAAGCATTCGGCAGGAAGAACGGCAGCATGTACGTCGCGAAGAACAATACGGTGATCAGCGGCACGCCGCGCCAGAACTCGATGAAAACCACGCAGATCGTGCGGAGAAGGGGCAATTCCGAGCGCCGCCCGAGCGCGAGCAACACACCGAGCGGGAGCGAGAAGATGATGCCGGTGAACGAGATCACCAAAGTGACGAGGAGCCCGCCCCAGACGCGGGTCTCCACATGCGGCAAGCCGAGCACGCCGCCGACCAGGAGGAAGAAGGCAACGATCGGAAAACCGACGAAAAACAAAATCGCATTGAGCCCCTTGAGAGGCGCGGATGGAATGAGGAGAGGCCCGAGCAGGATGGCGCCGAGCGCATAGGTGAGATTGGCTCGCCAACGCTCGCTAGCGGGATAGAAGCCGTACATCAACTGGCCAAGCTTGGCCTTGACGAACGGCCAGCAGGCGCCGACCTCGTGTCCGGCCGTTTCCGGCAGACAATCGACCCGACTCGAGCCGGTCCAGACCGCATCGATGAATAGAAACTTCAGCGTGGGCCACACAAGTGCGACGACGAGTGCGGCGCTCAGCACCGTGAGCACGGTGTTGAACACGCCACCGAACAAGCGCGCACGCGTGCGAGTGAGCATGTCCACGCTTGCCGCCGGCGGCGGCTCGGGTTCGACCAGCGCGCCGCGGATGTAGGATTGTTGCGAAGTCGCCGCCATCAGCGCTCCGCTATTCGGATATGGGCGTTGTACCAGTTCATCAAGGCACTGGTGATGAGCGAAATGGCAAGATAGACGGCCATGGTGATGGCGATGATTTCTATGGCTTGGCCGGTCTGGTGCAATGTCGTTCCGGCGAAGACGGCGAACAGGTCGGGATATCCGACAGCCACCGCAAGCGAGGAGTTCTTGGTCAGGTTGAGATACTGATTGGTGAGCGGCGGCACGATCACGCGTAGCGCTTGCGGCACGATGATGAGTCGCAGCGTCAATCTCGGCCGCAGACCGAGTGCAGAAGCGGCCTCGCTCTGGCCGCGCGGGACTGCAAGCAGACCAGCACGCACGATTTCGGCGATGAACGCGGCGGTGTAAGTCACGAGCGCGACGAGAAGTGCGACGAATTCGGGGAGCAGGCGAATCCCGCCCACGAAGTTGAAGCCGCGGAGCTCGGGTCGCTCGAGGCCGATGGGAAATCCGGTGGCGATCAGCGCAATGGCGGTCGGCACGGTCAGGAGTGCCAGGCAGGTCCAGAACAGCGGCAATTGCCGGCCGGTGCGGACTTGGAGGCGCGTTGCCCAAAGTCTGAGCGAAAGCGTCGCCATCACACTCAACGCGAAGACGGCAATGACCCCCCCGGCGCCCTTTCCCGCGAGCGGCGCGGGGAAGATGATCCCGCGGTTGTTGAGAAAAATCTCGCCGAACAGCGAGATACTTTGACGCGGCCCCGGCAGCGTGCCCAGCACGGCGAGGTACCAAAACAGGATCTGGAACAGGAGCGGCAAGTTGCGGATCAGTTCGACATAGGCCTCCGCCAAGCGTGCAAGCAGCCAATTGCGCGACAGCCGTGCAATGCCAATAACGAAACCGAGGATGGTCGCCAGCACAATTCCGACCCCGGCGACCAGCAGGGTATTGAACAGACCAACGAAGAACACGCGCCCGTAGGTGTCGGATTCGTCGTACGGGATGAGCGATTGGTTGACGCCGAAGCCTGCCGTGTTGTCGAGGAAGCCGAAGCCGCTGGCGATGTTCTGTGCGTCGAGATTGGCCTTTGCGTTGAGGATGAATTCGTAACCGAGCCACGCCAGCGCTGCGACTAAGACGAGCTGATAGAAGGCAGCACGGGCCTTCGGGCGGTTGTAGATTGCGACCCGCGGCGGGGCCAAAGCATGCTGGATTGGCATCGACACCAGAACCGCCTGTCCGTCTCGCTGTCATCACCCGCGCAGGCGGATGACCAGTGACCGCCGGTGTTCTTCACCGCAATGTTGCGGGTTAGTGGCTCTCCGCTGTCGCCGGCAAGAAAGTCGTGAACATAAGTCGGCAGCGCCTCACGTGATCGCAATCACCGCACCGGGGGCGCGTACTGAATGCCCCCTTTGGTCCAGAGCCGGTTGAGGCCGCGATTGATACCGAGCTTGGAGCCGGTTCCTACGTTGCGATCGAACACCTCGCCGTAATTGCCGACCTGTTTGACAATGCGCACGACCCAATCCTTGGTCAGCCCGAGCTGCTCGCCAAAATTGCCCTCGATCCCCAACAGCCGTCTGATCTCCGGCTGGTTCGACTTCAACGCGTCGTCGATGTTTCTGGAGGACACGCCGAGCTCCTCGGCATTGAGCATGGTAAAGAGCGTCCACTTGACGACGTCAAACCATTGATCGTCGCCATGCCGCACCATCGGACCGAGCGGCTCTTTGGAGATGATCTCCGGCAGGATGACATGATCGCTGGCATTGGAGAGCTTGAGCTTCTCCGCATAGAGCTGCGAGACATCGGTCGTGAACACGTCGCAGCGGCCTGCTTCGTAGGCTTTCACGGTCTCGTCCGCGGTGCCGAAGGCGATGACCTCGTACTTCATGTTATTGGCGCGGAAAAAATCCGCGAGATTGAGCTCGGTCGTGGTGCCGGTCTGCGTGCACACCGATGCGCCATTGAGCTCGAGCGCCGAGTTCACCTTGAGCGACTTGCGCACCATGAACCCTTGTCCGTCGTAATACGTCACGCCCGCGAAGTTGCCGTAAGCAGCGTCGCGGGAGAGGGTCCAAGTCGTGTTGCGCGACAACAGGTCGATATCGCCGGTCTTGAGCGGTTCGAACCTGTCCTTGGCCGAAAGCGGCGTGAACTTGACTTTGGCCGCATCGTTGAAGATCGCGGCAGCGATCGCGCGGCAGAAGTCGACATCGAAGCCGGTCCAGTTGCCCTTGTCGTCGGGATTGGAAAATCCCGGCAGTCCCTGACTGACCCCGCAGATGAGCGAGCCGCGATCCTTCACCGCCTTGAGCGTCTGGGCGGACGCGGTATCGAGGCACAAGCCGAGCGAAACCGTCGCAGCGAAAAGAAAGAGTGCACGTTTCATGAAGCAGCCTTTCCTGAGACTGTCCGTATCGACTCTTGACCGCAGCTTAGGTGATTTGAGAGGATTTTTTAATGTCGCTCTACCGACGTGCGCCGGCGTGCCGGCCGGCATCGTGCCCGCATGCGCGGATCTCGCGTTGGTCTATTTGCCATCTCAGAACGATCGGCTATTCCGGTCAAGGGGTTGACGGTCGCAGCCCGTGACGCCATGACGCGTGTGAGGCACTTGTCCTGCGCACAAGATGATGCGCGGCCAGTGCGCAATGCCCTAGAGAGAGAGCAAGGCATGAGCAAGAAGACGGAAGCCGATACCCGTCCACCGTTGAAGGCGGCGACACGGCTCGTGGTCGGCGGCCGCGACGCCAGCGCCAATCATGGTTTCGTCAATCCGCCCGTCTATCACGCGTCGACGGTGCTTTACCCCAGCGCCGAGGATTTTCTCGCCCGTCGCTCGCGTTACCTCTACGGGCGGCGCGGGACGCCCACCTCCGAGGCGCTCGAAAACGCATTGCGCGCGCTCGAAGGGCCGGCTTGCGCCGTGGTTGCGCTCCTGCCGTCCGGCCTTGCGGCAATTTCGACGGCGCTGCTCGCGGTGCTCAACGCCGGCGATCACCTGCTGGTCACCGACAGCGCCTATCAGCCCACGCGCCGATTCTGCGATAGCGTGCTCCGGCGCAACGGCATCGACACCACTTATTACGACCCCCTGATCGGCGGCGGCATTGCCGCCCTCATGAAGCCCAACACGCGCGCCGTGTTCGTCGAGGCGCCGGGCTCGCTCTCCTTCGAGATTCAAGACGTGCCGGCGATCGCCGCCGCCGCCCATGCCAAAGGCGCGGTCGTGTTGATGGACAATACTTGGGCGACGCCACTGTATTTCCCTGCTTTCGACAGGGGTGTGGACCTGTCGATCCAGGCCGGCACCAAGTATATCGGTGGACACTCCGATGTGATGCTCGGCACCGTATCGGCCAACCAGGCAACTTGGGAGCGCCTGAGCGAGACGGTGCACGCGCTGGGTCTTTGCGTCGGACCGGACGACATCTATCTCGGCCTGCGCGGGCTGCGCACGATGGGCGTGCGGCTTGCGCACCACCACCAGGCGGGATTGAAGGTGGCGCATTGGCTCGCCGCGCGCCCGGAAATCGCCCGCGTGCTGCATCCAGCGCTCAAGAGCTGTCCGGGCCATTCTGTTTGGCGGCGCGATTTTTCCGGCGCGAGCGGACTGTTCAGCATCGTCTTCAAGCCGGTCGCGCAAAATGCGGTGCACGCGTTCGTCAACGCGCTCGATCTGTTCGGCATTGGCGCGTCGTGGGGCGGCTTCGAGAGCCTGGCCATTCCATTCGACTGCACCAGCATCCGCACGGCGACGAAATGGATGCCGGGCGGGCCGACGGTTCGCCTCCACATCGGGCTCGAGGATGTCGACGACCTGATCCGCGACCTCGAATGCGGCTTTGCCGCCCTTGCAGCGGCGCGGTGAACACGCGCTTCACCGGTGCGCGGTCGATGCCGCCGCTTAGACCGCGGCCCTCGCGCCGCCGCGGTCGCGCAACTCGAAATAAAGATTGCGCGCATAGACGAAGACACCGAACCCCTGGCCCAGGATGAAGACCGGGTCGCGGATATACAGCGCATAGGAAAATAACAGCAGGCCGCCGCCGATCGAGAAGAACCAGAAGGCGATCGGCATCACCATCTTTCCCGCGCGTTCGGAGGCGATCCACTGCACCAGGAAGCGCATCGTGAACATGATTTGAGCCACGTAACCGAGCAGCACCCACCACTGGAACTTGGCCACAAAGACGTCGTGCAGGTAACTGCCGATCGCCTGTGAAAGATCAATCAGCATTCCGTTTCACCTCCAAAACGTTTGCAATGCGACGCCTGCGGATGAGCCACCACACGCCGAAGAGATCGAGAATTCCGATCCAAAGCCGGTCCCACATGCCGTAGTTCGACGTGCCGGCGCGGCGTGGCCGATCAACGACGTCGACATAGGCGATGTCGTAACCTTCGCGCCGCGCCAGCGCCGGAAGAAACCGGTGCAGCCCGTCGAAATAAGGCAGCGCGAGAAAAAGATCACGGCGAAATGCCTTGAGGCCGCAGCCCGTATCGCGGGTGCCGTCACGCAGCACGACGCTGCGCACGGCATTGGCAATACGCGATTGAAGCTTTTTAAAACCGGTCGCCTGGCGGCCGACCCGCTGGCCGGCGACGAGACCTATATGCGGCCCCTTCGCCATCGCCCCGAGCAGCGCCGGAATGAAGGCGGGATCGTTCTGGCCGTCACCATCGAGGGTGACGATGATCGCTCCGCGCGCGTGGATCACACCGCTCGATACCGCTGCCGACTGGCCGCATGACGTCTCGTGCTTGATCTGTCGCAGCCACGGACGACTCGCCATCAGCTCAGACAATTGCGCTTCCGTGCGGTCAGTCGAACCATCGTTGACGTAGATGAGCTCGAAATCGAGGTTCTTGTCGAGCACGGCGGCGATCTCTTCGACCAGCGGCGCGATGTTATCGGCTTCGTTCCGAACCGGGATTACGATGGAAACAGCCGGCGCGGTCCCGCTTGCAAATGTTTCGCTCATGGCTGTGCCCGATATGGCCGCGCAAGGGGCCGCTATTTGGAATGCGCGTGCTTCTTATGGGGCGACAAGCTGCCGGGCAACCCTTTTGATGCGTGCGAAGGATGGGCCGGGCCATGGTCGGACGGTTCCATCGGCGCAAATCACGAAGGCGAGCCGCCGCGCCGCATACCAATCGCGCACCAATAGCGCGCCGACCACTCCGACCACGGCCCCGACCATGACATCGCTCGGAAAGTGCGCGGTGAGCACGACGCGGCTCACGGCGATGACGACGGCATAGGTCCACATGAAGGGGCGCGTCCGTGGCCAGAGCGCGCCGATCGCCATGGCGGCGGCGAAGGCGTCGACGGCATGGCCGGACGGCAAGCTTGCATATTCAACGTTCCAGCCGAACGGCCGGTAGATGAGCGGGTTCGCAGTTCCCTCGACGAACGGTCGTGCGCGGCCGACCAGGCGCTTGCCAATCGTGAAGACCAGGCCCGGCAAGCCGATCGCGAAAAACAAGAATCCGAGCCGCACGGCGATCGCCGCGAGCACGCGCTGAGACATGCGCGGCAGCGCCGGCGTTGCAAGCAATGCGATCATGGCGAGCGTGAGCGCGATCGGTATCAGAAACCAGAAGGACTTCCCGAACTCCGTGACGTGATCGAAGATCTGGACCAGCCATTCTGGCGCGCGCTGCGCCGCGGTCACTGCCGGGGCGTCGATTACGATCATAGTTGCCGCAATAACGGCAATCCCGACCACCGAGCCGACGGCGAGACAAAGCAACGCGCGCCATACCGGTGTCGCAGCAAATTTCCGCCGACGCCCCACAAGTGCGAACGACCAAGCGAGGTTGGCGCGCACCCAATGCAGCCGCGTGGCCGCGCGGTCCGCCGGCGCCTGTTTGAGTTGGTCACCCACGCTCACGATGACCCCGCCGAGCGAAAGACCGCGATCGTGATCGGCCGTCCGGTGCTGATATTGATCGCGTCGATGCGAGGGCCGGCGCGGTAGCGCAGCCCGATAGCTTCAGCGCGCTGGGCAAAGCTCCTCTCCTCGCGAGCTTCGACAAAGGCGAAGCGGCATTCACCGCCGCGCAGAAACTCGGCGGCACCGGCGGCATCGGCGAGGCGGGTCGCGGTCCCGGCGAGGAACACCAAGCTCGGCTCCTGATAGCCGACCGCCGCGGCTTCCGGTTGCGCGCACCCGCTCTCGCGCAGGATGCGGGCGAGCAGCGGGCTCGGAAACAGTTGGCCGAGCGAGGGGACAATCAGGCCGAAAGTGGCAATCGCAATCAGAATCGCGGCTGCGACGGCGCGCAGCAACGCATGCTCGGCACCGTCGGCTTCGTAGAGCCGCCAGGCCAAGAAACCCAACACTGCGGCTGCTCCCATCAAAGGCCACACCAACAGTCCGAATTGTCGGCCGATGACCGCGAGTGCAACCACGCCGGCAACGCCCGCCACCATCGGCACCACAAACCACCAGATCGTCCCCCACTCGAGGAAGGGCTTGCGCGACAACGCGCGCGCATCGATTACGCCGGCAATCAGGATGGCGATCGCGGGATAGAGCGGCAGCACGTAGTGCGGCAACTTGGTCATCACCAATTCAAAGACCAGCCATGAGGGCACGAGCCAAGCCAGCAAAAATTTGACCGCGGATTCACGCCGCGTGCGCCAAACACCAGGCGTCGCCAATGCCGCCAGTGTCGCGCCCGGCCAGAAGGTCACCCAGAACAGAATGAAATAGTAGCCGGGCGGAGCGCCATGCGATTCCTGACCGGTAAATATCTTGGCGAGCAGGTCCTCGCCAACCGATTGAGCAAGGAAAGCGTCACCGGAGCGTCCAACGATGGCGACAAACCAGGGCAGGACCAGGACCGCAAACCAGATGACGCCGGCCAAAGGCTTGAGCGTCAGCAGCCAAGTCGCCGAGCGATCGACGACGATCAGCGCAAGCGCGGCCAGCCCGACCACCATGATGATCAGCGGCCCCTTCAGCAACACGCCCGCGGCGAGTGCCGTCCAGAATATCGCAGCAACCGTCCAGGCGCCGGCGGCGTCCAGGCGCTCGCGCTGTGGCGGGAGATAGGCGCGCGCCATGGCCCCCATCGCGGCGACGACGGTCATGAGCAACATGGCATCGGTCTTGGCGAGGAGCCGCTCGATGCCCAGAAGCACGCAGCTTGCCATCATCAACGCGGAAAGCACCGCGGCACGGCGCGGGACGAAGGCGAGTGCGGTCCAATAGGTCAGTAGCACCGCAGCGATTGACCCGATGAGCGAGGGAATTCGATAGAGCCAGATCGTGCTCGCAGCACGCGGGAAACCGAGCACGCTCGCCGCGTTGACGACCGCAGCTTGCACCCAGTAAACGCCGACCGGCTTCTTGTAACGGACCTCGTCTTGAAAACGGATGTCGACGTAATCGCGGCTCTCCACCATCTGTTTCGTCGCCTGCGCGAAGCGCGCCTCGTCACGGTCGACCGGCGGAATGCTGAAGAACCCAGGCAGGAAGCCCAAAAGCGCGACCGCGAGCAGCACCGCCGCGGCGCGCGCATGGGAGCCAATGGCAAAGTCGACGATCGTCTTGAGGCTGCGCGTGGAAGCCCGCTGATATCCCTTGTTATCGGCCGTGACCACCATGTCCCCTGCCCGCTCGGGCGCGCTTCTCAAGCTTGAATGGAACTGTTCAACAACGCCCAGATCCGCGCGTGTCGGCTTAAGCCGAGTAGAACGCCATAACTGCAGTTGCGGGTCTATTGCAACCGCACCAGGATGCTGTCGCTCGCACCGCGGCCGTCCATCACGGTGAGGCGCACGAAGCCAGGCCCTTGCGGCTCGAAGGATAGGTTGTGCCGTCCAGCCACGGCCGGCAATGGCAGGCCGTTGACCAGCACGGTCAGCGGCCCGCTGCCGCCGGTCACCTTGAGCGCGATCGGGTCGGACTTGCCGGCGCCATCGTTTGCAAGTTCGAGCCTGGCGCCATTGGGCGGAAACATGATCCGAAGCTGCGAGTTGGCGCTCTCGCTCGCGAGTGGGCCTGCGCGGTAGCGCCGCAGCGGCGGCGGCAGCTTGTTCGTCGCCATCACGAGCACGCCTTTGGGCGCCGCCGGTAGCGGCGCGGGCCTGCCGGCGCGCGCAAAGGCGTCAAACAAGACCGGAGCCGCGGCAACGCGTCCCACGAGGCCGGACACCGGCGCGCCGTCGGGACGGCCGACCCAGACGCCGATCGTGCGTTTTCCGTCGAAACCAACGGCCCATGCGTCCCGGTATCCGTAAGATGTGCCGGTCTTGAAGGCGATCCGGCCGCCGACGGCGTTTTCAGGCGGCGGCGTACCAATGAGGATGCTGCCGACATACCAGGCGGCCGCGGGATCCAGCAGCCGGCGCGCCGGTGCTGCCTCTTCGCCCCTTGCGCGGCGCTCCGTCAGCGGCATCGTAGTGCCGAGCCGGGCCAATCCCGCATAGAGGGCAACGAGATCGTTGAGACTGACCCCCACGCCACCGAGTCCGATCGCGAGCCCCGGCACTTCGCCCGGCGGCAGCACGAACGGTCCGCCCGCCTGCTCGAGCCGTGCGGCGAAGCGGCTCGCGCCAACGCGGTCGAGCACGGCGACCGCCGGCACGTTCAGCGAAAGCTGCAAGGCACGGCGTACCGTCACCGTGCCTTGGAAATTGAGATCGAAATTCTCCGGCGCATAGCCGCCGAAACGAACGGGACGATCCTCGATCAGGGTCTCGGGATGAATGAGGCCGTCCTCGAAGCCGAGCCCGTAGATGAAGGGTTTCAGCGTCGAGCCCGGCGAGCGCACCGCCGCCGTCATATCGACCTGGCCGGCGCGGCGCGCGTCGAAATAGTCGGCTGAAGCGACACGCGCGAGCACAGCGCCGCTCGCATGATCGACGGCGAGGATGGCAACCGAAATATCGAGCCCGAGCGCGCGGGCGCGCTCGCGTGCAAGCTCCTCCAAGCTCTTTTGCAGCGTCGCGTCGATCGTCAGCCGATGAAGGTTACGCTCGGGGGCAGCGGCAACCGCCGCGTCCGCCGCATGCGGGGCCAATATCGGCATGGGCCGGCGTGCGACGGGTACCGGCTCGCGCTTGGCGCGCTCGATCTCGTCCGGAGGAAAGATGCCGGCAGCGCGCTCGAGCACGCGATCACGCGCTGCGCGCACGGCAGCGGTCGACCGGTCGGGGCGGCGCCGCTCCGGCGACTGCGGCAAAGCGACCAGCATGGCGGCCTCGCCCAGCGTCAGGCGGCGCGGTTCCTTGCCGAAATAGGCGAGCGACGCCGCGCGGATGCCTTCGAGATTGCCGCCATAGGGCGCGAGGCTCAGATAAAGCGCGAGGATCTCGTCCTTGGACAAGGCGCGCTCGATCTCGACCGCACGCACGATTTGACGCAGCTTTGCCTTGAAGCTGCGCTCGGCGCGGGGTTCGAGCAACCGCGCGACCTGCATGGTGATGGTGGAGGCGCCGGAGACGATGTGCCCGTGGGTGACCAGCTGGGCGAAGGCACGGCCGAGCGCGAGCAGATCGATGCCGTGATGCGCGCTGAAGCGCTTGTCCTCGTAGGCGAGCAGAAGCGACACAAACCGCGGATCGACGTCCGCACGCGTCGCCGGCAATCGCCAGCGCCCTTCCGGCGTGGTGTAGGGCCGCAGCAGCTTTCCCTCGCGGTCGACCACGGCGGCAGAGAATGCAAGCCCCTGCCCCAGCGGCGCCGGGCCGAGGGAAGCGATCCAATAGGTGGCTGCTAACCCAACCGCCACGATTGCGGTCGATGCCCCGACAAGGCTCAGCCACAAGGACCGCCGCCAACGCGGCGGACCCCCTCGCAGCGGCGAGAGGGTCTCGCTCCGGGGATTTGCCGACGAACTCATTTCGCTGCGATCACCTCGATCGTACCCGTGCCAGTGCGCCCAAAGCGGTCGGGCCGATACATGTCCTCCACATAGGCCTGCGGGTGCACATAGCGGCCGGGTGAGACGGCGCGCACCACATAGGCGACGGTGAACACGGAGGGATCGCCGTCCTTGCGCTCGAAGGCCGCGCTGAACCGGTCATCACGGAACTCGGCGTTCACCGTCTCCTGGGCATCCTCGATCCAGGCGAGGGTGCCGGTGTCGCCGGAAGATACCAGGCGCGGATTGTCGATCTCGAATCCGGCCGGCAGGTAATCGGCAACGATGATGCGTCCGAACTGCGGCTGCGCTTCGGTGATTTTCAGCACGACCGCGAAGCGGTCATTCTGCTTGGCCTGGGTTGGATCAGCGGGCTTGCCGGCGAGCGTGTAATATTTGCGCTCGATGGTGAAGCCCTTTTCGGTGGCGGGCTCCGGCACGACCGGCGCACCCGACACGGTGACGACTGCTTGCACGGTGTTTTCGCCGGCATTTGTGAGCGTGAGCGGCTGCTGCAGGTCGCTTGGACGCAGGTTGCGATTGAGCACGCCGTGTGCCTTCTCGCCGCCGACGTCGAGCAAGATGGTCTGCGCATCCTTCGCCAGCGCGCGCGCCGCCAGCACCATCCATGCATTCTCCTGCGTCGACGTATAAGGGGTGAGGTTGCGTGCGGCCTCGACGCGTTCGACCGCGCCGGTAACGGTCGCGCGCGGCGCGCCGCCCTCGGAAGCAAGCGTCACCACGGCCGCCGCATCGCGCAGCGCCGAGCCATAGTCGCTGCGGCCGTAGTCGAGCACCGGGCGCGGCGCGATCGACGCAAGCACCGCGGCATAGACGCGCTCAGCACGCGCGCGATCGCCGAGCATGCCGAGCGCGGCAGCGATCTGCGCCTTGGCGATCGGGGTGGCAAATGCGTCGAGTTTGGTATCGGCGAAGTAGCGCAGGTCGCCGATCGGTGCGGCGCTGTTCCGCGCCAATACATAGAGCGCGTAAGCGAGATTGCGGCCACCGTCCTTGGCGGGATCGTCTGCGTTGCCGACGAGGTTTCGCAGCCGATCGAGCACGAGCTTGAAGCCGATATCGGGCACCGCAAAGCCACGCTCGCGCGCGCGGGTCAGGAAATCGGTCACGTAGGCATCCAGCCAGACGTCATCACCGCCCGCAGACCACAGCCCGAACGAGCCGTTGGAGCCCTGACGCGCAAGCAAGCGGTCAATCGACTCGCGGATGCGCTGGTCGACCGCGGTGTCGAGCGCAAGATGGGCGCTGCCCGCGAGATCGTTGACGTAAAGCAGCGGCAATGCGCGGCTGGTGATTTGCTCCGAGCACCCGAACGGGTAGCGGTCGAGGGCCGCCAGCAACGCTGCCGCATCGAGGGCGTTGGAAAGGCCGACCGACAGCGCGACGCTTGCGCTCCCGGGCACGAGATCGGCGAACAGATCGTTCGAGAGCGTAAGGCTTTCGCCCTTGGCGAGCGGCTTGACGGTGCGGCGCGCAAGGATTTGGGTCGCAGGCCGTACCGCAAGCGCATAGCTGCGTTCGAGCGCAAAGCCGCCCGGCCCGCTGACGCGGACGATCACCGTGGCGTTGCCCGCGGCGGACGCCGACAGCGGCACCGTCGTGGTGCCGCGCTGTTTGGCGTTGAGCTTGAGCGTCTGCGGCGGGACGTTGCCGACCACGTCGATGCCGTCGCTCTTCACCTCCAGGCGATAGTCGCCGCCTTGCCCTGCGACATTGTCGAGATCGAGATGCATGGTGCCGCGATCGCCGTTGAGTAGGAACCGCGGCAGCGTCGCCGTGAGCACGACCGGATCGCGGATGGTGACGTCGCCGACGGCGCGGCCGACCTTGTCCTTCGACCAAGCCACCGCCATCACGCGGGCGGTTCCGGCAAAATCCGGAATGTCGAACACGACCTCGGCTGTGCCGTCGGGCTTGACGGCGACGATGCCGGAATAGAGCGCCAAGGGTTTTTGCGTGGGGGGCGAAGCCTGCAGCTCCACCGCGCCTGCATCGCCGCCGGTCTTGATCTGCCCACGTGCACCCTGCATGCCGTCAATGAGCTGGCCGTAGAGGTCGCGGATGTCGGCGGTGAGCCGGCGCTGGCCGAGATAATAGTCGTCGGGCGCCGGCGGCTTGTATCCGGTCAAATTGAGGATGCCGACGTCGACTGCGGCGACGACGATGCGCGCCGCCTCGCCGGGATTGAGTCCGCCGACTTTGATCGGGACGCCCAGCGCGCTGTTGGGGCGCAATAGCGCGGGCAACGTCATGTCGAGCGCGAGCGTGTGCGCTTTGCGATTGATCGAGAACCACTGCACGCCGATTGCCCGGCCGGGCATCCGCTCGGCCGCCGTGTCGAGCGGCCGCCGCAGCGTAGCTACCACATAGGCACCGGTGCCCCAGTCGTTGCCAACGGGGACGCGCAGCTGCGCCGTGCCTGCCGCCACGCCCTGCGTCACCGTAGAGACGAGTCGGTCGCCGATTACATTGAGCGTGACCTTGCCGGCGGTGCGCGCGGTCACCGCGACCGTCATGCTCTCGCCAGGCGCGTATTCCGGCTTGTCGAGGGCGATTTCGAGCAGATCCGGCGTGTCGGCGCTCGCCTCCGCGAACCAGCCCGCGTCGAAGCTGAGCGAGGTCAGCGGTCCGCTGCGATCGCCGGTCGACACTTCAAGGCGATAGCGGCCCCATTGCACCGGCAGCGAGATGCGTGCGGGCTTATCGGCGGCGACGTTGACCTGTCCGTCGGCCACGCGCCGCGTCGTCTTCATCGGCTCGAAATCCCAGACCCCGTCGCGGCGGTACCACTGGTATTTGGTCTCGACCTTGAGCAGCTCGTAGTGCAGCCCGCTGCGCGCCAGCGATGTCCCATCCGGCGCGGCGACCACCACGTCAAAGGTTGCGTTCTCGCCCTGGCCAAGCGAGCGGCCGGAGAAAAGCGGCTTGACGCCGATCATCGGTCCGGCCGGTATCACCGGCAGCGTCAGCTTGCGTTCGACCGCGCGACCGCCGGCCTCTGCCATGCGCACGACGATTTGCGCCTCGACCGGACGCGTTACGTCCGGCTCTTTGTCAAGCGTCACGGCAAAGCTTGCCTTGCCGTTGTCGTCGGTGTTCGGCAGTTTTTCGAGTGGCTGGCGGGTGGTCGGCACATCCTCGTCGTCGAGCCCGAATTGATAACGGGCAAAGCCGGACCGCTCGCTCGCTGGCGAAACGATAATCTCGCCTTCAAGCTCGAGTTTGGCGGCCGGCGTGCCGTAGAGAAAACGCCCGTCCACCGTGACCTGCGCCGCGCTGGTGTTTGAAAGGCCGCTCGCCTTCGAGCTGAGCTCGAATTCAATCCGGTCCGGCACGTAGTCCTCGACCATGAAGGTCGCCTCGCCGAGCGGCGGGCGCTTCGGATCGGCGAAGGCGCGAACACGCCACGTCCCGCTCGGGGCGGATGACACCAACGCAACGGACAGCGCGCGCCCACCCACACCTTGATCGGGAACGACGGCGCGGCGGTATTCAACGCCGTCCGGCCGGTCGACCACGAGGGTGAGCGGCACATCGAGCACGGCCATGCCTTGGCCGTCGCGCAACAACGTCGTGACCTGCACCGTTTCCCCGGAGCGGTAGACGCCGCGCTCGGTATAGACGAACGCGTCGAGGCCGGCCGGGACTGCGCGGCCTGACACGCCGCGGTCGGTCAGGTCGAAGGGCGGCGCTTTCAGGCTCAAGAAGGCATAATCGCCTCCGCTGTCGCTTGCGATCAGCATCGCCGGCGCCAGCGCGCCCTCGCCGCTCGCCAGATTGGTTTCGAACTGGACGTGACCGGAATCGTCGGTGCGTTTGCGCGCGAGGACTTCGTTGCCGCGCGAGAGCAGCCGCACCTCGACCGCGCCCTTGGGTTGCGTGGTCTCCAGCGAATGCACGAAGGCATGGATGCCGTCGTTGCCGGAAAGCGCGGTCAGGCCCATGTCGGAGACGATGAACCATTGGGTCGCGAGCGAATCGAATTCATCCTTGGGCGCGCCCTTAGGCTGCGCCGCCATGACATAGACGCCCGGCGCCAGCGCGCCGACGGCCTCCGCGACGGGAAAAACAGTGGTCACGTCGGTGTTGAGGCTCTGCTCGACCGCCATCTCGCCTTTCCAGACCGGCGCGCCGCGCGCTTCGGCAAGGCGCTCGAGATCGAAACGGTCGAGATTGCGCTGAAAGTCGCGTCCCACCACCGTCTCCAGCAGATTGCGATCGCCGATCCGATAGATTTCGACCGCGACTGCTGCGGTATTGACGCTCACCACCGGAATGCCGCGCTGGCCGGTGCGCGGCAGCACATAAGCCTTGCCGGTGAAGTGCACCATCGGCTTGCGATCCCGCACGTACACATTGAAGTCTGCGGATTTCGGCAGCGTTTCGTTGACCAGCGAGGGAATGCCGGCGCGCAACGTGATCGAGTAGCGCTCGCCGTGCTTGAGGCCCTCGACGCAGAGCTGCCGCTCCTGCACGGACAGGGCAGGCTTGTCCTGGCCGGCGACGGATACGAACGGCGAGAAATCGGTGCGCTTGCTCGGCAGGTCCTCGGAGAACTGGAAACACGCGCGCGGCGAGGCTGCATCCGAATCGACCGTGTAGTCGAGCAGCCGGAAGCCATGGTCCTCACGCATGCGTTCATATTGCTGGCGCACGTCGGCGGCCTCGCGCAACGCGAGCGAAACGCGCAGCGCATCAAGCGCCGGACGCCACGTCTGCCGGTCCGCATAGCTGCGCGCGATCACGACCAGACTGTCGGCCTCTTCGGTGGGATTGCCGGAACGCTGATAGGCGATGTAGGCGGCCGCGGCGGCGCGCTCGAGCAGCAGGGTCTTCTCGCGGTAATCGCTGGGCTGGATTTGCCGCAGGTCCCCGGCGAGCCGCAGCCAGGTTACGGTGCGGTCGGGCGCGACCGTGACGATCTGCCCGAGGATCCGCACGGCGCCGCGGTCGTCGCCGCGCTGGAAGGCGGCGTCGACCTCGCGCCGCAGCTCGGCAATGGGTTTCGTCACCTGGCCCGATTCGGCCCTGATCTGGGCTTCGAGCTTGATCGCCGCGTCGGCGAGATCGTCGCGTTGGAACGGCTTGCCGGCAGCGATGGTGGGGATGGACAACAGCAGGACGAGCGCGGCTGCGCAGGCAGCGCGAACGAACGCGCGCATGGGGGGACCTCCATTCCCGCCGGCGTGGGGAGTCCGGACGGGGCGGGCAAGATCAACGTCAAAACATGTCGAGGTCGTGGCCGAGCCGCGTCACGATGGCCCCGGCGGCAAGTGAGCGCATGCTTGAACGACGTGCCTAAATGTCTGGCCCGGAAATCATTTTGATCACCGCGTGGTGATGCTTACTCCACCGTCTGGTAGCCGCGGATGATCCGTTCCGATCCAAATCCCCAGTAGTTGCGCAGCGTATCCGGACCCCAGACCTTCGGCCGCTGCGGCCGATCCTGGTGCCACGGGCGCGGATCGAAATAGCCGAGCGCCTCGTCCTTCATCTGGTCCATCTCGCAGAAGAACTCGACCCGCACCTTGTCGGCATTGCGGTGGTAGATCGCGATGTTGTGACCGATGATGTGACGGCCGGGACCCCAAACAAGATGGATATTGTTCTTGGCGAGCCATTCGCAGGCTCTTTGAATCTCCGCCCAGTCCTTCACCTCGAACGCGATGTGATGGAGCTGCGGCACCTCATCGACCACGAAATTCACGGTGTGATGATCGGGGCCGCAGCGCAGGAACGCAAACGTCTCGTCGCGCCAGTCCGATACGCGAAAACCCAGCACGTCGGTATAGAACTTCACCACGTGCTGCACATCCTTCACGCGATAGGCCACGTGCCCGAGCTTGATCGGCATGACGCCGTCTTGGCTGCGGTCCTCCTTGGCGAAGGCGTATTCGGAAAAAACTTCGATCAACGTGCCTTTAGGATCCGCGAACACGATGGCATCGCCGACCCCTGGCGAAACGCAGCTTCGGCGTTCGCTCGTGACTCCATGCTTCGTCAGCTCGCGCGCAATCTCCACAAGTTCGGTTCCCGGCGCCACCTGAAAGGCGAGGCGAGAGAGCGCATTGGGAGCGCCGGGCTCGAGCGCGATCGCCTCCAGGCCCTGCTTGGTCGCAAGGAATACGCGGTTGCCCTCGCGCGCGACGAGCGTGAGACCGACAACCTGCGTGTAATAGGCGATCTGCCGGTCGAGATCGGGCGTCGTCAGCGTGGCATGGCCGAGCCTGCACACCTGTATCATCGGGGCGCCCCCGATCGGTGAGTCGCGTGCGGCGCTCTCGCGCGTGGCGTCGCGTTGCTCGCGTCGATGCTTGGTCTCATGGTTGCGCGAAGTTACGCAGTTTCCCAGCGGGCGGGAAGGCCGCCAGATAGGGCTGTCGTCGGGATTTGCGGGTCAATTCCGTGATCTGTGGCAGGGCACGCCTTTGCGCCGCTGGTAGACCGAGGCCATCTTAGGTAAAAGCTTGCGGTCGCGTCCCCGTAGCTCAGCTGGATAGCAGCAGCGGATTTCTAATCCGCAGGTCGCAGGTTCGAATCCTGCCGGGGACGCCATCTAGATTTTTGCCAACCAATTTCGATGGCCTGGCGACTATGCGAGGGAGATTTTTGCGCATTGCCCGTGTCGCACACCGATCATCGTCTAATTAGATATTCGTCGTAGGAGCGTACGCTCGCAAAGGGTCGCAGGTAATAGCTGCCGCTGGGTGGGGGAAAGGGGTGATAGATACTGCGCACGTATACGGGCCTGTAATAGCTCGAGTACGGGTGCGGCGCGTAGTAGCTGGAATAGTACGGAGAGCCATAGCCGTAATATGAGCCATAGCCGTATACGACCACGCTAGCCGCCGGGGCTGCATAAGCCGCGCGTCTATAAGCCCGCCGGGTCACTCGGCGATAACGCCCGTAAGTGATTGCCTGCGCCTGATCGACCCTGAGTTCCACACCACGGTGCGTCGCCTGCGGCGAAACCGGAACGGTCGCGAGGGTTGCGGCCGTGAACAGCAGACCGATGATTGTCCAAACTCTCATAACAGCACCTCTTACGTTGATGCGGGTTCGCGAACTCCCGCGCTTCAAATGCCATTCTCGCTCATTACCACCCACCCATTCACGAAAGCTATCGAGTCAGGAGAAAAATCCACCTCTGTGAACCGCCTCACGCTGCCGCTAGCGATGATGTGGCACTGCAATTGCGCAAGCTCATCGCGACACAGAGGTGACTGAGATGCGCAAGCTCATCATTCTGGCAGCAATCGTCGTCATCACTATGACCGCCGTCGTGTGGTCCATAGCCACCGTCGCCGGGCCGAAGTTCGCCGGCAAGGAGACCTCAGCGCCGGTCTCGCCCCATGAGATCATGGTCAAGCAAGGCAAGGTGCTCCCGGTCGAATCCTGGGACGCCTTCTGAGCAAACCCCGGGGCGAAAGCTGGACGCCAATGGCGATGGCTCCGGATGGATCCTTCGCCGCGAGCGCCTGAAATAGCGCGTCCTCATCCTCATGGTTTGCGCGCGGACCGAGGCGATGGTAATCGCGAGGTCCGCGGGCTCCAGTTCGAGGAGCCATTGACACTAGTGCCCGAACCCGAAGTTCGCGCACACTGCGCGGCAAATCCGGTCGCGAAGTTCGGGTTCAAAACGGGCACTAGAATCGATAGAGTTGCTAGTGGTCCTTAGATTCCGAAGTTCGTATCTGAATGCGCCGCGAGTGCTTACGAACTTCGGAATCGGACCACTAGTCTAATGGCAGCCATTGAGGACAGCGCGCCGATCGCACCGCAGGCTCCTGCGCTGAGCAGGGGCGCGTGGTTTGGCCTCCTCGCGGCGGCGGTCGGCTATGCCCTCACGCTGCTGATCTTCTATCCCGGCTACAGCACCGCCGATGCCCGCTACGTCTATGCCGACGCGATGACGTGGCATTTTGGCGACTGGCAATCGCCGGCGATGGGGGTGCTCTGGCGCCTCATCGATCCGATCGCGCCCGGCGCGCCGAGCATGTTCCTGCTGACGGCAAGTCTCTACTGGCTCGCCTTCGGCATGCTCGCCATGCTTGCGGGGCGTCGTTCGGTTTGGCTCGGCGTCACGACGGTGATCCTCGCGTTCTGCCCCCCCGCCTTCTTTTTCGTCGGCATGATCTGGCGCGACGTCCTCTTCGGGGTTGTTTGGCTTACCGCGGCGGTGCTCGCTTTCTTCACGATCGATCGCAGCGCGCGCGTGCGTCCGCCCGTCCAAGCATTGGCGCTGCTGTTGGTCGCGCTCGGCGTATTGCTGCGGCCGAATGCCGTGCTCGCTGCGCCGATTCTCGCCGTCTACGTGATTTGGCCGATGCGCTTGAACTTAAAGCGGCTGGCGATCGCGTTTATGCCCGCGGTCGTCCTCTTCTCTGCGCTCGTCCCCTTCGTCTACTACGAAGTGCTCAGCGCCGAGCGACAGCATCCGCAACACTCGATCCTGGTTTTCGATCTCGGCGGCATCACCCGCTTCACCGGAGAAAATCAGTTCCCGGTCGCATGGAGCGCCGAGCAGACGGCGTTGTTGACCAGCCAATGCTACGACCCCGTCCGCTGGGACACGTATTGGCACGTGGAGCCTTGCCCGTTCGTGATGCAGCGCTTGGAGCGCCCGGACGACGCGATCTTTGGCACGCCGCGGCTCCTCGAGGCGTGGTGGCATGCCGTCTCGGCACATCCCTTCGCCTATCTTCGCCACCGCGCCACTTTCATGCGGCAGTTCCTCGCCCGCTCGAACCTCGTATTGCCGGTCTGGGATTGGCTCGATCCGGCCTCAGGCTATGGCCGCGGTCCGTATCTCACGCGGTTGGTCGCGCTGCATGATGCCCTTCAGCCGATGCTTCTGTTTCGGCCCGGGCTTTGGCTCGTCCTTGCCATCGCCGTCGCTGCGTTGGCCTGGCCGGCACGATCGACGCCCGCGGGAGCCTTCGCCCTCGGGGTGACCGGCTGCGCCATCGTGTATGTCCTGACCTTCTTCGTGGTCGGCGTGGCGTCCGACTTCCGTTATGCCTATTGGTGCGTGCTGGCAACGCTCGCCGGCGGCGTGGCAGCAGCGCTCGCCCGCCGCCGTCCGGTCGCAACCGCGTCGAACGATGGTCAGGACTTGCGGCTTTCGTCGCCGGCGTCGGCGAGCGCTCCGAGGATGTGATCGAGCTTGTGTCCGGCGCGCGTTGCCTTGGCGGTCAGATAGCGCCGGTTGTCGGAATTGATCGGGCCATGCAGGGGCACCCGCCCCGACACGTCGATGCCCGCCTGGGAAAGGCCCTCGAGCTTCGCCGGATTGTTCGTCAGCAGCCGCACCCGAGTGCATCCCAGGAGTTGCAGCATGCGCACCGCGACGCCGTAGTCGCGTTCGTCGTCGTCGAAGCCGAGCACGGTATTGGCATCGACGGTGTCGAGGCCTGCTTCCTGCAGGTGATAGGCACGGATCTTGTTGGCGAGTCCCAAGCCGCGGCCTTCCTGCTCCAAATACAGAATGATGCCACCGCCGTGTTGCTCGAGTTGCGCGAGCGCCAGGCGAAGCTGATCTCCGCAGTCGCATCGCCGCGAGCCGAACACATCTCCCGTCAGGCAAGCCGAGTGCAATCGCACCGAAACCGGTTGCGCGAAATCCGGCTTGCCGACAATGACGGCGACCGGCGTACCGCCGACCACATCGCGAAAGATGACGAAGCGCGCCGGGATTTTGCCATTGAGAGGAATGGCCGTTTCGGCAACGACCGCGAGCGATTCGATCGCCGAGCGGCGAAATTGCGCGACCGCATCGGCGGCGACCGTCACGAGCGGAAGCTCGCTCGCGTTGGCCGCTTCCGCTCCGCGCTTGCACACGAGTAAGGCCGGCAGCAGTTGAGCAAGCTTGGCAAGCTCGATTGCGGCTGGTGCCGTCTCGCCGGCCGGCACGACTTCGAGATGGCGGCTGACCTGCGCGTCCGCGGCGAGTGAAAAGATCGCCGCCCGATCATGCAGATCCCCAACCGCCAAGGCGGTTGGCCCGGCGGCGTCGAGCCCCAGCGCGCGAGCACGGCGCGACGTAATGAGCAGATGAGGCCGCCCCGGCGCGCACAAGCGCCTAAAAGAGGCAAATCCGTCGTCGGTCATGCCGTCGACCGGCAGAACCGCCGCCCTCTCGCCGGTTGATGTCAGGATGACCGGCCGGCCGGAGCGGAATTCAGCGAGGCCACGCTCGACCGCAACTTGTTTGGGCGCGCCAAAGGGGCCCGACGTGCTACTCCCAGCCATATCACACACGCGCGCCTTTCGAGTCGCGCCCACAAACCACATCGACGGAATAAGAACGCGCCTTGATCGAGTTTATTCCGTAGGCGAAATCTTTTTCACGGCGCGTGTTTGCACTCACTTTATCGCAAAATATCATGGCACGCGGTAGCACGTTGCGAAAGTAGGTACTTGACGATGGCGGATCGACGCCCCGCCAAGCCGGATCCGAATGAAGGCTCTCAAAATGACCCGGGCCTCGCATCATCATGGGCGCCGGTACCGAGAACGTTCCGCGAAAGCAATAGTTCCTTGCCGCAGCCCTGGGAGGAGATTTTCGGCCCGTTGCGTCGAGGCCTGGTGGACGATCTCGTCCTGGTCGGGCAATGCGGCCAATCGATCGATGCCCGGATCGCGACGCCGAGCGGGCACTCTCATTACATCAACAACGAGGCCGGCCTCATCCATTTGCACCGCTTAAGGGCGCTGGTCGATGCGGTCGTCATCGGGGTCGGCACGGCGATTGCGGACGATCCGCTATTGACCGTCCGCCGCGTCGCGGGGCCCAGCCCTGCGCGAGTCGTCATCGATCCCAATGGCCGATTGCCATCGACTGCGCGGCTGCTGGCGGCCGACGGTATTCGCCGGCTCGTGATTACCGCCGTGGGCGCCGCCGCGGCGCTCCCCGCCGGGGTCGAAGTGGTACCGCTTCCCGCGCCTGATGGACGCCTTCTCCCGAGCGCGATCATTGCAGCATTGGCCGCGCGCGGGTTTCGCCGCATTCTGATCGAGGGCGGCGCCGACACGGTGTCGCGCTTCCTGGCGGCGCGTTGTCTCGATCGGCTGCATGTTCTGGTCGCTCCCATCATCCTCGGTGCCGGGCGATCGAGCTTGACGTTGCCGCCGGTCGAGCGGCTCGACGAGGCAATGCGCGCGCCCATGCGCGCCCACAGCCTCGGTGGTGACGTGCTGCTCGACTGCGACCTCAGTGCTCAACGGGCGCCGATCGGTCGGGCAAAGATATCGACGTGACCGACCCGCAATCGCGAACGATCTTCGGTCAGATGCGCGCGCCGCCACGCGAGCCACGCCGAGATGTCGTCCGGCGACAGCTTTGTGGTTAGCGCCCCGACCTGCGCCCAGTCGGCAAAGACCGCCTCCTGAATGGCTCGATCGTCGGGCCCGAATACCCAGTCCGAGTGACCCAGGACCACAGCGTAGCCGAACTGCTCGAACCGCTTAGCGGCACGCGCCGCTGCGCTGGGGCCAAGCGCCGGACCGAAGCCTTTGTCGACACGTTGGTGCAGGTTGAATCCGGCTAGGAGTTCGGCGTCGTGGCGCAGCACCGGCTCGACAAGGGCGCGGCCGTCATACGTCAGCGCGCCATAGAACGGCAGCCGTCGCGCCGCCACCTCGGTGACAAGACGATCGAGCCATTCGGGCGAAACAAGATCGAGCAGCGCCGAAGTGGTGACGAGATCGAGCGGCCCATCGAGTGCGAGCTCGAGGTCGCGCGCGAGGTCAACCGGTGTCGTAGTGACCATTAAATGCGAGGGACCGTTAGATGCGGCGGCCCGCGCCAGAAGCGTGAGACTGTTGTCGACGAGTCTCCAACTCTGACGCGACGGAAGATGGCGCTCGACCGCTCGCAGCGTCGCCCCCGTACCACAAGCGAGATCGACGACGGAGATTGCCGTCTGCCCAACGAATGCGCGGGCGACCGCAGCCAGCACGTCGGCGTTGCGCGCGGCGAGATCATAAGGCTCGCGCAAAGCGAGCCACTCGGCGGAATATTCGCTCATCCGAGGTTGTCCAGCACGCGCGCAAACGATGCAGCCTGCTCCCGCCAAGATGGAAACGTCGCGGCACGGGCGCCGGCCGCGAGGTGCCCGCGCGCGTCTGCGTTGGCGATGAGTGGTTGCAACGCCGCCGCAAGCGCCTCGACGTTATCGGGCGGGACGAGCACGCCGGCACCGGCCGGCACCGCCTCGGGAATCGCGCCGGCGGTCGTACCGACGACCGGCACGCCGTGGGCGATGGCCTCGGTGTAGGCCATGCCGTAGCCCTCGAAGCGCGAGGGCAGCACGAAAAGATCGGCCGACTCGTAAAGTGGCGTAAGTTCATCGGCACCCGCCGTGCCGAGCAGAGTGATCCGGTCGGCAAGACCGAAACGCGCGATGTCGGCTCTCACCTGCCGAAAGGTTTGCGGGCTGCGCCCGCAATCGCCGGCAACCACCAGCCGCCACGACAAATGCGTCAGCTGGGCCAGTGCGGCGACCAGCACATCGTAGCCCTTGCGCGGGATCAGCGATCCGACCGCGAGCAGTCTGGCCGGACCCTCCCTCTTGCGCGGCCGGATGGAGACGCGATCGGTTCCCGGATGCACGACACTCACGCCGACGGACGGAACGCCATAGTCCTTGACCAGCAGCCGCGCCACCATGGCGCTCGTCGCCACGACGTGCCGCGCGCAGCCGAGGGCTGAGCGTTCGGCCGTGCGCAACGAGGCAAGTTCGGTCGCGCTCAGCCCCGATTCCAGCGCGAGCGGATGATGCACCAGCGCGACCAATCGATGGCTCGCGCACAGCGTCTCGGCGGCATCGGGCAGAACCCCGAAGGCGAGGCCGTCGACAACGATGGGACGCCCATGGGCAAGCCCCAATAGCCGCGCGCAAGCCGCCGCTCGCGTGTCCGCCGTCGGATAAGGAAAGCCATCGCCAAGGTTGACGACCTCGGTGCGCCAACCGAGCGCCGGAAGCTCGGCGATGATCCGCCGATCGTAGGTATAGCCGCCGGTAGGGATGCCAAGATCGCCCGGGACTGCGAAGGAGACCTCCTTTACCACAACGGCCCCTCGTACCATGCGCGCGCGAGCGGGGATTCCGCCACGGTCACGCGGATCGACTTGAGCTCGCGGCCGTGGCGGCCGAGCTCGCCGGCGCGCGCGGCGGTCGCGAAATGGTCGAACAGATGCCGGGTCAAGAATTCGGTGGTGGTGTTGATGCCTTTGAACTGCGGCAGCTCGTCGAGGTTGCGATAGTTGAGCGGTGCGAGGGCCTCTTTCAGCACCTCGTGGGCGCGTGCAATGTCGACGACGATGCCGTGCGCATCGAGCTCGTCGGCGAGAAATGCCACGCGAATAACGAATGTGGCGCCGTGCACGCTTTGCGCCGGGCCGAACAGCTCGCCGCGAAATGAATGGGCGATCATGATCTGATCGGAGACTTCAACCGCGTACACGGGCAATCCCTTCGTTAATGGACCTCGCCGCCCGCAGGGTAGCGGATCAGCGGACAGACCGCGTCGGCGTCGCCCTGGAAAACCGCAGGCAATTTGGCCGGCAGCTCGTCGAACGGTATCGCGGGCGCCAGCAGGACATCGAGCGCAGGCTCGTCGAGGAGCGCGAGCGCCGCCATGAGGCGCCGGCGGGAGGTCCACCGCGGGCGATGGGATGGCGCAACCCTGCCCACCTGGCTCGACACGAGCCGCAACCGTCGACTGTGGAAGGCCTCGCCCAGCGGCGCCGCGATGTCGCCGCTTCCATACCAGCTCAGGTCGACGATGCTCGCCTCCTCGCCGGCAAGCCGCAGCGCCGTCGCGAGCCCCGCGGCGGTGCCGCTTGCGTGAAACACCAGGTCGCAGTCGCTCGGCGCAGCATCCGGCGCGGCGAAGCGGGCGCCGATCGCCTGCGCGAGTTTGGCGCGGGCGGATACGATATCGACCACCGTCACCTCGGCGCCTGGCAGCCGGGCGCACAGATAGGCGAGCAAAAGTCCCACCAGGCCCCCTCCCACCACCGCGATGCGATCCGCCGGCGCCGGCGCGCCATCCCACACCGCATTGACTGCAGTCTCCATGTTAGCAGCCAGCACGGCGCGCTGCGGCGGCACCTGCTCCGGGACGGGAAGCACGGCTTCTGCGGGTAACGTGAAAAGAGTCTGGTGGGGGTGCAAGCTGAAGACGACACGTTTGCGCAGCTCAGCGGCGCCGGCTTCGACCGTTCCGACGGTCGCATAGCCGTATTTCACCGGGAAAGGAAAGGTCCCGGCCATCAAGGGCGCACGCATGCGATCGTACTCGCTGGTCGGGACCCGGCCGGCATGAATCAGCCGTTCGGTGCCGCGGCTGTCGGCACCAAACAGCGAGCGTACCTGCACCTCGCCGGGCGTGGGCGCAGCAACCGCCTCCTCGCGCAGCTCGGCGCGGCCGGGCCCGACATACCAGAGCGCGTTGCCCTGCATCTTGGTCACGGTTTTTCTCGTCCCACAAAGACGTCGGAGGCTGGCATCCAATCCGAAATCGAGCCTAGCACGCGGAGCGCTTTCCGCGGCATTGGACTTGGACGGACGTCGCTATATTCTCAGACGCCCGCAAACCTACGCAAAGCCCGTGCATGCTCGAACGTTCCGCCCGCGACGGGACTGTCATCGCCGCGCCCCCTGCCCTGTTCGCATGGCGGCCAGCGCTGTTCGTTCTATTCGTCGGGATGACGATGGCGGGGCTGATCTGGCTCGCCGTGATTGCACTCTCGCCCGGGGGATTCGGGATCGTCGACCTCGTTCTGGTCGTGCTCTTCGCGCTCACCCTGCCCTGGTACGTGATCGGCTTCTGGAATGCGACCATCGGCCTCCTGATTATGCGCTTTACCCGCGATCCGGTGGCGGCGGTCCTGCCGGTTTACGGTCGCGTGCGCGGAGACGAGCCGATCACCGCATCGACCGCAATCCTTTTGTGCATCCGCAACGAGCCGCCCGAACGCGCCGCTCGCATGCTCGAGCTGATGATGCAGGGCCTCGCGGCGCGTGGCGTCGGCGAACGCTTCCATGCCTATGTCCTGAGCGACACGAGCGATGAGGAGATCGCCGCCGACGAGGACGCATGCTTTGCGGCGCTCGCGGCAAGATGGCGCGGGCGCGTCGCTCTGACATACCGGCGTCGCGCGCAAAACACCGCATTCAAAGCCGGCAATATCGCCGACTTCTGCGCGCGCTGGGGCAAGGATCACGACTTCGCGATCATGCTCGATGCCGACAGCGTCATGAGCATCGACCTCGTGCTCAAGGTCGTGCGCATTATGCAGATCGATCCGAAGCTCGGGATCCTGCAGACGCTGGTCATCGGAATGCCCTCGGCCAGCCCCTTTGCCCGCATTTTCCAGTTCGGCATGCGGCTGAGCATGCGCTCCTACACCATCGGCAGTGCCTGGTGGCAAGGCGATTGCGGGCCATATTGGGGCCACAACGCCATCGTGCGCATTGCGCCGTTCATGCGGCATTGTGAGTTGCCGGTGCTCGCCGAAGGCGCGCTGGTCAAAGGCCATGTGCTCAGCCATGACCAGGTCGAAGCGGTGCTGATACGTCGCGCGGGCTATGAGGTGCGCGTGCTGGCGGGCGAAGGCTCGAGCTTCGAGCAGAACCCGCCGACGCTGATCGAATTCATCCGTCGTGACCTGCGCTGGTGCCAAGGCAACATGCAGTATTGGCATTTTTTGCACCTGCCGGGCTTGCACCCCGTGAGCCGCTATCAACTTGCTTTCGCCATCTTGATGTTTCTCGGCTCTCCGGCCTGGATCGCCCTGTTGCTGCTCGGCAGCGTGGCGGTTGCGCTTGCCCCGGCACCGTCTCATTTCATGCGCTGGGACGCGGGAATAGCCGTTCTCATCCTCGTGCTGATGATGTGGTTTGCGCCCAACATCGCAACCGTCATTGACGTGCTGACCCGCGCGAAGCTGCGAAATCTGTTCGGTGGAGGGATCCGGTTCAGCGCAAGCTTCATGATCACCATTGTCTTCACCGTGCTGGTCGTCCCGATCATGTGGGCGAGCCATACGCTGTTTCTGCTTCGACTTCTGTGTGGACGCACGCTCGATTGGGGCGTGCAGGCGCGCCACGATCACGAGGTGCCGTGGTCGCTCGCCTTTCGACGGTTCTGGCCGGAGACATTGGTCGGACTGGCACCCGTGCTCCTCCTGGCAATCACCGCGCCGGCGGCGGTTCCTTATGCCCTTCTCATTGCAAGCGGCCCGTTGCTCTCGATCCCGCTCGCGGTGGTAACCGCATCGCCCGCACTCGGGCGCCTCCTGATCACCCTCGGACTCGACCGATTGCCCGAGGAGACGCTGCCGTTGCCGGAATTGCGCGCGCTCAGGCTGCCTGCGATCGAGATGTCGCAGCGCGGGTCATAACTCGACCATGCCGGCGGCGTCGCATCGCTCTTGGTACGACTCTTGGTACGATTCCTGGCGGACTATCCGGGGTGTGACGCGTTCACTTCGAATCTATTACGGCAACAGCGCGCACCGCGCGGCGATGGACTGCCTTTACGGGGAGTTCGTGCGACCGGGCGATCTCGTTTTTGATATCGGCGCGCATGTCGGCGACCGCACCGCCGCCTTCCGCCGCCTCGGCGCGCGGGTGGTAGCGGTCGAGCCGCAGCCGGCGCTGGCGCGCACGCTGAAGCTCCTTTATGGCCGCGATGCCGCGGTGGCCATCGAACCGGTCGCGATTGGCCGTAACGCCGGAACGCTCGCCCTCAGCCTCAACCTCGACAATCCGACGGTTTCGACCGCGTCGGACGCGTTTCGAACGGCGGCCGTCGCCGCCCCAGGCTGGGAAGGACAAGCATGGACAAAGACCATTCAGGTGCCGGCGACGACGCTTGATCTGCTCGCTTCGCGGCATGGAGCTGCTGCCTTCATCAAGGTCGATGTGGAAGGTTCAGAAGCGGAGGCCCTGGCGGGGCTGACTAGTCCGTCACCCGCTCTGTCGTTCGAATTCACCACGATGCAACGTGGCGTGGCGGCAGCCTGCATCGAACGTTGCATGCAACTCGGCTACACCCGCTACAATGCGGTGCTCCGCGAGAGCTTTACCTTCGTGCAGCGTGACTGGATGAACGCCGAAAAGATTGCGGCCTGGTTGCGCGCGCTGCCGCAGAGCGCCAATTCCGGCGACATTTACGCCCGTCTGCCGGGATAGCGCGCATGACCTCAGCGACAATTCCCGCTGCGCGCGACTTTTTCGGCCATCCGCGCGGCCTCGCTGTCCTGTTTGCGACCGAGACCTGGGAGCGCTTCTCCTATTTCGGCAACGCTGCACTCGTCGTGCTTTACATGACGAAATATCTGTTCGACCCCGGCCGTTTCGAAACGGTGCTCGGGCTCGGCATGGTCAAAGCGGCGCTCGAGTTCATGTTTGGCCACCTCGCGACACAGCCGCTCGCCTCGCAGCTTTTCGGCTTCTACACCGGGCTCGCCTATTTCGCGCCGGTCCTGGGCGGACTCGTCGCCGACCGGCTGCTGGGCCGGCACCGCACGATCCTCATCGGTGGCGCCTTCGTGGCGGCCGGCCACTTCATGATGGCCTTCGAAGCACTGTTTCTGCTCGCACTCTTGATGCTCATTATCGGCATCGGCGCGTTCAAGCCGAACATCTCGACCCAGGTCGGCGCCCTTTACGCGGCCGGCGACGACCGGCGCGACCGGGCCTACGCGATCTTTTATGTCGGCATCAACATCGGGGCGTTTCTGGCCCCACTGATCTGCGGCACGCTGGCGGTTCAATATGGCTGGCACTACGGCTTCGCCGCCGCCGGCGTGGGGATGCTCATCAGTCTCGCGATCTACGTTTGCGGCGCGCGGAGCTTGCCGGCGGACGTCCCCTCGTCCGGCACCACGCTCGCGCGCGAGGACAGACGGCTCGATCCCGGCGAACGGCGCGCCGTGCTGGCGCTCATCGGCACCTGCGCGTTGGTCACGCTGTTCTGGGCCGCCTACGATCAGCAAAGCAATACCGTTCTGCTGTGGGCCGAAGACTTCACCGACCGCTCCATCGACCTCGGGTTTTGGCGAGGTGAGATCCCCTCGCCCTGGTTTCTCGCACTCAATCCACTGATGATCTTCGTGCTCACGCCGCTGATCGTGCGGCTATGGGCCGTGCAGGGTCAGCGCGGCACCGAACCTTTCCCCGTCAGCAAGATGGCTTTTGGCTGTCTCTGCGTCGCACTCGCCAATCTCGTGATGGTCGGCGCGGCGTCGACCGCGGCGGGTAAGGCGAGTGCGTTGTGGCTTGTGGGTTATTTCGCTCTCGCCACGGTGGGCGAGCTGCACCTTGCGCCGGTCGGGCTGGCGTTGATCTCAAGACTGGCACCCGCGCGCATGACCTCCCTGATGATGGGCGTGTGGTTTGCCACCACGCTGCCGGCCGACATTCTCGGAGGCTTTCTCGGGGGTTTCTGGAGCAGCATGCTGAAAGCGCATTTCTTTTTGATGATTGCGTCCGTCGCTGCGCTGGCGAGCATCACGCTGTGGGCGGCGAGCCGTGCTGTGCAAAAATGGGTAACTACCAGCGCCCCGGCTGTCATCGTCCGCGAAAGAGGTCGATCCGGCAATCACCGGACTAGGTGAAAGAAAGCGCTTCGGCCGCTATCGCACCGGTACGGATTACTGGATGCCCACCTTCGCGGGCATGACAATGCAGAGAGCCTACGGAATCCCTTCAATGCGTCCAGGGATCGCGACGGTTGGCGGCGAAATTGTCGGCGTAAGACAGGCCGCGGCGCACGGGCGGCTTGGACTTGAAGACCTGGTAGGGAATGCCGTGACGCTCGCAGTAGGCGATCGCTTCCTCCGCAGTGTCGAAGCGCAACTGCACCTGCTGACGCATATCACCCGAACTCGTCCAGCCCATCAGCGGCTCGATCTCGCGCGGCTGTTCCGGCTCGTAGTCGAGCACCCATTCCTTGGTCTTGGCGGTGCCGGACTGCATCGCAGTCTTCGCGGGCTTGTAAATACGCGCCGTCATGATCGGTCGCTTGCTCACTCTCGAACAAACATGGTCGGGGCAGCAGGATTTGAACCTGCGACCTGGAGTACCCAAAACTCCCGCGCTACCAGGCTGCGCTATGCCCCGGTGTCGTCGCGTCGCGCCTCGATACACGGTTCGCTTTGCCCCAGCAAGCCGCGCCCCGATGCCTGCAAGCTCCACGGCTGACGTGAGCGCGTGTGCGTGGCCGCGGCGAAAATTACCGTGCGTTGAAGATCGAGTGTGCCACCCGGTCGCCCGCGGCGATGCCGAGCTTTCTGGCGGTGCCGGCATTGACTTCGAGCACCGCCCGCACCGCTCCGCCCGAGGGAACGAGCGCCTCCGAGAGCGGGACCGTGTTCTGCGCGATGCGCAAGATCCGTCCGTCACCGCGGATGAAGATCATGTCGAGCGGGATATAGGTGTTCTTCATCCAGAAACTGGTCGGCTGTTCCTGGTGAAAGTCGAACAGCATCCCTTGTCCTTCGGGAAGCTGACGCCGGAACATGAGCCCTTTAGCCTGCTCCTCCGGGGTGGACGCCAGTTCGACGGCAAAGACGTGCACGCCGCTCTTGCTGGCGATCTCGAGCGGCTGCAGCTCGGCCGCCGCAACGCGTCCGGCAGTGCCGAGCGGCAGGCTCAGGAGGGACAGCGCGGCGAGGAGAACAAGCAGGCAACGACGCATGGAACGGCTTCGCTCGAGAGCGCCGATCTTAGCAAAAACTGGAGGAAAAATCGCGCGAACGCCCGGCAACGGGAGGCGGCACGGGGCGGCGTCGGGCAGCGTTTTCCCTCAGTGGGACGCCGGGCCGGACAGCGCCCCTTCCGGGCGCACCTCGGCCGCCATCAGCCCCTTGGGCCCGGGCCCAAAGCGCACGAGAACGTACTGGCCCGGCCGCAGTTCGGTCAGACCGAAGCGGCGCAGCGTCTCCATATGGACGAAAATGTCGGGCGTGCCCTCGCCGCGGGTCAGGAAGCCGAAGCCGCGCAGCCGATTGAACCATTTGACTTGCGCCCGCTCGAGCCCGCTGGTCGGCGTCACGGTCACGTGGGTGCGCGGCGCGGGCATTTGCGCCGGGTGCACCGCCGTCGACTCGTCCATGGAGAGAACACGGAATGCCTGTAGGCCGCGCGGGCGCTGCAGCACCTCGACCACCACCCGCGCACCCTCGTAAGCAACTTGGAAGCCGTCGCGCCGCAGGCAGGTCACGTGCAGAAGAATGTCCGGCATCCCGTTGTCGGGAACGACGAAACCATAGCCCTTCGAGACGTCGAACCACTTGATGACGCCGCTGAGCTCAATGACGCTCGCAGCTTCGCCGCCGATCTCGCCGCCAGTGCCGCGGTCGCTCGCGAAACCGCTGGCCGGCCCCTTCGGTCCAATCTCGTCCGACGTCATGACGCCCCAACGCCGCCGCTCAGTCCAGGCGCTTCTTTTGTGCGCTTCGAATCTTGGCCGTTATCAAGATAGCATTAGGCGGCGAACGGAAAAGTCCAAAATGCATTCACACATCAAAAGAGTTGGATGCCTGTGCAAATCTCCCACACCGTGCCGAATCAGTGGACGATAAAAGGAGATAATACCGTTCCGATGTCTTGGCGTATCACCAGATCGGCAATTTCATCGAATTCTGTCTCTTCGCGATTGATAATCACCAAACGAGCGCCATTCCGTTTGGCGAGCAAAGGGAATCCGGCAGCCGGCCACACGACCAGGGAAGAACCGACTGCGAGAAAAACATCACAGTCAAGCGTCAGCTGTTCGGCACGCTGCATTTCCCGCTCCGGCATCGCCTGACCGAAGGAAATCGTCGCCGTTTTGATGTGTCCGCCGCAATCGGCGCAATCGGGCGCCCGTTCGCGGGCAGCGGTGAACTGCTGGCGCACCCACGACAGTTCGTAACGCTTGCCGCAAGTCAAGCATAACGCATAGCTATTGTTGCCGTGCAGCTCGATCACGTGTTCCGCCGATATGCCGGAGCTTTGATGCAGA
>Ga0306922_10000494_pt1 | contig 32930 bp, 29 predicted proteins | sample sta12Cox44000082_FD_203758 | JGI IMG/M metagenome (GOLD analysis project Ga0306922, IMG submission 203758) | Lab enrichment of tropical soil microbial communities from Luquillo Experimental Forest, Puerto Rico - statoxic.12C.oxic.44.000.082 (v2)... | ecosystem: Environmental > Terrestrial >... | reverse complement strand
CCCGGCGGCCCGGTGACGCCGACGAGGTAGGCCCGGCCGGTGCGGCCGAAAATGGCGCGGACCAGGTCGGCGCTGGCAGGGTCCTCGTCCTCGATGAGCGAGATGGCACGCGCGATGGCGCGGGGATCGCCCTCGATCACGCGCTCGGCAAGCGACGGCGCGGTGGTCACGCGCGCGAAAGCAGCTGGCGAGCGATGACGAGCCGCTGGATTTCGCTCGTTCCCTCGCCGATCGTCGTCAACTTGACGTCGCGGAAGTACTTCTCGGCCGGGTAGTCCTTCACGAACCCGTAGCCCCCATGGATCTGCACGCAGTCGTCGGTGACTCTCACGGCGACCTCGCTGGCGTACAGCTTTGCCATGGCTGACTCGAGCGTCGTGCGCCGGCCACGACTCTTGAGATGCGCCGCCCGATACGTCAGCAGCCGGGCGGCCTCGATTTTCGTGGCAGCGTCGGCCAGCTTCCATTGAATGGCTTGGAACTGGCTGATCCTCTTGCCGAACGATTTTCGCTCCTTGGCGTACGCGAGCGCGGCCTCGTACGCCCCCTGCGCCAACCCCACCGAAAGGGCCGCGATGCCGATTCGGCCGGCGTCGAGCACTTCCATCGTGTTGACGAAGCCCTGCCCCTCGTGACCGAGCAACTGGTCTGCCGGAATGCGGCAGTTCACGAACAGCACCTCGCTCGTGTCGCTGGCGCGCATCCCGAGCTTGTCTTCCTTTTTTCCGGCTGCCATGCCTGGCGTGCCGTGCTCAACGATGAACGCCGAGATGCCTTTCGAGCCAGCTGCGCGATCGGTAACGGCCATCACGACCATCACATGGCCGACGCGGCCGTGCGTAATGAAGGTTTTCGCGCCGTTCAAGACCCAGCACGCGCCCGCTCGAACCGCCGTTGTCCGCATGCCGGCGGCGTCGCTGCCCGACGTGGATTCGGTCAACGCCCAGGCGCCGATCTTTTCCCCGCGGGCCAGCGGGGCGAGGTATTGCCGCTTTTGGGCCTCGGTGCCGAAGAGGTTGATATGCGCGGCGCACAGCCCATTGTGCGCCGCGATGGACAGCGCGACACCGGGGTCGACCCGCGCAAGCTCCTCCAGGCAGATGCAGTATTCGACGGGGGACATCGCGGCGCCGCCGTACTGCTCCGAGAACTGGATCCCCATGAGGCCGAGATTGGCCAGCTTCGGCACCAGCTCGCTCGGGAAGTGCTGTGCCTCGTCCCATTCCCGCACATGGGGGCGCATCTCGGTCTCTGCGAATTCGCGCACGCTCCGGCGCAGCAGCACCTGCTCTTCCGTCGGACGGAAGTCCATGAGCCTTCAAATGTAGCACGGACTAACGGCCGATCGCGGCGTACACGAGCGTGTACTTCTTGCGCCCGCTCTTCTGCACCCAGGCAAGCCGCGCGCCGTCCATCGTCCAGGCGGGAAGAAGCACGTCTTTGGTTCCATCGACGGCGCGCTTGTGCTTTTGCTGGTCGAAGAGGATCAAGCGCCCGTCGCGATCGGCGTACGCAATCGCGCCGCTCTTCTCCGGGCCCCACCCGAACGTCAAGCCAGGGATGGGCCGTTCGTTGACCGCCTCGCACACGGTTTCACCGAGCAGCTTCAGCGAGACAACATTCGCTTTCTGATATTGGTCGGTGCCCTTGGCGATACTCTCCGGGTCGCCGATATTGCCGCCCCCGCGCGGACTCGCGGTGCGATCGAGCGCGCCAGCTGGTCCCGTGCCGGCTTTGATCGTTTCAAGCTTCTGCTCGACATCGATCATGAGGGACGGGATGCCGGGGGCGGATCGATCCGACTTGAACGACCAGTACTGCTGCGCCCAGTCAGGCTCCGCCTCGAGCGTGAGGAGCGTCCCGCCCTCGGCAGGGATCCAATAGTGGCGAAGGCGTGGCGACTCCGGGTTACCGTCGGCGGTCTGGATATAGAGCTTCTGGCCATCGGGCGACCACGACACGCGACGCAAATCGCCCTTCAGTTTGCCGAGATCGAGCTCGGCAACGGTGATGGGGCGGTCTACCTTGAGCGCGGAGATGTCGTAGGTACTAGGGGGCGCGCTGGGCGCCTGAAACAGAACCGACAGAACGAGGGCCAGCCACTGCATCGTGAGCCTCCCAGTTCGTATGCGGCGCGCAATTGCGCACAAACCAGTCGCGGAGCAACCCCGAGTAGGTCCGCCATCGCATCCCGTGCCGCTCGTAGAGCGGCGTGAGCGCGTGCTGCAGCGCCGGCAGCCGATAGAGCGGGACGCCCACAAAGTAGTGATGCTCGAGATGGTAGTTCGAGTTGAGGAACGCGAAGTCCCAGAACCAGCTCCCGCGCATCAGCGTGCCCCACTTCGCGGGATCGGCGGGATCGATGTCGTAGTGCTGCCCCAGCCGGTTGAGCGTAAAGGCTATCGGAAAGACGAAGAAGACCGGGATCACGTACGCGCGCAGCGCGGCGGCCAAGCCAAACACGCTCAGGATGGCGGCGAGCGCCGAGAGGTGCACGACCGTCGAGACGCGCCGCTCCATGGCAATCCGGCGCTGGAGCGTCTCGGGATAGGTAGCGCTCTCCCGGCGCGCCGCGCGAAAGTAGATGGGAAACAGCGCCGGCGTGCAGTACAGCAGCTTGAGCCACCGGGCATTGATCTTGGGCGTCAGGTGATGACGCTTCGGATCGCCCTCGTTGGAGCCGAGCTCGGCGTGATGGTCGAGGTGCCACCGGGTAAACTGGCTCGACGAAATGCCGCTCGGCACGGCGTAGAGCCAGGCGAGGACGCGCTCAGCCGCTGCACGGCGTCTCGCAAACACGGTGTGATGGACCACTTCATGCAAGAGTACGGTGAAGTTGAAGATGGTGAACCCTTGGACGGCGGCCAGGGGGATCCAGATGAGCGGATTCGGAGTGGCGATGAGGCCCCAGGTGGCGACGCCAAGTATGGCGAATTGACGCGCCGCGATCAGAAGGTGCCGGGGCCCACTCTTGACGTGGAGCGCGTGCAGCTGTGCTCGCGGGATGGCCGTGGCGAGCTCGCCCCGCAGCGCCGCCGCGTGTTGGGCGAAATAGTGCGACTTCACCGCTGTGCTCGCGATTGTACTATGATGCCGAGGGGGAGGGGCTTCAGGATGAGGCTACGCTCGTTCGCCGTCTCCGCTTTCCTGTCGTTGGCATGCGCGGTCCCCGCGCGAGCGGACATTACCGCGTTCATCGGCACGACGACCACGCCTGACAACCGGCTCGCACGGGGGGTCGCGGTCGGCGCGGGACTCCTCATCATCGGCTTTGAATTCGAGTACTCGGTCACATCCGAGAATACGAGCCCGGGATCGGCCGCCCCCTCGCTCAAGACGGGCATGGGCAACGTGCTCCTGCAGACGCCCGTGGCCATTTCAGGCGTCCAGCCGTACTTCACCGTCGGAGCCGGCATCTACAGCGAGACGCTCGGCGACCGCAACGACACGAGCGGCGGTCTCAACACCGGCGGTGGAGCGAAGATATCGCTGGCAGGTCCGCTGCGACTACGCGTGGATTATCGGGTGTTCAAGCTCGGAAGCGGTGCGCTGTACTCTCCAACGCACCGCTTCTACGCCGGGATCAACTTGAAATTCTGATTACTTGCCCAGATTCTGGAGGAGGCTCAGATTGAGGATGTTCATGCCCTGAGCGTACGCCTCGGCATATTTTTTCAAGAGTTCGTTGGCTTCCGTGGGAAACGCCTCCGCGATGATGTTGGACACCTGGTAGTCTGCTCCCTTCACCGAGGGGTCGATGACGAAGACGTACAGGACGTTGGCGCCCGCGGGATCGGCAGACTTGAACACCTTCCAGCCGGCAGCCTGCTGCTTGCGTTCGGGTTTCTCGCTCTTCTCGAGCGCCTCCTTCAGCTTGGCCATGACGGCTTCGAAATCGGCGGTCTTGTCCGGCTTGATGAAGTTCAGCACCATGCCCGCGTCGTTGTTGAACAGTCGAGCGTTCGAGACAGCTTGGGCCTGTTGTGCGGGCGCAGCAGGCTGCTGGGCGTATACCGCCGTCGCCGACACCACCATACCGGCGAGAAATCCAAGAGCCATCCGTCCTGGCCGGCTTCCGACAGCCGGCGCGGCGATTCGAAGCATCGCGGCCTCCTTCGCGAAAGGTTGTTACTCTAACGTACTCGAGGCTACACGAAAACTGTCATAACGTCGTGGGCCAGCAGCATTCCCCGACGCGTGAGACGCAAACGTGCGGCCTCATGCACCAGCCATCCCGCCGCGACAAATCGCTCGAGCTCGGCGCCGTATCTCTGCCAGACGTCGACATCGTAGCGCTCCGCGATACCCTGAAGGTCGACGCCATCTGTCAGCCGCAGCCCCGTAAACAGCGCGTCGCCAAGACGTTCCTCGCGTGACATCACACGGACGTCGACGGCCGTCGATTGACCCTGCGCGAGCCGGTCGAGGTAGTCCGCCGTTCCGGAGATGTTTTTCCACCGTACGCCGCCGCAGGTCGAGTGCGCTCCGCAGCCGAATCCTAGCCATTCGCCGTCGGTCCAGTATTTCAGGTTATGCCGCGACCTCCGTCCTTCGCGGGCGACGTTGGAGATTTCATACTGATCGAGTCCCGCCGCTTCCAGCCGTTCCATGGCCGACAGATACATCGCTTCGGCATCCTCGTCAGGTGCCTGCGACCAGCGGGCGCGCAGCATCTCGTCCTTGAGCGGCGCGTTCGGATAGACCTCGAGAAGATACAGTGACAGATGATCGGGCGCGAGCGCGATCGCTCGGTCGACCGATTGCAGCCAATCGCTGACGCGCTGCTCGGGCAGCCACATCATCAGGTCCAAGCTGACGTTGTCGAATCCCGCCTCGCGCGCCTCCCGAACGGCGTCGCAGGCGCGATCGGCTGTGTGCAGTCTCGACAGCCGCCGGAGCTCCTCGTCACGGAACGACTGAACGCCGTAGCTCACGCGATTCACGCCTGCGGCCCGGTACGCCGCCAGCCGCGCGGCAGTTACCGTCTCCGGGTTCGCCTCCATCGTGATTTCGGCGTCGCTGGTGACCTCGAACGCCGAACGGCACGCGGCAATCAAGCGCGCGATTTCCTCGGGCTCGATGAGCGACGGCGTTCCCCCACCAAAATAAATTGAGTCGGCGCGCAAGGGTGGCAATCGGCAATGCTCGGTCATCTCCGCGAGGAGCGCCTCGACATACCGCGCCTTCAGTTCGGCATCGAACAGCCCCCGATTGAAGTTGCAGTAGTTGCAGATTGCAGAACAGAAGGGGATGTGAACGTAGAGGCCTAACATGGCTCAATGGCTCATGGCTAAGGCATCAGCCTTGAGCCATCAGCCATTGTAGGATCGTTAGCCATCAGCCATCAGCCATCGGCCATTTTTAGGAGCCAGCCCTCCCTCCAGGCCATTTGAGATCCGCACGGCTGTCGCGGACCGGCTCTTTCAGGTGCGCCCGGGCCTGCCGGCCGGTGCCGCGCGGCGACGGCAAAGGCCCTTTCTTCCGCATCTTCCACATCGTCACGAGGTCGTCCACCCCGCCGTTGGACGGCATTTCCCGATAGTCCGCTCCATCAAGGATGATGAATTCGCACATCTCGTGGAGGCGGGAACGCATCCGGTGCCCGATACGAAACAAGAGGGAGTTCGGGTCGGCGTCGTCCGGAATGTCTTCGTAGTTCGACGTGAAGATCGTCGCCCGCTTCTCGCTGTATCTCGTGTTGACGATCAGGTTCATCGTCTCCTCGACCCATTCCGACGTCTTCTCCGCCCCGAGGTCGTCGAGCACGAGGAGGTCGGCTCGCATGACCGGCTGCAGGATCTCGAGCTCGGTCGTGCGGATCGACGGATCGTACGTGCTGCGAATCACACGCAGCAGGTCCCGTGTGTCGTAGAACAGGCCGCGCGCGCCCGCGCCTTCGATGACCCGCTTCAGAATCGCGACCGCGAGGTGCGTTTTCCCGACGCCCGGCTGCCCTTCGAAGAAGAGCCCCCGGCCGACGGCTGGAAACGCGTCCGCCATGCGCCGAGCCTGTTTGATCGCGCGCTGCAGCGACTCGTTGTACGCCGTGAAGTTCTCGAGCGTGCAGTGCTGATAGCGCCGCGGGATCCTGGCATCGGCGAGCCGCGCCTGACCGAGCCGATCCCGCCAACACTCGCAGCGGACGACGCGACGCACGTGCGTTCGGTCGTCCTCGATGGATCTCCAACCCGTGTCGTCACATTGCGCGCACGACATCGACTGATTGTATCAGCGGTGTTTTACTTTTGCTGAGTTTTCATCAGGTCGGTCGGTGACGACTTCACCAGCGCGGTCGACAGGCGCTGCTCCCAATCGTCGAGGCCGCGGGCCATCTCGCGCTTGACGTACTCCATGAACTCGTTGACCTCGCTCTGCATCTGCTCGATCTTCCTGCGCATGTTCAGGATGATCTCGACGCCGGCCAGATTGACGCCGAGATCCCGCGTCAGCGACAGAATGGTCTCGAGCTGTTCGAGGTCTTCCTCAGAGTAGAGCCGCGTGTTCCCTTCGGTCCGCGATGGCTTGAGCAGGCCCTCGCGCTCGTACAAACGGAGGGTCTGCGGGTGGATGTTGTACTTCTGAGCCACCGCGCTGATCATGTAGTAAGCCTTGCCGGTTGGTTTCTTCATCGTGCCAACACGCTCACGAGACCGCGCCTCAGACCGCTTTATTCACAGGCGTTCGCACACTGTCGGCGTTGATGCGGGCGAATTCCCTCAGCAGTTCCTTCGATCGCTCGTCGAGTACCCTCGGCAGCACGATTCGAACCTCGACGACGAGATCGCCGCCGCGGCCAGACCGAATGCCGCGGCCGCGCAAGCGGAAGCGCTGGCCGGTTTGTGTCCCCGGCGGGACGCGCAGTCGCGCGGGACCGTCTGGCGCCGGCACGTCAATTCGCGCGCCCAGGGCCGCCTCGTGAACTGCGATCGGCACGACCACGTGCACGTCGTCCCCCTCGCGTCGAAAAACGGGGTGGGGCTCGACGCGAACGGTGATGTACAGGTCGCCGGCGTCGCCGCCATTCCGGCCGGCGTGCCCCTTGGCCGGCACCCGAACTCGGGCGCCATCGGCCAGTCCGGCGGGAATCTTCACGGTCAGCGACTCGACGCGCATCACAGTTTGCTGGCCGCCGCACGCGGGGCAGCGCGCGTGGGTATGGCGTCCCGCCCCACCGCAATGGGCACACGGCTTCGAGAAGACCATGTGGCCGCGAACCGACTTGAGGGCGCCTGTTCCGTGGCACGCTGAGCATCGCGTTTCCGCAATGTGCAGGCGACCCAGGCCGCGGCAAGTCGCGCACGGCACCTGACGAGCGACGGTCAACGATGCCGGGCCGCCGGCCAACGCTTGCTCGAAGCTGAGCTGGATCGCCTGGTGGAGGTCCGCGCCGCGCTCGGCGGCGCCGGCGCCGGCGGCACCGCCTGCGTTGCCGACTGTGCCAGCATTGCCTCCCCCGACCGCAGTTGGCCGAGCCGTGGAAGACGCACGGGCGCGCCACATTTCGCCGAACAGATCGCCGAACGTCGGCGCGTCGGGTCCGCTCGCACCAGCTGAGAAGTCGAAGCCCTCGAAACCGAACGACCGGGCCTCGGCAGATATGGACATGGCGCCGTCGACGTCATACCGGCGCCGCCGGTCGGGATCGCTCAGCGTGGCGTACGCCTCGGCGATCTGCTTGAACTGCACGGCCGCCAACCGATCCCCGGGATTGATATCGGGATGGTATCGCCGGGCCAGGCGCTTGTACGCCCGCTTGACATCGACGAGTGTGGCATCACGTTCGATCCCGAGAATGACGTAGAAATCCATCACCCCTCAATCAGCCATGAATCATCAGCCATGCGCATCTACTGCTTCCCTTCGTCCACTACCTCGGCGTCGATCACATCTCCACTCGATGAGCCCGGCTTCGCGCCGGACCCGCCGGCTCCGGGCGGTGTCGCCCCCGCCGAGCCCGCGCCGCCCGGTGCGCCGTCGGCGGAACCGGCGGCCTGCTGACGGTACAGCGATTCGGCGGCCCTGTGTTGCGCGGAGGTCAGCTGATCGAGCGCCTTCTGAATCGCCGACGCGTCGGTGCCCTCATTCGCTTTCCTGGCCGCTTCAATCGCCGCCTCGATGGCCTGGCGATCGGTCGCGCTCAGCTTCTCTCCGGTGTCCTTGATCATGCGCTCGGCGGCGTACACGGCCTGATCGGCGCGATTGCGCAGCTCGATTTCCTCGCGCCTCTTCTTGTCTTCGCCGGCGTGCGATTCGGCTTCTTTCATCATCCGCTCGACCTCGTCCTTCGCGAGGCCGCTCGATGCGGTGATGGTGATCTTCTGCTCCTTACCCGTCCCCAGATCCTTCGCCTGCACGTTGACGATGCCGTTGGCGTCGATGTCAAACGTGACTTCGATCTGGGGTACGCCGCGCGGCGCGGGAGGGATGCCGACGAGATGGAACTTGCCGAGCGTGCGGTTGTCACGCGCCATTGAGCGCTCGCCCTGCAGCACGTGGACCTCGACGCTGGTCTGGCTGTCCGACGCCGTGGAGAAGATCTCGCTCTTGCGGGTGGGGATCGTCGTGTTCCTCGGAATCAACGTAGTCATCACGCCGCCCATGGTCTCGATGCCGAGGGAAAGCGGAGTCACGTCGAGAAGCAGCAGATCCTTGACGTCCCCGGCCAGGACGCCCGCTTGAACGGCCGCGCCGACGGCAACGACCTCGTCTGGATTCACGCCTTTGTGCGGGTCTTTGCCAAAGAGATCCTTGACGATTTCCTGGACCTTGGGGATGCGCGTCGAGCCACCCACGAGCACGACCTCGTCAATCTTCGCGGGATCCACGCCGGCGTCCGCGAGCGCCTGCCGCGTCGGCCCGACGGTCCGCTGGAGGAGGTCGTCGACGAGCTGCTCGAACTTCGCGCGCGTCAGCCGCATCTGCAGGTGCTTGGGCCCGCTCTGATCGGCTGTGATGAACGGCAGGTTGATGTCGGTCTCCATCACGGTGGAGAGCTCCATCTTGGCTTTCTCCGCCGCCTCCTTCAGCCGCTGCAGCGCCATGCGATCTTTGCTGAGATCGATGCCGTCGGACTTCTTGAACTCCGAAGTTATCCAGTCGATGACGCGCTGATCGAGGTTGTCGCCGCCAAGGTGCGTGTCGCCGTTGGTGGCCTTGACCTCGACGACGCCCTCGCCGACCTCAAGGATGGAGATATCGAACGTGCCGCCACCGAAGTCGTAGACGGCGATCGTTTCGTCCTTCTTCTTGTCGAGACCGTAGGCCAGCGCCGCCGCGGTCGGCTCGTTGACGATGCGGGCGACCTCGAGACCGGCAATCTGACCGGCGTCTTTCGTCGCCTGGCGCTGGGCATCGTTGAAGTACGCCGGCACCGTGATGACGGCTTTCGTCACCGGCTGCCCGAGGTACTCCTCGGCGGCCTGCTTCAGCTTCTGAAGGATCATTGCTGAGATTTCCGGCGGCGAGTACTCCTTGCCGCCCGCGCTGACGCGGGCGTCACCGTTGGCGCCGCGCACCACGCGGTACGGGACCATCTTCATCTCCTCGGATACTTCGTCGTACTTGCGCCCCATGAAGCGCTTGATGGAAAAGACCGTGTTCTCGGGATTCGTCACGGCCTGCCGCTTGGCGACCTGGCCGACAAGCCGCTCGCTGGTTTTGGTGAACGCGACGACCGACGGCGTCAGGCGCCCGCCCTCCGGATTGGTAATGACAACCGGTTCGCCGCCTTCCATCACGGCGACAACGGAATTCGTCGTGCCCAAGTCGATGCCGATGATTTTGCTCATGTTGGCATTATGAAATCTGAGTAGACGGCTGTCAAATTTTCAACGCCTTCCCCACGCAGCCTGATGCTATACTGGTCGGGCCAGCCAGTTTTGCCTGCAGCCCGCGGGGGTTGTATGCGCGCCCTTTCCTCCGTTTGCACCTCGGCCTCCCTTGCTTTGGCAGCGCTTCTGGTGTGGGGCGACTCGCCCCTTCATGCCCAAGACGCTGCCGCAGCCCCGGCGCATATTTCTTCTGTGGATGGCAGCGCGACCATCGATCGGAACGGCGAACTGGAGCCCGTTGTCGTGAATATGCCGGTCGTGGAGGGGGATCGAGTGCGAACCCAGAACGGACGCCTCGAGGTGATGTTCGCCGACGGATCGGCAATCGACCTCGATCGCGATTCTGAGGTCGAGTTCCTAGGCGCCGGACGAGTCCGTGTTGTGGCGGGTGCGATAGAACGTCGCGCGGCGAGCGCCGCGTACGACCCGGCTCGGGCACTGCAGCCCGCGGTGCCAGAGCCGCCGCCTGCGGCGCAGCCTGTCTCAGCGCAGGCTCTGCCAAGCGAGCTGCGACCCTACAGCTCGCAGCTCGATCAGAACGGCGCCTGGCAGTACGAAGCCCCATACGGCAACGTGTGGTACCCGACGGTCACGGCCGACTGGCGTCCCTACTTTTACGGATATTGGTCGTCCGTCCCTGTTTACGGCTGGACGTGGATCGGATACGACCCCTGGGCCTGGCCGACCCACCATTACGGGCGCTGGGGCTTTGCGCACAGTCGGTGGTTCTGGATTCCCGGGCGCACGTTTGCCCCTGCGTGGGTGTCGTGGGGGACAGCGCCTGGCTACGTGAGTTGGTGCCCGCTCGGCTTTGACGGGCGGGCGGTCGCGGCGTTGTCGGTCGGATACCGCCCCGCGTGGCACGCGTGGACCTTCGTGCCACGTGATCGGTTTGGCTGGCGCGGTTACCCGGTACCCCGATACGCCGTCGAGCCGCATCGCATCGCGCCCACGACGGCGTTCGTCGTTCACCGGCAAGCGCCGCCCGCCACCGCGTTCACGACCGGGCGACAGCTCGCCAACCCCACCCCTCAGTCTGCGGGACGCCACGATGCGGGCGGCCAGCGGGCATCGAGCCGGCCGTTTGCGACTATGAGCCAGCAGCCTCCGGTTTCGAGGGCGCCCGGTGGACGGTCCAACGCACCCGGATTTGCTTCACAACCGCAGGCTCAACGCAGCTACCGGGTTTCGTCGGGTTACGGCGACCGTCGTCCGACGGTCGGCTACGGTCGACCGGCATCCCCGACACCAGTGCCGGCTTTTGCACGGCAGAGCGCACGAGCGTACACCCGGCCGAGCTCGCCTGCGTTCTCTCGGCAGGGCGTGCCGACGGCCCGGCTGCTGTCGCCGCCTCGCGCCTCATCGCCGCCTCCGCGCGCCGCCGGCGACGGGCACAGCGCGGCCGGCCCACGCCCATCGCCTCACATTGAGCGCGGCCCCTCGCGCTCTTCATCGGGACGCGCGGCCGTCAAACGAGGACGTTAGAATGGCTGAAGCTCCATGACTCACGTCGTCGTTCGCGTCGCCAAGAGCGCCGGTCTCATCGCCCTCTTCATCATCGTCGCCATGCTGGGCATCCTGAGCGGGGTGCTGTTTGCATATGCCGGCGATCTGCCCCAGGTCTCGGCACTCGACAACTACGCCCCGAGCACGATTACTCGCATCTACTCGAACGACAACCGGGTCATCGGCGAGTTCGCGACCGAGCGCCGGGAGGTCGTCGGCTACGACGATATCAATCCTCTGCTGCGGCAGGCGATCATCGCGACCGAGGACGCGGACTTCGACCGGCACGTTGGCGTGAACGTCTGGCGTATCGGCGTCGCCGCGCTCACCGACATCCTGGAACGCCGGCGGGCGCAGGGCGCCAGCACGCTCACCCAGCAGCTCGCGCGCAACCTGAAGGATCAGTTCGGCTTGAGCAGCGAGAAGTCATTCGAACGCAAGATTCGCGAAGCAATTCTCGCGATTCAGATTGAAAAGCGGTACACGAAGAAGGAGATCTTCACGATCTACTGCAACCAGATGTACCTGGGCCACGGTGCCTACGGCGTCGAGGCCGCATCCCGGCTCTACTTCAACAAATCGAACAAGCAACTGAATCTCGAAGAGGCCGCGCTCATCGCCGGGATCTTTCAGACACCGGAACGTCAAAGTCCGTTCGTGGACATGAAACGCGCGCTCGCGCGGCGCAACATCGTGCTGCAGCGCATGGCCGACGAAAAATACGTGACGCAGGCGCGCGCCGACCAGGCCAAGCAGACGCCGATCGTGACGCGCGGACAGCCGACGCAGCCGCCGGGCATCGCGCCGTTCTTCGTCGAGGAGGTGCGCAAACACCTCGAGCGGCGCTACGGCGCCAAGGTGCTGTACGAGAACGGGCTGGCGGTCCACACGACGATCGATGCCGCGCTGCAGGAGAACGCCAACCGCGCGATTGAACACGGGCTGCGCCGGTACGACAAGCGCCACGGCTGGCGCAAGCCCAGACGCAATGTGCTCGAAGAGCAGCATTCGATCGAAGGCTTCAGGGACGACCGCTGGAGCCGCCCGATGGTGCCGGGCGACGTCGTTCCCGCCGTCGTCGTGACAGCGCCAAAGACAGGCGCCGCGCGGGTCCGCTTCGGGCGCTACCGCGCCGACCTTAACCGCGACGCCTACGCCTGGACGCGAAAGACCTCCGCCGCCGACCTCTTCAAGCCCGGCGATCTCATTGACGTCGCAATCGTCAAGTTGCCCGCCGGCTCAGGAGGAACCGCAAACGTGCCGGGCGCCGATCTGGCGACTGTCACGCTCGATCAAACCCCGATCGTCGAAGGGGCCTTGGTTGCCATAGAGAACCGAACCGGGCAAATCAAAGCGATGGTCGGCGGGTGGAACTTCAATCGCAGCAAGTTCAATCGAGCAGTGCAGGCTTACCGGCAGCTTGGATCGACCTTCAAGCCCATTGTCTATACCGCCGCGATCGACCGGGGCTACACGCCGACGTCGATCATCGTCGACGCGCCGGTGTCGTACCAAGCCGGCAACGGGCAGGTCTACAGCCCGCAGAACTACGATCACAAGTTCGACGGTCCGATCAGCCTCCGCTGGGCGCTCGAGGAGTCTCGGAACATCCCGGCGATCAAGATGATGGACACGCTCGGACCGAAGCACGTCCTGGAGTACGCAAAGAAGTTCGGACTCGACGAGAACTTCCCGCCCTATTTGCCCATTGCACTCGGCGCAGGGGACGCGACGCTCATGGAGATCACGAGCGCCTACACGGCATTTCCGAACCAGGGCGTCCGGATGAAGCCGTTTGGCGTCCTCACCGTGAAGGATCGTGACGGCAACCTCCTCGAGGAGAACCACGGCGAGCCGTCGGACGTCATCCGCGCAGACACGGCGTTTGTCATGACCAACCTGCTGCGGGGCGTGTTGGCCCGCGGCACGGCCGTCCGGGCCGCCGACATGGCCGCCCGGTGGCCGCTCGCCGGCAAGACCGGCACGGTTGACGACAACACCGACGCGTGGTTCATCGGATTCGATCCTGACATCACGGTCGGGGTCTGGATTGGGCTCGACGAGAAGAAATCGCTGGGCGCCGCCGAGCAGGGCTCCTTCGCCGCGCTGCCGATGTGGATGGAGTTCATGCAGGCCTACATCGACGCGAGACCGAACAAAGACGACCCACCGGCGTTCGAAGCGCCCGGGAACATCGTGTTCCTGCCCGTCGAGAAGGTCACCGGCGCGCTGTTGCCGCCAGAAACGACTGGAGCCATTCAGGAAGCGTTTATCGCAGGCACTCAGCCAGGCGCCGCGAATACATTCGCTCGTCCCTAGTGCGTCCCACGCCCCGTGGTGATCTTGACTCGCGCGATCTTGCCCACTCCGCTCTCCGCGAGCCAGATGTCGCCGTTCTTGTCGATGTCCATGTTCCGCACCGTGCCGCCGCCGCCGGGAATCGGCCATGTCAGGAACTTCTTCGTGTCGGGGTTGAAACGCACGAGGACGTTTCGGGCATCGTCGCCCGTCTCAACATACCAAACAGCCCCGTCGGCCGTGACATCAATCGCGTAGGGCCTCGCGTCATCCCCACCCGGCGACCTGAACTCTTCGACTTTGCCTGTCTTCGGATCGAGGTGACCCAAATAGCCTCGCGCGTAGTCCCCGTACCACACGGTGTCGTCTTTTCCAATCGCGATGCGCCGCGGTCGCGCCTTTGGATTCGGCAAGGCGTACTCTCGAATGACCATCGTCTTCGGATCGAGCGTGCCGATCTTGTTGCTGTTGAAGAGATCGAAGTACGGCACCCCCTTCGAATCGATGCGGACGCCGTAGGGCCGTGAGTTGGCCGTCGGGGCCTCCACGAGCTTGATGTTTCCGTTCGGCGCCTTTGGGTCGAGCGTTCCAACGAAGTTCCCGGCCTGGACCGTGAAGAACAGCCGCCCATCGCGCAGGAACGCTATCGTGTGCGGATCCATGGCTTTCGGGCTCGGCATCTTGTACTCGGTGATCTTTCCGGTCTTCGGATCGATCTTTCCAATCAAGCCCGCCGCATTGCCGGTGTACCAGATGTTGCCGTCCGCATCCGCCTGCAGCCCGTGCGGACCTGAATTGCTCGTCGGCAGCTTGTACTCCTTGAACTGCTGGGTGGCGGGGTCGAAGCGTCCAATGACGTTCGCGCGTTGCCCCGTGTACCAGATGGACCCGTCCGGAGCGACCGCCGGGTCGTGCGGGTACGGCGGGTTGCTCGGAGTCATCCAGTCATCGATCTTGACATCGACCGAATCGCCGATCGGAGCGGCGGCACGCGCCATCGCGATCGCGGCCACGATACCGAGTATGACGACTGGCCATCGAGAAATGCGCATCGGTATACTCCTTCCGTGCGGATTGTAGCGCCGTTCGCGGTCTTACTGTTCGGCCTGCCAGTCGTCGCGTCGGCGTTCAAGGAAGGGCCGTATCCGAACGTGACTGGCGGATTTGGCGAACGATCGTGTCACCTGTGTCACCTCGACAACCCCGTGAACGCTCCTGGCGGCTCCGTCACGCTCGAAGGCGTGCCTGCGTCCTACGCGGCCGGGCAGACGTACCCGATCACGGTGCGCGTTGCGCGCGAGGATGTTCGCCGCGCCGGCTTCGAGATCGCTGCGCGTTTCGTGTCGGGGAAGCTCAAGGGCCGTCAGGCCGGATCTTGGCGCGTCCTCGACGCGCGCGCGCAACTCATCCCCGGCGCGGTCGACAAAGCGCTCACGTTCGTGCAGCATAACCTCGCCGGTTCGCGAACAACGACGCCCGGCTCGAACACCTGGACGATCGAATGGACCGCGCCGTCGCCCGTCTCGGCGCCCGTTCAGTTCAATGTCGCTGCGAACGCGTCCAACAACGATGACTCGCCGCTCGGGGACTACATCTATCTCAAGTCGGCACGCAGCGTTCCAGCGACTCGGGGCGCGGCCGGGTCGGTGCCCCCGAAGCCATAGACCGAGCGAGAACCCCCGGCAATGAACGGAAAGGCGCAGGAAGATCTCCGCTCGCGGGTCGCGGCGCTTCGCTGGTATCACACGATCGACTTGGGTCACCAGATCCGCACCCCAGGCGTCGACGACACGCCGCTCCGCCTGGCTCGCCTGGATCTGCCCGCCTCGCTCGCCGGCTGCTCGGTGCTCGACATCGGCGCGTGGGACGGATTCTTCTCATTCGAGGCCGAACGTCGTGGAGCATCGCGCGTCGTCGCCGCCGACTGGTACTCATGGCATGGGCTGGGATGGGGCACCCCTCAGGGAAAAGCCGGCTTCGAGCTCGCCCGCGAAGCTCTCGGATCTCATGTGGAGGATTTCGATATCGACGTGATGGACCTGTCACCGGAACGCGTCGGCACATTTGACGTGGTGTTGCTGCTCGGCGTTCTGTACCACCTCCCGCATCCCCTGCTCGCGCTTGAACGGGTTGCCTCGGTCACGCGAGGCCGGCTGATCCTCGAAACCGTCGTCGACATGATCGGCGTGCGGCGGCCCGCTGCGGCGTTTTATCCCGCGAGCGAGCTCGGCGGCGATCCCACCAACTGGTGGGGACCTAACGTCCCGGCTGTCCACGGCATGTTGCGCACCGTCGGATTCGATCGCGTCGACACCGTCACGGCGCTGCCGTCAGCTCCCTACCGCGCCCTGCGGTCGTTGGTCCATTGCTGGCGGGGAAAGAACCGGCTGCGTCAGGCGTTCCGGCAGGATCGGGCAGTGTTCCACGCATGGAAAGCCGCGTCCGGCCGCTCAGGATTTTCCGGCCATGCGGCGGGCCCGTAGGAACCGCGAGAGGCCGGACGTCGCCTCGGGCAGCCGAAACGCCGCCGTCATCGCAATGAACACGACACCATACGGACCGAGAATGACGATCGCCGCAAGAACGGGGCGCGCCGGAGTGAACGTCAACTTGACCGCCCACGCCAGGGCCGCGCCGGCGAGCGCCGCCGTCCACAAGCGCGCGAGGTACGCCGCAGGGAGGCCGGTTCGTCCGATACGCCTGTTGAGCGTCGATCGCAGCAGGAGCATCTCCACCCACCCGGCGATGCCCGCCGACGCCGTCAGCCCGGCCGCACCCCAGCTCGGCGCAATCCCGAGCCATCGTGGCAGCGGCAGCGCAAAGAGATAGCCCAGAATCGTCGTCAGCACGACCCGAACGATCGCGAAGCTGAGCGGTGTGCGAGTATCGCGGAGCGCATAGTACGCCGACGAATAGAGCCGCCCGAGCGTCGATGCCAGCAGGCCCACGGCCGACCCCGCGAGAATCGTCCACACGTAGATGGCATCAGCGTGAACAAACCGGCCCGTTTGAAACAGCGCGCCGGCGATGACATCGCCGAGCGCGAAGAATGCCGCTGCCGAAGGCACGACGAAAAACGCGATCTGCCGCAAGCCGGCGTTCAGCCGTCGCCTGAGCTCGCCCGCGGCCTCCGACTCGGCATGCGCGAGCCCCGACATCGCCGGCAGCTCCGCCGCCGAGACCGACATGCCGAACAAGCTGACGGGCAACAGGTACAACGTCTGCGCGTTCAGGAGCGCCGTTGTCGCGCCGGTCGACACGAGCGTCGCCAGCAGCGTGTCGATGTACCCGCTCAGCTGCACGACGCCGCGGCTGACGAACACGGGCCCGAAATTCCGTGCGATGGTCCTCACCTGTTCGGAGCCCGTATCGAACGTCGCTCGCACGCGCGGCGCCACCGCCCAGACTGCCGGAAGCTGTGCGACAAACATCAGCGCGCTTCCCACAACGGAACCCCACGCCAGGATCTCCGCCAGGCGCGGCAGGTCCCGTCCGCTCCCGAAGACGAGCAGCGTCGCGATCATCACGGCGTTCCACACCACCGGAGCCGCGTACGACAGCAGGAACCGTCCGTGACTGTTGAGCACGCCGAGGCACCATGCCGACATGACCGTGAGCCCGACCGCCGGAAACAGAATCCGGACCAGCTGAATGGTCAGGATTCTCGTGGCCCCGGTGAAGCCCGGGGCGATGATCGGGATGAGGCGCGGCGCCGCCAACACGCCGACCAGAACCAGCGCGGCGACAATGAGCGCGAGCAGCGAAGCGACGGCGCCCGCGACGCGATCGGCTTCCTCCCGGTCGCCCCGAGCGAGGAGCGAGGCGTAGACGGGAATGAACGACGCGGAGAGCGCGCCTTCGCCGAACAGGTTGTTCAGGATGTTCGGAATCCGGACGGCGGCGCTGAAAGCATCGGCGGCAGCGGTCAGGCCGAAGTAGTGCGAAAACACGCGTTGCCGCACCAGGCCGGCCAGACGGCTGCAGAGGATGCCGATCGCGACGAGAGCGGCGGATCGCCCCGTCTCTCCAGAGCTCGAAGACCCGCTCCCCCGAGCGCCCGACTCAGTCAACGTCGTCGTCAGTCGCCTGTGCCAGTGTGCCGCTCGATTTCTGCATGAGATAGGCCTTGATGAACGGGTCGATGTCGCCGTCGAGCACGCGGTTGACGTCGCCCGTCTGCTCCTTCGTGCGGTGATCTTTGACGAGTTGATAGGGGTGCAGCACGTAGCTGCGAATCTGGCTGCCGAACGCGATCCCTTTCTTGATTCCGCTGATTCTCTCCAGATTCGCCTGCTGCTCTTTCACCTTCACGTCGTAGAGCCGGGCCTTCAGCACACGCATCGCCGAATCTCGATTGCGGTGCTGCGACCGTTCGTTCTGACACGACACCACGATGCCAGTCGGCAAGTGCGTGATCCGAACCGCGGAATCGGTCACGTTCACGTGCTGGCCGCCGGCGCCGCTCGATCGATACGTGTCGATCCGGATGTCCTTGTCCTCGATGTCGACGTCGACGTCGTCCGGCAGCTCCGGGTAGGCGTGAACCGACGCGAACGACGTGTGCCGGCGCGCGGCCTGATCGAACGGTGAGATGCGCACCAGACGATGGACGCCGACCTCGGCCGAGAGCAGGCCGTACGCGTAATCGCCGGCAACGGTTAATGTGACGCTCTTCAACCCCGCCTCGTCGCCGGGCTGATAGTCGATCAGCGCGCGGGCGAAGCCGCGGCGCTCGGTCCAGCGCATGTACATGCGCAGGAGCATCTCGGCCCAGTCCTGGGACTCGGTCCCGCCCGCGCCGGGATGAATCGTGAGGATCGCATTCTTGCGGTCGTGCTCACCGCCGAGCATCTTCTTGATCTCTCCGGCCTGCACCTCCTCGTCGAATGTGTCCAGCGCCTGCGCGAACTCGGCATCGACCGGCTCGCCGGCGGCGGACCATTCCGCGAGCACGGCAAGATCGTCGCTCCGCTTCCTGAGCGACAGCATGAGATCGCGATCCTCTTCCAGGCGGCGACGGCGCTGCAGGAGCTTCTGCGCTTCGGATTGATCTTTCCAGAAATCAGGCGCGGCGGCGCGCGCCTCCAGGCGGTTCAGTTCGTCTCCCGGGCGGGCGGCTTCAAAGATAGCTCCGCAGATCGGCAGCGCGTCTGCTGAGACTCTCGTAACGGCGCAACATTTCATCGGTGGTCGGCATCGTTCTATTGTACATACCGCCTCGGCCACAAGAACAGCGCGATCGTCGCGATGAGCGAAGCGATCGCCACGATGTCGCCGTGCCGCGCGTAAAACGTGGAGGCCTGGAGAAAACGGACGTCGTCCACAATGACCTCCGGCTGGAAGATGGCGCTCTGCCGGATCACGCGGCCGTACGGATCGACCATGCCGCTGATGCCCGTGTTGGCGGCTCGAACGAGGTAGCGCCCCTCCTCGATCGCTCGCATCGAGGCTTGCTCGAAATGCTGCAACGGCGCCGACGTCTCGCCAAACCAGGCGTCGTTCGTGATCGTCGTAAGCAGCTGGCTGCCGGCGGAGACGAACTGGCGCACGAGCGCGGGATAGACGACCTCGTAGCAGATCGCCACGCTGACGGGATGACCGTTCACGGGGAGCACCTCCGCACGCTCCCCCGCGGTGAAGGTGCCGACCTGCTCGGTCAGCGGCGCGGCAAAGAATAGCAGCTGCTGCATCGGCACATACTCCCCGAACGGCACCAGGCGGATCTTGCGGTAGACCCCGCCGGTGGACCCATCGGGGCGGAGGAGGAACGCGGAGTTGTAAAGTCGTGCCGGCGAATTCCGCTCGACTTGATCGCTGCCGAAAATCAGCGTGACGCGAGCCTGTCGCACGAGCGTTCGAAGCTGCTCGGCGCCGCCCGGATCCTCCTCGAACATGAACGGCGTCGAGGACTCAGGCCACAAGATGAGCGTCGCCCCCGCGAGAATCGCCTGGCGCGTCTGCCGAACGTATTGCCGGAAGATGCTTGCGGCGCTGGCTGGATCCCACTTGATCGCCTGGTCGACGTTGCCTTGTATCAGACCCACGCGGACCGGCTCGCCGGCGCGCGTCAGATCGCCGGAAGCCATCCGCTGGCTCCCCCAGACCGCGATCGTGAGGACGGCCAGGATCATGACGCCGAGCGGCGCGTATCGGTACCGCACCCGCGCGCCGCTGGCTGCGAACACGACCGCCGCGCTCACGGCGGCGACCAGGAGCGATACGCCGTAGACTCCGCCGACGCTGGCAAGCTGGGCGATCGGCAACACGCGGACCTGGCTGTACCCGAGCAGCGCCCATGGAAAACCGCTAACGTACCCGCGTGCGACCTCCGACGCGACCCACGCGAGCGGCGACAGCAGGACCGCGGCCCGTCCGTGCGCGAGCATCAGTTGCCGCATGATCAGGGCGAACAGCGCGGGAAAGACTGCGAGATAGGCGATGAGCGCCACAGTGATGAGAACCGCCACCCAGACTTGAAGTCCGCCGTACACGGCCATCACCCGCGCGATCCAGTAAAGCGTGCCGGTGAAGTAGAGGACTCCGGTCAGAAAGCCTAGGGCGAGCGGCCGCCGCCACAGGCGCTGTGAGGCGCAAGACGCCGCAGGTCCGAGTCCCGACGCTCGGGCGTCGCCCGTCCCAGGCCTGGGGCTCGCGTCATCGGCAAGCGCCAGCAGCAATGGTACCAGTGCGATCCAGCTGTACGCCGGGTGGCCGAATTTTGGAAAGCTGAGAGCGAGAAGGACCCCCGACGCGGCGGCTAACGCGTAACCCAGGGCTTGAACTGCTCTTCCTTCTGAAGTCTGGCCGCCACCGTTTCGGCTTCACGCCGCGTGCTGAACTTGCCGACACGCACGCGGAAAACCGCGGGCGTCCCGCTCGGAGGCGCGAGCACGTAAGCCGCGTACCCTTTCGACGCCAGTCGCTTCACAATCGCGTCGGCCTCGCCGCGCGCGTTCAGGGCGGCGATCTGAACGGCAAAACCCTGACCTGCAGGTTCAGAGGGCCCCGATTCGGCGCCCGGGGCGGCGTCCTGTGCGCGAGCCTGAGAGGCAGATGCGGCCTCGCTTTTCTCGGGCGGCGGGGCGTGGGCCGCGACGCTGCCGGCGGACCCCGTCGGCTTGTCGGCGGCGCGCGCGGCGCGTCCCTCGCGCACTGAGGGCTCGCTGTGAGTCGGAGGCGTGGCCGCCTTGTCTGAGGCAGGCTTCAGCGGCTCGACCGACGCCTTAGACTTCTCGAGATCGGGATAGGTGAAGCGGTCAGCCGGCATGGACTTCGCCTGGGCCGATGAGTCAGCCGGCGACGCCGGGGCCGGCACGAGCGGCGGCGTCGTCCCATCGGTCGCCGCGCTCGTCGGTGACGGGTCCGCCAGCGATTCGCGCTGAGCGCGAACGCTGCGCCCCACGAGCACACCGCAGAGGAAAATCACCACCGACACCACGGTTGTCGCCATGAACAGGAACACGAGCTGCTTCCCGTTCAGCTGGATCTCGTGGTAGTTGTCGTCCTGCATGTTGGCCACAACCGCCGTGATTTTAGCACGTTAGCGCCCGTTCAGACGCGCTACCAGCACCTGGGCTTCAGCCAGGGCGGGGTCGATGGCGAGCGCCCGATCCGCCTCGGCCCTCGCCCGAGTCGGGTCTTTCTCCTGGAGATACGCCTCGCCAAGCGCCGCATGGGCCGCGGCCGTCTCGGCACTCCAGAGAGAGATCTGGAACGCGTCAATGGCCTCATGCGCCCGCCCGTTGCGTAGCAGGATGCGCCCGAGCAACAGGTGCGCCTCTGCCAGATACGGTGATAAATACAGCGCGCGATTCAACTCCGCCGTGGCTTCGCGATCGTTCTCGCGTTCGAACAAGCGGCGTCCGCTCTCGAGGTAGAACTGCGCGAGCTCCCTCTGATCCCGCTGTTCGCTCGACGCGAGCTTGGTCTGAATCTCCCGCGCGTGCGGCAGCTCGACTTCGCTCTTTACGCGCTCGAGGCCTTTCGGAATCGGGTCCGCGGCGGGGCGCCTGTCCCACTCCGCGTACGCGGACGACAGGCGCCGCGCCAGCTCTTTTTCGCGCGATGCTTCGGAAGCATGGCCGGCTGCTCCAAGAGCGGTCCCGAGTACGTAATGCGCCACGCCGTCAGCGGGACGACGGCGGACGGCTTCCCGGAGCCAGTAGATCGCCGCTTGGGGATCCCGATTCAGCCAGTACGCGTAGCCGAGGTTGAAGACGTAATCGGAGTCGACGGGGTCGGCCTCCGCGGCCTTGCTGAAAAAAGACGTCGCAGGGCTCGACGGCGCTGAACCGGGCGTCGCCTCGCTCGACTTGACCGCGCCACCGCGACGCAGTTGTACAACGCCCAGGTTGTTCAGGACCGCAGGCTCCGCCCGATCGTCGGCGAGCGCCTTGAAGGTGGCAAACGCGTCGTCATATTTCCGCAAATCCAGCTGGGAAAGCCCTGCCAGGAAACGCGCGCGCCGCGCGTACGACGACTCTGGCCGCACCGAGGCGACCGTCGCGAGCGCCTTGTCGTAATCGCCTTCATCGGTGTACGCGTCCCAGAGGGCCAGCCTCGCGCGATCGAACGGCGGATACAGCCTCAGCGCCGCGTTCAAGTACCCCCTCGCGGTCTCGGGCGTTGCGGCCAGGAGCCCCTTGATGTAGTTCTCGAACGCCGCCACAGGCGGCTGACGGCGCTCACCGGCGTCCGCGCGCCGGCTGGGGGATGGAGTCATGCGCTCGGCGAGACGCTCGAACATGCCGTACAAGTCCGCGAGAGCGCCACGTTCGGTGACGTCCGCTTGCACGCGCCCGGCCTCGAGCGCGATGCTCCGCGCCCGCGCAATGAGTGTGTCGCCCTCGAGCTGCAGCGTCCCGATGACCACGCGATCGGCGCCGACGAGCTGGCCGATCCGAATGACCGTCGCGTCGGTCAGCGTCGCAGCCGGCGGCACTTGCAATCGATCGAACGCCTGCTGCCGTGCCGAGCGTTCGATCGCATTGACCCCGAGCGAGGCGAGGTCATCGGTCAGCAGCACCGCGGCCGCCTCGCCCAACCAGAAGATCCGCCCCTCCCGTTTGGGGTTCTCGAACGGCATGACGAGAACGCCGCCGGGCGCCGCGACGTCGGTGCCGACGACGCCAACGATTTCCCCCGTCGCCGTGCGAGCATTCAGCGCCTCGCGTCCTGCGGGCGACGTATCTGCGCTCGCCAGCGCAAGCGCGACCGTCAGGGCGGAGGCGATCCACACGCTCATCAGCTTTCGACCACCGTCCTCTCCACGTGGCCGTTCTCAATCGCCACTCGCAGGACGCACGTGGACTCACCCGTCCCACGACATCGGACGACACTCGTCGACGCGGCGATATCGAAGATCACCAGGAGGCGCGTGAACGCGGCCGCGTAGAATCCGCACAACGGCATCGAAACCGGCTCACGGACCGTGCAAAAAACGGACGCGCGCACGTCGACCTTTGCGGTATTGCGCCGGAACTTGGAGATCGCGCGGCTGCCGTGATACGTCTCGCGCACCAACCGGCGCGCCAGCCGCATCAGCCAGCGGCTCCGAAGCCCCGCGGGAGACGCCTTGAGCAGTGCTCGCTCGGTGGACGACATTGACTGCACGGTCCATTCCGCCGCGTATTCTCCCGCGCGCGTGGTAATCATGTCGTACGCGTCGCCTTCCTGCCGGAGGAAGCTCAACACGGCGTAGAGCGGCGCAACCCCGATCGTGCCCTCCCGGAGACCCTCGGCATTCAGCCAGTTTTCGTAGAAGGACAGGCGTGTGGGAAGAATATCCGCAATCGCCTGATGGAGGCTCGCAACGAGCACGCGACCAATGCCGGCTTCGCTCATATCTACGGTAAGATCGCGACGTGATGGCCCGCGCCGCAATACTTGCCGGCGGCCGCGCGCGGCGCTTCGGCGGCATCGACAAGAGCTCGCTCGTCGTGGACGGTCAAACGATTCTCGATCGCCAGATGGCTATGCTGCAGACGGTCGACGTCATTCGCGAGATCATGATCGTCGGCGCTACCGCCTCTCATCGGTCGGCACGGAGAATTGTCGACCGGGTGTCCGGATGCGGACCGCTTGGCGGCATCCACGCGGCGCTCACCGCGGCAGCCGGCGGGACGCCAATCCAGGCGCGCGGCAACGCCGTTTTCGTCCTGGCGTGCGACATGCCCTACGTGCCTTCTGCTCTCGTGACGTATCTTCTGGATCTGGCACAAAACGCAGATGCGGTCATTCCGTTGACCGAAGCCGGCTATCATCCGTTGTGCGCGGTGTACTCGCTCGCGTGTCTCGACCCGGTCGGACGTCGCCTCGCGGAGGGGCGATTGCAGGTCGTTGGCATCCTCGACGACGTGAAGGCGCGCGTCGTGACGGTTGCAGAGCTCGATCGATTCGGCGATCCCCATCGGCTGCTGATGAACGTGAATACGCCGGTCGATTACCTGGCGCTTCAGACGTCCCTCAGTCACCAACCGTAATCGTATCACGAGCTTAGCGCGCGCTCTCGCCACACTGGACGGTCGCCGATGATCCTGATCGCTCAACGTCAACTTCACGACGCCATCGCTCGCGCCATCCGTCATCGCCTTGGCGTTTCCGATGTCCCGCCGTTTGTCGTCGAGGTGCCGCCCAATCGCGCGCTCGGTGACCTCGCGGTACCTGTCGCGTTCCAGCTCACTCGCACGGTCAAGCGAGCGCCTCGCGCGATCGCCCAGGAGCTCCAAGCGGCCATCGGTCCGGTACCGGGCTTCGATCGCATCGTGGCCACGCCCAACGGCTACATCAATGCCTATCTGAACCGCGTTCTGTTCACCCTGCCGCGCGTGCGAGGCGTTGTGACGTCGCAAACGGTCGACGCCCAAAAGACCATCGTCGAGCACACGGCCATCAATCCGAACAAGGCGGCGCACATCGGGCACCTGCGGAACGCCGCGCTCGGCGATACGCTCGCGAGGGTCCTCGTCTTTCGCGGCACGCCCGTAGAGGTCCAGAACTACATCGACGATCTGGGCGTGCAGGTCGCCGACATTGTCGTCGGCTTTCGCGAGCTGGAGGGTCGCGAGCTCGACGGTGTCGCGCGGATAGCCGATACGTGCCGCTTCGACTATTACTGTTGGGATCTCTACTCACGCGTGACGGAGTGGTACGACGAGGATCGCACGCACCTCGACGCGCGAGCGCGGACGCTTCATGAGCTGGAGAGCGGCGGCAATACAACGGCGACTCTCGCCGCGTTCATCGTCGACCGCATCGTCCGAGCGCATCTCGCCACCATGGCCCGGTTGAATATCGGCTATGACCTCCTCACATACGAGGGGGACATCGTTCGACTGCACTTTTGGGCGAAAGCGTTCGAAACGCTCAAAGCTCAGGGCGCGGTGTACCTGCAGACCGAGGGCAAGCTCGCGGGCTGCTGGGTGATGAGAATTGAAGACGGCGGCGAGCCGTCCGCCCGGGAGGAGTCGAGCGACCCGATGGAAGGAACCCCGCAAGTGAGCCGCCCGGTGGAAGGGGCCCCGGGAGTGAATGAGATCCCGGAGGAAGCGGCCTGGGGAGTAAGCGATGCCCCGGGAGAAGGGGCGCCGGGAGTGATCGAAGCCCCCCGCGAGAAGGTCATCGTCCGCTCCAACGGCGTCGTTACCTACATTGGTAAAGATCTGGCCAACCAGTTCTGGAAGCTCGGACTTCTGGGGCGCGACTTCCACTATCGGCTGTACGGCACGCAAACCAACGGCCGTCCCCTGTGGGCCACGACCTCTGAGGACGGCGACTCACATGCCCCCGCGTTCGGCCGGGCATCACGCACCTTCAACGTGATCGACTCGCGTCAGATGTACCTGCAGGCGCTGCTCAGCCAGGCGCTCCGGACGCTCGGGCACCCGCGCGAGGCCGAGAACTCGATTCACTTTTCATACGAGATGGTGGCGCTCTCGCACGCCACCGCACGCGAGCTCGGCTATCGGGGCGACCCGGACACCGACGCGGCCAGGAAGCCCTTCGTCGAGGTGTCGGGCCGCAGGGGGCTCGGCGTCAAAATCGATGATCTGCTGGATGTGCTGGCCGCAAAAGCCACGGCTGAAGTAGCGAAGCGCAATCCCGAGTTCACAGCAGAGGACTGCCGCGCGACGGGCGCCCAGATCGCCGTCGCCGCGATCCGCTATTTCATGCTGAAGTTCTCGAGGTCCAAGTTGATCGTCTTCGACATCGAGGAGGCATTGAGCTTCGAGGGAGAGACCGGACCGTACCTGCAGTACTCGGCAGTCCGGGCCGCGAACATCCTGCGCAAGCTGCAGGAACGCGAGGGCTTATCGGAAGCGGCGGTCCTTTCGTCTCTCGACGGCGTCGCGCCGGATGAACTGACGGCGGACGCGTTGACTGCGGGCGCGCCCGGCGCCGCGCCCGATCTCTGGGCCCTGGTGCTCGAAGCCTCCCGGCTGGACGACATCGTCGACCAGGTCGTGCGATCGCTGGAGTTTTCGACGCTCGCAAAATATGCGTTCGGCCTCGCACAACTCTTCAACGCGTTCTATCATCGATATCCCGTTCTGGGTGAGGAGGACGCGGCACGCAAGCGCTGGCGTGCGGCGGGCGTCGTGTACTTCCTGGGACAAGTGACGCGGGCGCTCGGTCTCATGGGCATCGAGGTACCGAGCCGGATGTGACGCAACCCGGGCCCCCCGCCGCGGCATCCGCGACAGGGTGGGGCGTCGATGTCGCGAGAAAGACATGCCTCTGATCGGAATTACTTCCAGTCGGAAGCTCGAGGACTACCGGCAGGCTATCCTGCACGTTGGGGGCGAGCCGCGTGTGCTCGACCCCGCGATGGCCGTGGACGACGCGCTCCGCGACCTCGGCGGGCTTCTGCTCACGGGCGGCAGCGACGTGGCGCCGGCGCTGTACGGCGAGCCTACGCACAAGTCGGTCTTGGATGTCGAACCCGCGCGCGACGAGTTTGAAATCAAGCTGATCCGGACGGCGCGCGCCCAACACCTGCCGATCTTTGCGATCTGCCGGGGAATTCAAGTCCTGAACGTCGCGTGCGGCGGCACATTGATTCAGGATATTCCCTCGCAGCTGACCGGTGCGCTCGATCACAGTCTGTCGGTGCCACCCCATGAGCCGTATTCTCTGGCGCACGAGATCTGGATTGAAAAGGACTCGCTGCTCTCACGGCTCATGCGCGAGCGGCTCGTCGAAGCCGACACGTGCGAGGTCAACAGCCGGCATCACCAGGCGGTAAAAGCGGTGGCCCGCGGATTCAAGGTCTCGGCGACGGCGCCGGACGGGGTCATCGAGGCCATCGAAGACCCGTCGACCAAATTCTGCCTGGGCGTCCAGTGGCATCCTGAAAATTTCTGGCGAACCGGAGAGTTCCGACCTCTCTTCGAAGGTTTCCTGGAGGCCGCCAAGGGCGCGTAATCAATGTGCCCTCCCCTGGAACACGACCACTGTCTCGACGTGAGGAGTATTGGGAAACAGGTCGAAGGCATCGGCCCGGTCGACGCGATATCCGCCGTCGACAATGACACGTGAGTCCCGAGCCAGCGTCGCGACGTCGCACGACACGTAGACGATGCGCGGCGTGCGCAGGCGCAGCACGCCGTCCAGCGCTTCGCGGGAGAGTCCGGTCCGCGGCGGATCGACGATGACCGTCTCGACCAGCGGCTGAGGCGAGGGCCGCCCGGCCCGGTCGCGGGAGTCGCGCACGCCGGCCAGATACGCCTCGACGTCCGCTCGGATGGTCGTCATCCCCTTCCCTGCGGCAGCGCCGTTCGCACGAAGATCTTCCGCGGCGACGCGGGCGCCCTCGACCGCGTGGACGTGAGCGTCGCGAAGGACCGCGGCCGCCACCGCGAACACCCCCACCCCCGCGTAAAGATCCAGGACGGAGCCGCCGGCAGGCACCTGCTCCGCGACGTGCGCCACCAGATCACGGAGAAGATATCGATTTCCCTGAAAGAACGCGAGAACGTGGCGGCGAAGCGACAACGGACGGCCGCGGACGGTCAGGACGTCGGTGACATATGGGGCCGCCGTGAGCCCCGGGACGCTGGTGATACCGTGGACCGAGCGCGGGTCCATCGGCTGTGGTGCCTCGATGTGCGCGACGCGCTCGGTCGCCGCCACGTTCTCTGAGAGGTCGATCTCACGTGTCGTGTCGCCGAGCGACGCCGCGGCGGCGGCGATCCGATCGAGCGTGTCGCATGTCTCGGGAAGGAGCTGATGCGACAGGCGGGCGTCGCAGATCTCGTGTGTACCCTCGCGAAAAAACCCGATCCGGCGGCCCCTCAGGTGCAACCGCGCCCGCATCCGGTAGCCCCGCTCCGGGGAGGCGGCAACCGTAACGGTCCCGGGCAGCTCCAGGCGGCCGATGCGCGCGAACGCGTCGGCGATCACCTCGCTCTTGATGGAAAGCTGCCGCGGATATGCGATGTGGCTGTAAGTGCACCCGCCGCACCGTGGATCGTCGAACGCCGGACGGCGATCGGGAGACGCGGCCTCGACCCGTACCGTCGTCGCGAAGGCGACGCTCCGGGTGACGCGCTCGAGCCGCGCGATGACGCGCTCACCGGGGATGGCGCCGGTGACGAGGACCACGCGTCGGCCGGCACGCCCGACCATCGGACCGCCGACAGCAGGTTTTTCGACGCCAAGCGTCACAAGATCGTGGGTCAACGGTCACTCGAACAGCACGGTAGGCAACTGAAGCCGACCACGCACGAGGCGGTCGATCGCCGCCGCCCGCGCGCGTGCATGGGCCTCCACCGACATGCCGCCGAGAAACGGCGCCAACTCCTCTTCGGCCTCTTTGAGGATCGTTCCGAAAGCGTCCGGGCCCACTGAGTCGCGCGCGGCATCGAGCATCTCCGCGTCTAGCCGGGCCAGCCGCGCCACGAGTGCCGCGCGCGCGTCGCCTCGCAGCCCGCCGGCCTTTGATCGTGCGGCGTCCAGCTCGACCGCGACGCGATCGAGGAGCTGGTCGAACGAGGCGTTGACCGTGCCAGACGCACGTGCGGCGGTCAGCCGCGTCAGCACGCGCTCCAAATGGGCCGGCAGAGACGGACGGCGTGATTCGGCATGTGGAGTTCGTGATGCCGAGCCGGGCCCCGGGACGCGAGGCTCCACCGCGGCCCGCCCGCTCACACCGGTCGCGCGGCGCCATTCATCGAACACGTCGAGCACATCGGCCTCGCAGAAGTCGATTCTCACCGGCCGGCGGCGCGGACCGCTGCGGTAGTAGCGCTCAAAATAGCGGTCGATCCCGGCAAATGCCACCTTGAGCGGCACGCCACGTTCTGCCCACCCGGACACGAGATCGAACGACGGTCCCACAACGCGGATGAGATGCCCGTCGTTTTTCTTGCAAATATAGGTTTCGATTTCACGACAGAACTCGGCGATCTGCCGCCTGAAATCGACCGTCTCAGGATCTACTGGTTCCTCTCCCACACCAGTCTCAGACCGTGAAGCGTCAAGTCCGGGTCGACATGCTGGATGAGCGACGTTTCCGGCGCGATCACCTCCGCCAGCCCTCCGGTCGCGACCGAGATCGCATGGCCGCCCAGCTCGGCGTTCATGCGGGTCACAAGACCCTCGACCATCCCGACGTAGCCGTAGAAGAGGCCCGACTCCATAGCGCCAACCGTTGTCCGACCGATGACGCTTGGCGGCTTGCGGACGTCGATCCGTGGCAGGCGCGCCGCCCGTTGGAAGAGCGCGTCCGCGGAAATCTGGACGCCGGGGCAGATGGCTCCACCCAGATACTCCCCTCTCGCGCTGATCGCATCGAGGGTCGTCGCCGTCCCGAAGTCCACAACGATCATCGGGCGGTCGTGGCCGCCACCGAACCGTTCCCAGGCCCCAACGCCGTTGACGATCCGGTCCGCGCCGACTTCGGCCGGATTCTCGTACAAGATCGGCATGCCCGTCGCGACGCCTGGCTCGATCGTCAGCGGTAAGATGCCGAAATATCGATCCGTCATCGTGCGCAGCGTCCCCGTCAGCGGCGGCACGACCGAACCGAGAATGACACCGCGAATCGCCGCACGATCGATGTGGCTGTGGGCGAAGAGCCCGTCGACGATGAGCCCGAGCTCGTCCGAGGTGCGCTCGCGCAGCGTCTGCAGCCGCCAGCTCTGAACGAGCGACGCGCCTGCGAACACGCCGAGCACGATGTTGGTGTTGCCGACGTCGATCGCTAGCAGCATGAGTTGCTCAGACCCGCTCCGGGGCCCCCGCTCCCCCGGACAGCCAGGTCAGCTCGCCGGCGACGATGCGGTCGATCCGGCCGTCGCAACGCACGAGCAACGCCCCGTCCTCATCGATGCCGGCCGTGACGCCGGCGCGTGGTTTCGCAGCATGGATCCAGGACACTTGCGCGCCGGCGGCGCCCGGCGCGCGGCTCCGCCACGCGTCGAGAATAGCATCGAACCGTCCGTCGAGAAGATCGCGATAGCGGCACCCCACGGCAGCAAGCGTCTCGGCGAACACGACAGACCCATCGATCGGCCGCCCGAGCTCCGACTCGAGCGACGTCGCGCGATCGCGAAGATCCGGCGGGTATGCCGTCGCGGCAATGTTGACTCCGTAGCCGACGACGACCAGGTCCGACGGGTGACCGGAGGCCTCGGCAAGGATGCCGGCCAGCTTGCGCCCCGCCACATAGAGATCGTTTGGCCATTTGAGGTCGGCTCGAAGGCCGGCCGAAGCTTCAATCGCCTCGGACAGCGCGACGCCAACGGCGAGCGTCAACAGCCTCGTCGCACGTGCCGGATCGACGCGGGCGCGCGAAGGCGCGAGCACGACGGAGACATAGAGGCCGCTGCCCGGCGGGGAGAACCACGTGTGGCCTCGCCGACCACGGCCGGCGGTCTGCTCGCCGGCCACTACGACAGCGCCGACCGCCCCCTCCGCATCTCCGGCCGCCAGCGCCATCGCAACGTCGTTCGTGGACCTGGTGGTTGGAAGGAAATGGACCGACGACGCGAGCCCATGGAGACGGTCACGCACGCCGTCGATTGCCAGTGACAGTTCAGATCGGCTCGATTTCAAAGCTGATGTCAACCGCGGGAGCCGAGTGGGTGAGCGCGCCGACGGACACGAACTCGGCGCCCGTGAGGGCCAGCTCCGGGATCCGCTCGAGGGTGACGCCTCCGGAGATCTCGATCGCCGCGCGTCCCTTCGCCCGGGCGACCGCACCGCAAATGTCAGCCCTGTTCATGTTGTCGACGAGAATCGTGTCGGCGCCCGCGTCCAGCGCCTCCTCGACTTGCGCCTGCGTCTCAGCTTCAATCTCAATCGGCCGGCTCGGTTGGCGCGCGCGTGCTGCCTTCACGGCCTCGGACACGCCGCCGGCGAGCCGGATATGGTTGTCCTTGATGAGAAACGCATCGAAGAGGCCCGCGCGGTGACTGGTAGCGCCGCCGGCGCGAACGGCGTACTTCTCGAGCGCCCGCAGCGTCGGCGTCGTCTTTCGCGTATCCAGGATCGTGATACGGCCGCCGCTTGCCTCAACGAATTGACGGGTCCGAGTGGCGATCCCTGAGAGACGCTGCAGAAAGTTCAGGGCTGTTCGCTCGCCCGTGAGGAGCGCGCGCGCGGAACCGATGACCTCCGCGATTTCATCGCCGGGGGCGCATCGGTCGCCGTCGCGTGTGAAGACGCTGAAGACGGGCTCCGGGAGACGAGCATCGCCCACGGAAAGGTCGTGGACCTGACGGAACGCCTCGAAGGCGACATCGAGCCCAGCGACGATGCAGGCAGCCTTGGCGAGGAAGATTCCACGGGCGCGCGCCGAGGGCCGAACCGTCGCCTCGGTCGTGATGTCGCCGGCGCCGACGTCTTCCTCCAACGCGCGCCGAACGAGCTCGCGGTACGTTGAAGGCTCGAGCGGCGCCAGAGACCTCAGGGGCGGCTTCCGCGGCGGCTCCACCGGGTCAACGAGCGGCTGGCGTGGCCCCGCCGACGGCTCAGGCGCCTTCATACCCTGTGACGAGGATCTCGCGCGGTTCGCCGACGGTGGCCTCGAAGGCCTGGACGCGCAGCGCCGCACGCAGATCGGCTTCGACGAGCGGCATCAGCCCAACGGCGGCCGGGTTGGCCTTCACGGTGACGCGTGTGATGGGGACCTTGAGCGGTTGCTTGGCTTCTGATCGCTGCTTCCGGACCTCGAACATCACATCCGTCGACCACTGGTACGCCGCTTCGTCGGCTTCCCGGACGTTGTCCGAGTTGTCGACGAGCAGGGACAGCAGCTCACCCGACGTCGGCCATGCCGCCCGATGGATTGAACCCTCCTGCCACCACGACCAGACTTCCTCGGTGACGAACGGCAGGAACGGCGCAAACAGACGGAGCAGCGCAGACAGCGCCGCCGTCAACCCCGCGGTTGCCGAGCCGGCCGCGTCGGCGCCCTGCTCCCCATATCGGCGGCCCTTCACGAGCTCCAGATAATCGTCGCAGAACCGCCAGAAGAACGACTCGGTCCGCTGCAAGGCGCGAGCGTAGTCGTACTCTTCGAACGCGCGCGTCGCCTCGTCGACGAGGGCGGCGAGATTCCGAACGATCGCGCGGTCGACCGGCACCGTGATGGCGCCTTGAGGTCCCGCATTCGAGAGCGCGAACTTCGACGCGTTGAGAATCTTGATCGCCAGCCGACGCCCCACGCGCATCTGGTTGGTGTCGAACTTCGTGTCGGCGCCGGGCCGCCCGCTCGCCGCCCAGTACCGCACACCGTCCGAACCATGTTCCTCCAGCAGGCTCATGGGCGTCGTGACGTTCCCCTTCGATTTGGACATCTTCTTGCGGTCCGGGTCGAGGATGAATCCGGAGATCGCCGCGTTCGACCACGGCAGCGAATCGTGCTCGAGATGTGCGCGCAGCACGGAATCGAACAGCCAGGTGCGGATGATGTCGTGCGCCTGGGGGCGCAGGTCCATCGGAAACGTGCGCCCGAACAGATCTTGATCGTCGGGCCAGCCGCAGATGATCTGAGGCGACAGGGACGAGGTCGCCCACGTATCCATCACGTCCGGATCGCCGACGAACCCGCCCGGGCGGCCGCGCTGGTCGGGACGATAGCCATCGGGAACGTCGGTCGAAGGATCGACGGGGAGGCGATCGGCCGCCGCATGAAGGGGGTGCGCGTGGTCCACGTTCCCGTCAGCGGTCAATGGGTACCAGATCGGAAACGGTACGCCGAAGAACCGCTGGCGGCTGATGCACCAGTCCCCGGTCAGGCCGTTGGTCCAGCTCTCGTACCGATTCTGCATGTACGGCGGATGCCACTGCAGC
>Ga0306922_10000493_pt1 | contig 32943 bp, 26 predicted proteins | sample sta12Cox44000082_FD_203758 | JGI IMG/M metagenome (GOLD analysis project Ga0306922, IMG submission 203758) | Lab enrichment of tropical soil microbial communities from Luquillo Experimental Forest, Puerto Rico - statoxic.12C.oxic.44.000.082 (v2)... | ecosystem: Environmental > Terrestrial >... | reverse complement strand
ACTTAGGCGTTAATCAGGCGTTTGAAGGCGGCGCCTTTAGTCACTCGTTCTTGTAGCAGCTTGCCGCGTGATCGAAGCGTCCCAATCTTCGAAGATGAGATGGAGATGTCGGACCGTCCGTAAGCGTCCGGTTCGCACCGTGTGTACTCCGACTATGTGAAAGAGAAATATGGGTGTGTGGACCGTGACGATCGTGTCCACCAAGGGGAATCGTGGACACACTCACACATTCACACCAAGTTGAGGAGCCGGGAAGAAAGCGTGTGCGGCGGACGAAAGGGGAGCGGCGGGCGATTGTGGAAGAGACGCTGGTGCCGGGAGCCTCGGTCTCGAGAGTGGCACGACGGCACGACGTGAATGCCAACCAGGTGTTCCACTGGCGGAAGCTCTATCAGGAAGGAAGGCTGGGCACGGCGAGCAACTTTCTGCCGGTGAGAGTCGCGAGTGAGCAGCGTGGCGAGGAAGAGAATGGGAGCGGTTTCCTTCCGCAACCAGGAACCATGGAGATTAAGCTCCCGAAAGGGACGCTGCGCATTGTGGGAGCCGTAGATGTGACGGCGCTGCGTACCGTGATCGAGTGTCTGGTCTGATGATCGGGTTGCCGGCAGGGACGCGCATCTGGATCGCCGCCGGAGTGACCGATCTGCGGCGCGGATTCACAGGCTTGAGCGGGATGGTGCAGACCGCGCTGAAGGAAAATCCCTTTTCTGGTCAGGTGTTCGTGTTTCGCGGTCGCCGCGGTGATTTGATCAAGATGCTGTGGTGGGACGGCGATGGTCTATGCCTTTTTGCCAAGCGACTGGAGCGAGGAAGATTCATCTGGCCGCAAGCAACGAGCGGAACGGTTGCTCTGACGCAAGCCCAGCTTGCGATGTTGCTGGAAGGGATCGATTGGCGACGACCGATACGCAGCTACGATCCCCAGATCGCGGTGTAAAAAGATTTAGCAAGAATTGAGTTGCCCAGGATTTTGTATCTGACATACTGCGCTCACGATGACTGAGCGCGCGGCCCTTCCTGATCTCGACCAGCTCGACCCCGCAGAACTGAAAGCACTGATCATCTCTCAGCATGAACTGATCACGTCTCGCGACAGCGAGATCGAACAGTTGAAGCTGCTGATTGCGAAGCTGCAGCGCATGCAGTTCGGGCGCAAGTCCGAGAAACTGGAACGCCAGATCGAACAGCTAGAACTGCGGCTGGAAGCGCTGCAGATGAACGATGCAGAAACCGTTGCAACTCTGCCGAAAGCGATCGCCGGTGTAGAAGGCATAGCCCGATCGGTTCGACGTCCGTTGCCGGCGCATCTGCCGAGAGAAGTGCAAACGATCCTGCCGAAGGAAGAAGCTTGCCCGGACTGCGGAGGAGCACTGCACAAGTTGGGAGAAGACGTTGCGGAGATGTTGGAACGTATTCCGGCACGCTGCTATGTGATCCGCCAGGTGCGGGTCAAGCTGGCGTGCGGCAAATGCGACAAGATCGTGCAAGGGAAAGCGCCGAGCCGGCCAATCGAACGGGGGCTGGCCGGGCCAGGGTTGCTGGCCCATGTGTTGGTCTCGAAGTATGCGGATCATCTTCCCTTGTATCGGCAGGCAGAGATTTTCCAGCGTGAAGGAGTGGAACTGGATCGGGCGACGTTGGCGGACTGGGTGGCGGGAACCAGCCAACTGCTGGAGCCGCTGGTGGAAAAGCTGCGAGCGCATGTGATGAACGCCGAGAAGCTACATGCGGATGACGTACCGGTTCCGGTGCTAGCGCCAGGGTTGGGCAAAACCAAAACCGGACGGCTGTGGACGTATGTGCGAGACGATCGGCCAGCAGGAGATGCGACACCACCCGCGGTGTGGTTCGCTTACACTCCGGATCGCAAAGGAGAACATCCGAAAGAGCACCTGAAGAAGTTCCAAGGGACGTTGCAGGCAGATGGCTATGCGGGCTTCGATCAGATCTACGAAGCCGGAAGCATTCAAGAAGCGGCTTGTTGGGCGCATGTGCGACGGAAGTTCTACGACATTCAGGTAGCGCATAAATCCGCGGTGGCAGCAGAAGCGCTGGAACGGATCGCTGGACTGTATGCGATCGAAAAAGAGATCCACGGGCGCTCAGCGGAAGAACGTCACGCGGTCAGAGACGAGCGCAGCCGGCCGTTGCTGGAATCACTGAAACAATGGCTGGAAGAGATCTTGGGGCGGCTCTCGAAGAAATCCGACACGGCGATGGCAGTTCGTTACGCACTGGGACGATGGGAAGCGTTGCTGCGCTACTGCGATGACGGCCGCCTGGAGATCGACAACAACGCCGCGGAACGCTCGCTGCGGGCGGTGGCCCTCGGCAGAAAGAACTATCTGTTCGCTGGTTCGGATCGCGGCGGCGAGAGTGCCGCGGTGCTTTACGGCCTGATCGGCACAGCCAAGCTGAACGGAATCGACCCTGAAGCGTATCTACGAAACGTTCTGTCGCGCATCGCGGAACACCCGATCAACCGCATCGAAGAGCTGCTGCCCTGGAATGTCGCAGCGAAACTTGATCAACATTCATCTCGCGCTGCCTGAGACAATCTCGATCATCTTGTCCAGACGGCCCTCGGCTTACGCTTACGACCGTCCGTCGTAACAGCTCTTAGTGTCATCGGCCATGCCACATCTTAATCTTCAAAATATGTCGAAGTCTTGTGACATAGCGGTGTGTCTCGTTGAAGAGGAGTCGTTAACTCCCGATTTGTCCAAGTCGGGTTATCGTCCATTCGAGTCTAGTGTGGCACATCGGCGGTTTACCAGGCGTGATCTCCATCACATCCGATACCACTGCAGCCAAGTATAGTCCGGACCCTACGGAAGGTGCTGTCACAAACGCCCAGCGTTGCGCAGTGTGAAGGGAGCGAGAACTCGTGAAACACGCGCGAATCATCGTCACCCACTACGGCGGGCCGGATGCATTGCAGTTGGTTGAAGAAGAGTGTCCCGAGCCGAAGCGTGGCGAAATGCGGGTGAAGGTGCTTGCCGCGGGCGTGAGCTTGCCTGACGTACTGGCGCGAGAGGGCGTCCATCCGGAAACGCCGCGCGTGCCCTATACGCCCGGTTGGGACCTGGTCGGAATTGTGGACCAAATCGGCGAAGGCCTTTCCACTTGCGAATTGGGCCAAATGGTTGCGGCCATGCCGATCAGCGGCTGTTACGCACAATATGTTTGTTTGCCGCATCGCAAGTTCATTCCAGTGCCCGCAGGCTTGGACCCTGTAGAAGCCGTCGCGGTCGTCTTGAACTACATCACCGCATATCAAATGCTGTATCGTTCGGCGAAAATAAAGTCGGGGCAGACCGTGCTGATTCACGGATCCTCAGGCGGTGTCGGCACTGCGTTGCTGCAACTGGGTCGGCTCGCCGGCTTAAAAATGTACGGAACGTGTTCGGCGCAGGCGAAGGAGGTAGTCAAGGAACTTGGTGCAACCCCCATCGACAATCGCAACTCTGACTTCGTGAAGGAGATCCATCGTCTCACTGGTGACGGCGTAGATGCTGTTTTCGACGGCATCGGCGGGTACAATTTGTCGCGCTCGCTTCAAGCACTCCGCGAAGGCGGCCGCGTGCTGGTCTACGGATTCCAAGCCAAGCTCCACCGAGGAAGGATTGTGGGGGGCACGCCGCGCGGCCGGCATCCGATTCGTGAATCTGCGATCTTGGGGTGGTACATCCTCCGGAACTGGTTCGTGCCGGGCGGCAAGAGCATGGTGCCTTACAGCATCCAGTGGCTGATGCGGCTGAAACCGGTGTGGTTCCGTCAGGACCTGCTCACACTGTTTGAGCTACTGCAACAGAAGAAAATCAAGCCGCTGATCGCAGAGCGGTTGCCTCTTTGCCAAGCGCGGCACGCACACGAATTACTGGGAAGCGGAGGCGTGATCGGTAAGATCGTGCTGATACCGAACGGGTAGTAGAAGCGTCTCGCAAAAGAAGGTCGGAAACACATTTCTATGAGAAAAAATCACGTGCGCGGTGTCCCAGGTTACCTTCCGGTTGAACGAATCTACCATGATTGGCCCAACTCCCCGATTTGTCGGGAAACCGTGGCCTCAGTATCTTCGTCTGGCCCTTTACCGGAGCTTTGAGCTCATTATGTCGGTGTCTTTCGGTAGTTGTCGGTATACTGCAGTCGATGAACAGCTCGGTCGTCAACAAAGAAATCAAATCTCTAATCCGCCCGGCACTCCAAGAGGCCGGGTTCACACAATTCACGCCGCGAACCGCTTGGCGGTATGCACGCGGGCAGCTGGATGTCATTACTTTTCAGTCCATCAACTCTTACTTGGCAAATTCTATCGGATGTACGACTTTTTCCTTCTTTGTTAGGCTCGGATGCTGCTTTGATGCCATACCACAGAGCGATAGGATCAAGAAGAAAAAGGGACACTCCCGGCCCGAGGAGTACCAATGTCAATTTCGATTGACGCTTCAGAAGTCCATTGAGCAAACAAATTTGAAGAGAACGGATGTCTGGTATGTTGACCCCACGGGGGAGAATCTAGAAGCAGTTATCGCAGATGCTAAGAAAGCCATTTTAGAAACTGGTTTGCCTTGGTTCAACCGATACAGTGATCCAGCAGAGGTACTGCGAACCCTCCTCGAAGACTCCGAAAGCAACGCAAGCACTCATGGATTTGGCACCAAGCCTTCGCCGATCCGTCATTTTTTCACCGGATTTGTGGCGCTTTCATTGGGACAGGCAAGGCTCGCAAAGGAACATCTTAAGGCGGCATTGGACTCGGGTTGCTTCAATGAGTTTGAACCAAAGATGCGTTCTGAGATCGAGCGAATCGAAAATACGTCTTAGACTAAACTCCCGATTCGTCGGGAAACCGTCCCTTCGACAGCTAGTACGGCATTTCGACGATTGCGTCGTTTCCCAGGCCCCCGGGGCAAATGTCTGCCAATCTTTATTCCTTCTCGAGATATTTGCCGAAGTAATAGATTCTGTGATGAGCTCCCTTCAGCTTGGCCGGACTAAGCGTTAAATCCGCACGAGTGAGTCGGCGCACATCCGCATGATGCATTTTTTCCTGCTCATTTACCCATTCGTCGGCCGAATCCAGCCCCGATCGGTCGACAAACCCGCGATGAAATAGTGAGCTGGAATTACAGCCTTAGGAACGTATTTCCGGATGATTGCGTCTACCTCAGGGCGCGTCAGTCAGTACGTTGTCGACAGGAAGCATGAGCACATCGACGTTTTCCAGATAATGATCTAGAGATGGATCAGGGGCTGCACGGTTGTCGCCCCAGATAGCGATACGCAATTTCCCGGTCGCTATGATCTGAATCGCGTTATCTAAGCTGATCATATTGTTTGGCGGACGAATCTCGACCCGTGGATTTGTCGAGGCGGGATCCGAAGTATGGTCGGACGTCGATTGACCTTGGTGCTTGTCGGCAAGACCCGTGACTTCGACATCGCCGAGCCTAAATCGCCCAACCAAACGTTCCAGCACCATCAGCCCGTTCGGCAGGTCGACAGCATCATGGTCAAAGTGGGCGTGGGTAGATAGAACTATGTGGACCCGAAGAGTGGGGAACGCATTGAGGAACCACTTTGGGTATTGACCCGTGGAATCATTCCTCCAAGGATCGGTGAGAACTGTCAAACCGGCGGACGATGTGATCTTGAACGCATCATGCCCATAGAATTCGATCTTGACTTCGCCGGGACGAGTAGGGTCTCCGCCTTTCTTTTGAAGCTCGATCAGCGAATTGTCATTTCATGCAGGTATGGATCCAGCGGATGCCCGTGAGTTTTGTGTGTGGGCGTGAAGGGCCGCGGCCAAGACAAGCAACATGATCGAGGCGATCGTCTTGAAAACGCACATGATTGCTCTCATGCCTATGAATGATTCTACCGCTACTGGAATGTGTCGCCCCTTTACGGGGTTCAACGGGCGCAATCCTATTCTAACGGCGTGATGGGATGCTCCCTTGCTTTCTCGAACTCCAGCCAGGAGTTCACAGATCCTTTGGAGGCAGCCACGACGTCACTAGCTCCCCATTTGAGGGAACTTCACCGTCGCTTGTGTTTGCCAAGAGAATCTCTGGCGCCGCTCTGTCTGCTGCCTTCTCGCGCGCGGGCCGGCGTCAACTCTGCTGACATTCCACCTCTTCGCCTTCCAAGTGTCTTTAACGCTACTGTCTTCCACTTCCAGCCTTCGGATCCATTCCTGCGTCTGATTTGCTCGCAGCGGCGTACCTTTTGACCAAGGTTGGCGCCTCCCGCGGAGCAACGCAAACCGATGGTTTTTTTTGTCTCTAATATACCTTGACACGTATATGCTTAGTGGAGTATATTACGCGGGTGGAATCGGTATTCGAAATCATTGCGGAGCCAAACCGCCGCGCGATCTTAAGTCTGCTGGTCTCGTCACAGCAGTCGGTCGGAGAGCTCGAGCGTCAGCTTCGTATGCCGCAGCCGACCGTGTCCAAGCATCTGCGCGTGCTGCGCGAGGCCGGTTTCGTGGAGTCCACGGTAGATGCGCAGCGACGTTTGTACCGGCTCAAGCCAGAACCATTTCAGGAGATGGAGGCCTGGTTGGCCCCGTTCCGCCGGTTCTGGTCGGCTCACGTGGATGCTCTCGAACGTCACCTCGACCGCATGGATCAGCCAACGGCGACAAAAAGTAAGCCCCAGAAAAGCGAAAGCGCCGCAAAGCGCGAACACCGCAAAGGAGATAGGAAATGAAAATCAAACTGACCACCCTGTATGTGGACGATCAGGAGAAGGCACTGCACTTCTATACAGAGGTGCTGGGCTTTACCAAGAAGGCCGATTTCAGCAACGGCCCCTATCGCTGGCTGACGGTGGCCTCGGCCGAGGAGCCGAATGGCACCGAGCTGCAGCTAGCGTTGAACAACAACCCCGCGGCTAAGGCGTTTCAACAGGCGATTTTCCAACAGAACCAACCGGCCGCCATGTTCTTCACCGACGACGTCAAAGGCGAATACGAGCGGATCAAGGCCCACGGCGGCCAATTCACCATGCCGCCTACCGACGTAACCGGCTCGACCATTGCCATGCTGAAGGACACCTGCGGCAACCTCATTCAGCTGACCGAGCTGGCACGCTATTCGGGCTAGGGAGAGGAAGGTGAGCCATCGCGAGCAGTACACGCCGGGCCCGGCCTACGGGGCGCAGATACGAAAGGACGGAGAGAAGTGGACGCTCATTCTCGTGAGAGAGCTGCGCCACGCGCCGGAGAAGGTTTGGCAGGCGCTCACCGATCCGGCGCATCTCCGCGAGTGGGCGCCCTTCGATGCCGACGGGAGCTTGGGGGCGGCCGGCGCTAAGGTGAAGCTAACTACCGTGGGAGCGCCGGCACTGAACGTTACTGAAACTACAGTGACGCGCGCTGACGCGCACAATGTGCTCGAGTACAAGTGGGGCGGCTTCGACATGCGATGGGAACTCGAAGCTCTTGCTGGCGGCACGCGCCTGACGCTGTGGACCAACATCGGTCACCGCTTCATCGCCATGGGTGCTGCCGGGTGGCACATTTGCTTTGATGTTTTGCATCACCTCCTTGGCGGAACTCCCATCGGCCGCATGGTCGGTCCCGACGCGATTAAGTTCGGCGGCTGGCGGCGGTTGCACGACGAGTATGCCAAACAGTTTGGTATCGAAACGCCTGACTGGCCGCCTCAAGCGGCGCAAAAGTCGTGAATCTAGCTGGACCAACTAAGAAGGGCCGGGGTTCTTTTGCGGCTTGCGGAACGGAAAGCTGCCGGCACGGTTCAGAGCTCGGCCAGGTAAACGGTAACACCGATCAAAGGAGGACAAGCTAAATCATGAAAGAGGCCAAAAAGCGGTCGATTTTTCGCTGGGTTCACATCGTCTGTGGCGTCCCGATGCTCGGCTACATCTATGATTCACCTTCGAACACTCCAAACTACGCCTTCATCGTCCGATATATATTTCTTCCGGTGTTGCTCGTTTCGGGACTTTGGATGTGGAAAGGCCATGTCGTTCGACGCCTTCTTTCCAGGACGCCGCCTTCACAAGACACTGTGGCGAAAATAGGCACGTGAGAACGTGACAAGGATTCGAGGCATAAAGATCCGCGACGCAGTTCCGGTCCATCTTCGGATGCGTGAGGCCATGCGACTCTATCCTCGCTGACCATACGCTGGACTGGCCTACGACGCCTTCTTGCGTGTGGCCGTCGTGGTTGCCGGCAATGCTTTCAGCTTGTCCTGCGCATACGTTTTGTACGGACTGTTCACCGACGCCGCCTCGCTAAACGCCGTTTTCGCTTCCGGAATCTTCTTCAGGTTCAGCAACGCAAAACCCAGCCGGTATTGGTTCCGGGCGTAGCTGGTGTCGTTCGATTTCAACAACGGCGCCGCGGCCTGAAAATTCTGCACCGCGCCGGAATTGTTTTTCTTCTGCAGATTGATCTGGCCGAGCGTGCTAAGCGCCAGCCCTTTCTGCAGCGAAGTCTGCTGTTTCCACTGAACCTCCGCAACGTCGCTCGGCCGCTGCGCGCTGTCGGCGAGGGTCGCAGCCTTCTGTGCATAGGCCTCGGCCTTCTCGAGTTGTTCGCCTTTCTCCCCGTAGTAGTCGGAAACCAGCAGGAGCATGCCTAGGTTGTTCGAATCCTTCGCCAGAATCTCGTTCGCCACTTCCATCATCTTCGGCGCGTTTTGCGCCTGCTGATAGGAGCTCGCGGCAACACCCATGGCCGGCATCGCGTAGGACGAGTCCGGAAAGATTTTCGCGAATCGCAGGAGTTGGTCCGCCCGTTTCGCCGGGTCCTGGGTTTGGTAGGCCCCGCTGTACACCGCCTGCTGAACAAAGTTGTAGTTGTCGCGGTTATTTTCGATCGCGCGCGCTTTCTCTTGCTCCCACTTGTCCGAGGCAACTCCCTCCGGCGCCGCCGAGCCCTTGTAAGCGCTGACAATGTTCTGCGCCTTCTCGCCGTAGCCGAGGAGCTTCTCCGCATCGCCCTTTTCCGACGCTGCCCGCACCATGTTCACAGCGTTGTTGAAATTACCGGGATCGACTGCGAACACTTTGTCGCCGTATTCAAAGGCCTTGGCATACTGCTTTTGCGTGATGTAGTAGTTCACGTAGTTTTCATTTGCGACCAGCGCCATGTCCCCCTGTCCGAATTGCTGCGCAAACTTGTCGATCAACGCCAGTTTCTGTGCCGGATCGGGGGCCGCGTTGATCTCCGTCATAGCGCGGTCGGCGTCGGAACCGGCAGGAATCGACACGTACTTTCCGATTTGCTGGGCACCAAGGCCCCCTGCTGATGCCAGAAGCGTGAGGACCAGCGTGATCTGCTTCCCGTAAGTTCGCATGGCTACCTCCGGATGAACCACTCTAACGGATCGATATTGCGCGCATCATAGTTCCCAGTCTCTCGGAAAGCAATCCTGGAAGGCGCCCGCTTGCTTCCTGCCCCCTGGTCTGCCATCTTCGAGACTGCCGCGAGATTGGCGCACGAATGATTCTCCAAACTGTCGAACAGGTCCGGCGTATCTTCCGCATCGTTGCCGGATTTACGCTGCTGGGGGCTGGCGTGGTAATGCTCATTACGCCCGGTCCCGGTTGGCTTGTGATCTTGCTTGGTCTCGGCTTGCTCGCCGCGGAGTTTGTCTGGGCGCGCCAGCTCATGGATCGCATCAAGCGCGAAGGGAACCGGATCAAAGACACGGTTCTCGGCAGGCCCGATGAGCCGCCACCGCGGCCGCCCGCCGAGGGACCGGCGCCCGGCGAACGAATGCCATCATGAGGATCCTGCCGGAGGGAAGGAAATGACCGGGGAATGGAAGGGGAAGTGGGCGCTGGTGACTGGCGCCAGCGCCGGAATCGGCAAGGCCTTGGCCGCGGAGCTGGCAGCGGGTGGTGCCAATCTGGTCCTCACCGCCCGCAGAGAAGAGCGCTTGCGGTCGATCGCGCAGGAGCTTTCCCGGCAGCACCGGGTGCGCACGGAAATCTTCGTAGCCGATCTCAGGCAACCCGCGGCTCCCGAAGCCCTGTACGAGTTCGCCCAGGAAAAAGGTCTCCCGATCGATCTCCTAGTCAACAACGCGGGCTTTGGCCACTACGGTGAGTTTCACAAGGCGGATGTGCACCGCTTGCTCGAGATGATTCAAGTCAATTGCTCGGCGGTCCTCCACCTGACTCGGCTCTTCCTGCCGGCGATGGTCGCCCGGCGCAGCGGCGATGTCCTGATGGTGGCCTCGACTGCCGCGTTTCAAGCCGTGCCCTACATTTCGACCTATGCCGCAAGCAAAGTCTTCGACCTCTACCTTGCCGAGGGCTTGGCCGAAGAACTCCGGCCCTACGGCATACGTGTTTCAGCCCTCTGCCCTGGAACCACCGCGTCGGAATTCCATGAAATCGCCGGACATCCCTCGCACTCCAAGGGCCGCGAGCAATCGGCCGAAATTGTTGCCCGTAACGGCCTGAAAGCCCTGGCCGCGGGGAAAAGCTATGTGATCTCCGGCCTGGCCAACTACTTGGGCGCGCACGGCGAGCGCTTGGTGCCGCGCCGATTCGTCACCCGGGTTGCAGCCAAAATGTTTCGCCCTCCGGAATCCAAATCGTAGGCTTCTTTGCCTGATCTTCGCCCGTGCGCGGACGCCTGGGAACTTTTTTCCCGCACCGCCGGAATACCCATTAGAGAGCGGCGAGGCGTCTAACCCGAGTGATGAGAATCATCGACGAGAAAGAGCCGGCGCTGCTCAAGCGGGCGGTGCGCGGAGACGAACAGGCCTTCCTCGTTCTCTACCAGAAGCATCAAGCGCCGCTCTACCGCTATGCCCTGCGCATGACCGGTTCGCCGTGGGCTGCGGAAGAGGTGGTGCAAGAGGTTTTTCTGCTGCTCATCCGGGAGCCGGAAAAGTTCCAACCGGATCGTGGCGAGCTCGGCGCATTTCTATTTGGTGTCACCCGCAATCGTGTCATGAAGCACCTGGAGCGGTCGCCACGGGAGGATTCTCTCGACGAGATTAACGCCAACGGTACGGCCTGGAGAGAACCAGAGGACCCACTGACTCCGATGATGATTGCCGAAAAAAGTGAGCGCATCGAGCAGGTTCGCGAGGCGGTACTGGATCTTCCCACGGAATTTCGGGAAGCGGTGGTTCTCTGCGAACTGGAAGAGATGAGCTATGAAGAAGCTGCGCGCGCCTGCGGTTGCCCGGTGGGCACGATTCGCTCGCGGTTGCATCGTGGCCGGGCATTGTTGCTGGCAAAGCTCGAGCTTTTGCGCGACGCGCCCCGCCGGGCGAGCGCCGGCGCCAGGTAGGAAAGGTTCGGCGGTAGGCCGAAGGAAGCAAGAAGCGATGATGAAATGTGAAGAATTCGGATTGCTGGGACTCGACATGGATCGGGCGGACGCCCTGCCGGAGGATGCTGCCGCCGCCGCTCAACACGCGGCCGGTTGCCCCCGCTGCTCCGCTTTGCTCGAGTCGTGGCGGGAGCTGAAGCAGGATTTGCGTATTCTCCACGAATCCACGCGCCTTGAATCCGCGCCCGCCCGTGTCGAAATGCGCCTGAAGCAGGAGCTTCGTACTCGTCGCGAAGCGCGCCTTTCGCGCCGCACCGCCCGGGTAGCCGCCTGGGTGCTTGCCGCTGCCGCCGCGCTGGCCGCCGTCGTCGGCTGGGCTCACTGGCAAAAGGCAACGCCAACCGGAACAGGAACTTCCGAAATCTCGGCGATTCCCCAAGCCAGTCCCGATCGAACGGAGCCGGTTCTCCTGGCGGCCGACTACGACACTGGCGATTTTACCCAGCTGCCTGCGAGCATGCCCACGGCATCCTCCGATCAAGCCATCCTGCAGGCCCGCGTTCAGCGCGGCGCCTTGATGCAGTTCGGCTTGCCGGTCGCGCCCGAACAGGTTGCAGACTGGGTGGATGTCGATTTTCTGGTTGGAGAAGATGGACAGCCTCTGGCCGTCCGCGTTCATCAGGATTCACAAAGCGAAGCCGTAACGCAGTAGCCCGGGACCTTTGATAACCAGGGAGAGAAGAGGAGAGTCAACGAATGAAATGGAATTCCAGGTTGCTTTTGACTTTGCTAGCGACGGCGCTTCTTGCCGCCGGATCCCACGCTCAGAATCCTGAGCCGGACTCGGCGCTGCCTTCACCTCCTCCCGGCGGACATATGCACGGCCCGGGTGGCCCCGGATTTGGCGGTCCGTTCGGCATGGAGCTGCTGGGCTTCGGCGGCATGCATGGCGGCAAAGTGGTCACCGGCGCCCCGTTTACCGCGACCACCGTGGGCGAATCAAACCGAACTCTCTCTGACGGCACAAAAATCTCCCAGAAAGTGCAGAGCACCGTGTATCGCGACGCACAAGGCCGCGTCCGCAAGGAAACCACGTTGCCGGCCATCGGTCCGCTGGCCGCCAGCGGCTCTCCGAAATCGCTGGTCTTCATTCGGGACCCCGTTGCCGGTACCGGCTACGTCCTGGACGTAAACCAGAAGATCGCTCACAAGCTTCCGCAGCATCGGCAGAAAAACGACGACGCAAAAAACGCCGATCCGGACGCGGCCCGGAAGGGTTGGGCAGGACAGTCCGGCGGAGCTAATCTCGTGAAGGAATCGCTCGGCTCGCAGACCATCAACGGGGTTGTTGCCGAAGGCACACGCTACACCCGCACCATCCCCGCGGGCCATCTGGGCAATGACAAGCCTGTCATCATCGTGAATGAAGAATGGTATTCGCCCGACCTGCAGATGATTGTGCAGAGCAAGCGCTCCGACCCGTTCGTCGGCGAATCCACTTACAACGTTACCAACATCCAGCGTACTGCTCCGAATGCCGCCCTCTTCGCGGTTCCACCCGACTACACCGTGAAAGACGCGCCGGCACATATGGGCAAGCGCGCCTTTCGCCGCGGGGGCGGCGCTCCGCCTCCGCCTGACGGCTCCGCGCCCGGATTCTAGGTCCGTTTCTAGCGATCTTCTCTCCTGAAGACAGTGAGCCCTTCTTTCTTCCGTTGCCAGAAACGGAAGCGAGAGGGGCATCGCTGTCTTTGCACAGTGGGCTTTCGCCGGCCGAAACAGCTCCGTCGCAAAGAATTCATCAGATTGTGAGGAAACCCTCGGCCTTCGCATAGTATCCAAACTTGCATGGGCGCTGGCCTTGACGAAAAAGAACTGGCGGCAACCCTGCGCGAAGAGGGTTTTCGCCACACCTACGTCTGGCAGGACGGCCCCAACGTTTTCTACCCCGATCATACGCACGCCGAAGAAACCGCCCACGTGATCCTGAGCGGCGAAATGACCCTGATGCTCGACGGACAGCCGAAAACCTATCGCAGTGGAGACCGTTGCGATGTTCCTGCCGGCGCCCGGCACTCGGCCCGCATGGGACCGCGAGGCTGCCGCTACCTGATCGGGGAACGCTGAGCGGCCCTCCGCCGCTCTTGCTTCGTCATGCCCCGCGAAGCGAGAGCTCTCTGTCTAGATCCGCGCTTCCATCCGTTACCCGATCGAGTAGTTCCATTACGTGCCAAACCCTCTGTCCGGTCTTGTGCAATTCCGCCCCTGCCCGCATCTGCACCAAGCACCCCGGGTTGGCCGTAACAATGATCTCCGCCCCGGTGCCCGCGGCATTTTTCATTTTGTCGGCCAGCAGCTCCAGCGAAGCCTCGGTTTCCGTCACGTTGTACACGCCGGCCGACCCGCAACAAATCTCCGAATACGGCAACTCCACAAACTCGATCCCCGGCACGGATTTCAACAATCTGCGCGGCGCCTCTCGCACCTTCTGGCCGTGCAACAGGTGGCATGAATCCTGGTAGGTCACCTTCGCCGGGAATTCCTTCAAGGGAGCCACCAGCCCCAGCCTGTCCAGATACTCCGTCACATCCCGCACTCGCGATGCGAACTCCGTCGCCGCCTCGTATTCCGGCTCTCCCGGCGAAAACAGGTGCGAGTATTCCTTCAGCGTCGACCCGCACCCGGCGGCGTTCGTGAGAATCGCGTCAAATTCATCGCCTCCAAACGCGCGCAGGTTCTGCCTGGCCACAACCCGCGCAGCTTCGCGATCGCCCGCGTGTGCCATCAGTGCCCCGCAGCAGACCTGCTGCCTCGGCACAGTGACTTCGCATCCGTTTGCCGTAAGTACGCGAATGGTCGCCTCGTTCAACTCCGCGAACGTCACCTGCGCCACGCACCCGCCGAAAAACGCTACCCGCGCCCGTGTTTGTCCGGCGGCAAGAAACGTCCTTCCGAGCCGCCGGAAGAAGAATTCACTGTCCACGCGCGGCAAGAGGGCTTCACGCTCCCTGAGCCCCAGCAGTCTTAGCGCGCCGCTCTTCCGCGCCAGCGTCTGTAACCCCGACCTTTGATAGAGCTTCAGTAGTCGTGCAAAGAGCGCGATCCGCGCCGGGCGCGGCAGCAGCCAGCGATAGGCAAAATTCCGGGCTAATCGCGAAAAAAACGGCCGTCTGTGCTCTGTCGCAATCCGCGCCCGCGCAAACTCCACCAGCTTGCCGTACTCGACGCCTGACGGACACGCTGTTTCGCAGGCCCGACAGTCCAGACATTTGTCAATGTGCTCGACAAAAGTTGCGTTGACAGGCGCTTCTCCGTCCTTCACGCGTATCATCTGGAAAATCCGGCCGCGCGGCGAATCCGCTTCCAGGTGCCACAACCGGTAAGTGGGACAATGATTTAGGCACAGCCCGCAGTGCACGCATCGCGCGTAGTCCTCATAGACGGGCTGCAGCCCCGGAATCCCTTCGATCATGCCCGATCCGCGCGCGGTTCGATGGGCAGGTGGCTGCGGATCGGCCTGCGAAATTCCGCTCGCAGACTGGTCGGCAGATAGCTGGGACATGGCCGTATCGCTCACGTGGTCACATTCCTCCTACAAACCGCCCGCGAGCGAACACTCCGTTCGGATCAAAGGCTCTCTTCACGCGGCGCTCCATCTCCAGCTCGACATTCGCGTGCTCCCACCCATCAAGCATCGCTTTCCACTTGGCCGGACAAAACACCACTGTCCCTTTGAATTCGAGCTTTCCGCGCAGCGAGCCCACGCTTTTCCAGAAGTAGTCCAGCTGTTTGAACGCCGTTTCGTCTCCCGCGCGCGGCAGCAGCGCCATATAAATGACGCACTCGCTGCGCGCCAGCACCGGCGCAGTCATCCAGGAGGAACGCGCAAAGCTCCGCACCGCGCGCAGCAGATCGGCGAGCTGCGACGGCAGCGCCGTAAACCGCATGACCACGGCTTCAGCGGCTGCGTCGCGCATGGTCACCGGCGCTTCGCGCAAAATCTCGAGCAAGGCGGCAAACTGGTCGTCGTGCATCGCGACGGCGTTTTGCGCACCGGCTTGCTTGGCCATCCGCGCCAGCTCCTTTGCGTATCGTTCGCAAACCTCTCCGCTGCCTTCAAAACCCACACAAACCGTCCACTCGCGCTTGTCTTGAGCGGCGCAAAGCGACGCAAACGGAGCGTACTGCGAAAACAGCAAGCCCGCCGATTCGGGCGACGCCATCTCCAGCACAATCGGCGTCAGGGCCGACGCTCCAATGTGCTTGACAAACTTCAATGCGCCCACCTCATCCGCAAACGAAGCCAGAAAACCCCGCCGCGCCGATGCGATCGGATAGGTCCGAAAATTCAGCCGTGTAATTACGCCAAGTGTGCCGAGCGAGCCGTTCAATAATTTATGGAAATCGTACCCGGTAACATTCTTCACCACGCGCCCGCCGCTTTTTGCCTGCGCCCCCGTCCCGTCCACAAACTCCGCGCCAATCAGAAAATCCCGTGGCGTTCCATAAAACTGCCGCAAAGGTGAATCGAGCCCCGCCGCGATCGCTCCCCCCACCGTCGCCTTTTCAAAGAACGGCACCTCCAGGGGCAGGAACTGCTTCTTCTCCGCCAGTTCGCGCGCCAAATCCGCTAGCGGCATCCCCGCGTTCACGCTGATGGTCAGATCTCCGGGGTCGTAGCTGGAAATTCCCGTGATCCGCGTCATGTCCAGCGCCACGTCATAACTCGCGGGCGGCGTCCCGATCGCCAACGCAGTCCGCGCGCCGCAGGCAACCACTGCGAACTTCTCATGCACAGCTGTGCGCACCACCTCCGCCGCTTTTTCCGCTGTTTCCGGGCGTACTTCAAACTTCGGCGTCACCCCGTCGATCGCAAATCGCAACAGCTCCTTCGGTTCGGTTCGAACGTTCGCGCTGCCGACACTACCTTCGAGTTTTGCCAGCACCGAAACTTCCGCGGCCATGCTCACGCCGGCACCCCCGTCTGCAGCGGATGCGCCATGGGGCTGGTCCTCACCCGCGTCTCCCCGCACCCCTTGCCCATCGGGAACACCTTTCCCGGATTCAGCAGTCCCGTCGGGTTAAACTGCGCATGCACCCGCCGCATCAGCGCAAAATCGGCTTCTGAAAACATCAGCGTCATCAACTCCGCTTTCTCCATCCCGACGCCATGTTCGCCGGTCAGGGCTCCGCCGATCGAAACGCAATAGCGCACAATCTCTTCCGAAACGCGCACCGCTTCACGAAACTCCTCCGGCTTTCGCGGATCAAACAGCACCAGCGGGTGCAGGTTCCCGTCGCCTGCGTGAAAAATATTCCCGACCTGCAGCCCGCACTCTTTTCCGAGTTTCACCACCTGCCGCAACGCCTGCGGCAGCTTCGAACGCGGGATCACCGCGTCCAGCACATAGTTGCTTGGCGCCAGCCGCCCCAATGCGCCAAACGCGGTCTTGCGTCCTTTCCACAGCAACTCCCGTTCCTTGTCGTCCTTGGCGGTACGAATTTCGCGGGCGTGATGCAGACGGCAAACCTCGTCAATCGCCTGGGCCTGGCCCGCCACCGCCTCGGTTATCCCTTCAATCTCGATTAGCAGCACTGCTCCGCAGTCGCGCGGAAATCCTGCGTGCACATAATCTTCAATCGCGCACAGCGTCCACCCGTCCAGCATCTCGCAGGCCGCGGGAGTAATCGCGCGCGCGGTCAGTTCCGTGACCGTCTCCGTCGCATCGTCCACCGTTTCAAAAATTGCCAGAAGGGTCTTGATCGCTTCCGGCTTCTTGGAAAGCTTGGCCACGATCTCCGTCACCAGGGCCAGAGTTCCTTCACTCCCGACCAGCAGTCCGCACAAGTCATATCCCATCGGATCCGCGAGCTTGCCGCCAATTCGCTTCACTTCACCATTCGGCAGCACCAGCTCCAATCCCGTTACATGGCTGCTGGTCACTCCGTAGGCCAGCGTATGCGGCCCGCCCGAGTTTTCGCTGACATTCCCGCCGATGGTGCACGATTTTTGGCTCGACGGATCCGGCGCAAAATAGAGTCCGGCGTGCTCCACCGCTCGTGTCAAATCGAAATTCACCACGCCCGGCTGCACCACCGCCCGGCGGTTCGCAAAATCCAGCTCCAGGATCTTGTTCATGCGCCCGAACGCAATCATGATCCCGCCGCCGCGCGCCAGCGCCCCGCCCGAAAGCCCTGTGCCCGCGCCGCGACCCACAATCGGCACGTCGTGTTTGATCGCCAGCTTCACAATCTTCACCACGTCGGTCGTAGTCGACGGAAACACCACTGCCTCGGGCCGCGCCTTTTCGACCGATCCGTCGTACTCATACAACACCAGGTCCTCGGCCCGCGAAAGCACATTCCGCGCGCCCGCAATCGCTTCGAGCTCGGCAATGATCCCGCTCTGCAAATTTCCTTCCTGTTCAGGGTGTTTCGTGACAGGCAACTGACCCGTCACCACTCTCCGTCACTATAGTAATTCGCAACGCCTGCGGCAAATCCCCCAACCCCCGACCCTGCCTGTGCTACCTTATCTTTTCCATCTTGAACCAATTCAAACGATCATGCCGAAAGCCAAAATCCTCATCACTCATCCTCTTTACCCCGAAGCCCAATCCCTTCTGCAGGCGGTCTGCGACTGCGAATTCTGGTCGAAACCGGAGCGCCCTCCCAAGGACGAATTCCTCCGCCGCTTAAAAGACAAAGAAGGCCTGGTCTGCCTGCTCACCGAGCGCGTCGGCGACGACACGCTTCGAGCCGCCCCCAAGCTTCGGATCGTCTCTAACGTCGCTGTCGGCTACGACAACGTCGACGTCCCCGCCTGCACTCGCCGCGGCGTCCTGATCACCAACACTCCCGGCGTTCTCGACGAAACCACCGCCGACTTCGCATGGGCCCTGATGCTGGCTGTGGCGCGCCGCGTGGTCGAAGCCGATCAATATGTCCGGGCGGGGAACTGGCAAGGCTGGAATTTCGATCAGTATTGCGGCACCGATGTCTGGGGGAAAACTCTGGGCGTTGTGGGCTTTGGCCGGATCGGCCAAGCCGTGGCGCGCCGGGCGCAAGGGTTCGGGATGAAAATCATCTACAACAGCCGCAAGCGCGTCGCAGAAGACGTCGAAAAGCAATGCAACGCCGAATACCGCGACCTGAATGCGGTGCTTGCCGAATCCGACTTCATCTCACTCCACGTGCCGCTGAACGGCGACACTCGCGGCCTGTTCGACGCCCCCAAGTTCTTCCGCATGAAGCCGACCGCTTTCCTCATCAATACTTCCCGCGGTCCGGTGGTTGACGAAGCCGCGCTCGTCCACGCCCTTGAATCCAAGAAAATAGCCGGCGCCGGCCTCGACGTCTTCGAACAGGAGCCCTTCGTCCACCCCGGCCTCAAGCGCGCCAACGTGGTCCTCGCCCCCCACCTTGGTTCCGCTTCCAACGAAACCCGCGGGCGTATGGCGCTCGCCGCCGCACAAAACATCACCGCCTTCTTCCGGGGCCAACGCCCTGCGAGTCCCGTGAACCCCGAGCTGCTCAAATCCTAAGCTCGCCTGGCGGCGCCGTCACGGTGGCTAGAACACGCAAGCCAGCCGTGAAACCGCCTTTACTCACGGCGCAGCGCCACCATCGGATCGACACGCGTCGCCTTGCGCGCGGGTAGCCAACTTGCGAGCAGCGAAACGCTCACAAGCAAACCTGCCACTGCGCTGAACGTCGCTAGGTCCGTCGCAGGGACGCTGTATAGGAGTGTCTTCAAATAGCGCGCTGCAAACAGGGCTGCCAATACGCCCGCTCCCGCGCCGCACACCGCAAGCGCGAGGCCCTGCCTCAAGATCATCGCCAAGACCTGTCCGCTAGGAGCTCCTAGCGCAGTCCGGATCCCGATCTCCTGGGTTCGCCTGGCAACTTCATACGACAACAACCCGAAAAGCCCCAAGCATGCCAAGATCACGGCCAGCACTCCAAACAGCGTCGAGAGGCGCGCCACCAGACGTTCATTGAACAACAACCGGTCCACGGTTTCCGTCTGTGTGCGCAACTCCGTCACGGGCAAATCCTGGTTTACTTCTCCCACGACGTGTCGTACTGCGGGGATGAGAGCGGCCGGTTCAGACGCCGTCCGCACTTCAAAGAAAACCCGACCTCCGCTCATGGGCACGTAGGTCGTCGGCTCGACACCCTCGCGTAGTCCCACGTACTTTGTGTCACCCGCCACGCCAATGATTTCCCGGTCCACCCGGTTCTCGTCGCTACCGCCTCTCAGCTGCAATCCAATGGGATTCCGTCCCTGCAGGTAACGCCGCACGAAAGCTTCGTTCACGAGAGCCACGCCCGGTCTGGATCTTAGATCGTTCGCTGACAAGGTCCTTCCGCGGATCATCGGAATATGCATTGTTGCGAAATAGTCCGGGCCAACTGCCAGCATATTCGTTTCGACCTGCGCGTTCTCTGGCGTTCCCTGGATGTGGACCTGCGAGCCCCAAAGACTTCCGTCGAGCAGAACGCCGTTTGCGTAGCTCACCGAAGTCACACCCGGCAACGCTTCGAGCCTGCGCTGCACTTCGTCGTACAGGGACGGCAGCTTCTCCTTCGCGTATCCGACCTCGGTCGGGCTGATCGAGAAATGCAGCAGATGCTTGGTCTCGAATCCCGGATCGACGTTTTTCAAATTAGCCACCGAGCGAACCGTGAGGCCCGCGCCGACGAGCATCACCACCGACAACGCCACCTGACCGATCACCAGCACGCTCCCCGTGCTGAGCCGCCGGCTGCCGGCATGTTTGCCGGTCGCCAGCGTCGCGGCGCTATCCTTCAGCGCTAACGACGACCGGATACGGCTGCCGCGCAGAGCCGGCGCCAACCCGAACAAGATGCCGGTGAGCATCGCCGTCAATGCCGTAAACGCCAGCACCCTTCCATTCATGGCGACGTTCAGCACCAGCGGAGAATACGAGTTGGAACTCACAAAGAGCGCCAGCCAATTTGCTCCCCAATAAGCCAGCAGGATTCCGAGCGCTCCTCCAGCAGCCGAAAGCATCAAGCTCTCGGTCAACAGTTGTCGCGTGATCCTTCGCCGGCTCCCTCCGAGCGCCGCCCGCACCGCGATCTCCCGCTCCCTTCCGCGCGCTCGTGCCAGCAGCAATCCAGCCACGTTCGCGCACGTGATCACCAACACCATTCCTACCGCCACGGTCAGGATGTAAAGCGGCGTAGCGAGCCTTGACCGGATTCCGACCAGCGCCTGCTGCGCCGGCAACAAGACAATTTGTGGATCGTCATTTTCTTTCAACAATCGGCTTTTCGCCGTGCATTACCGAATTGCGGAAGAGGAGACTCGCCGCCGCTTGAGCTTGCTCGGCCCCGATCCCGTCCTTCAGCCGGGCAACCACTACGAGCCACCAATTCGCGGAATCATCGAGATCGCCCGCGCGCTGGCTGGTGATTTCTGGCGCCTTGGTCAGCGGTACCCACAGGTCCTGCGCTTTGCCCGGCGTCAATCGCGTAAATCCTGCGTCGGCAACTCCAATGATCCGAAAAGGAGAATTGTTGAGCCTTATGGTTGTTCCAATGGCCTCTTCCGATCCATGAAATTTCTTCTGCCAGTAACCGTAGTTCAAAACAACCACGGCCTCGGCACCGCGGCTCTCATCCGCTGTATCGAAAACTCGGCCCCGCGCCGGGTTCACGCCGAGCAGCTGGAAATAATCGCCAGAAACCACACCGGCCTGCGCCACGCTGGCCTGGCCAACTCCGCCAAAGACGACGCCTGTAGGGCCGGCAAAGGCCGCCGCAGCGGAAAAGATCTCCTTTCGCCTTCGCATCTCCTGAAACATTGGATAGGAAAGCGAGCAACCCCGCTTCCTTCCCGCTCGATTGGCAGGAACGGGCAAACAGTCTCCGTAACTGCTGGTCCCGCCGTTGTGCGTATCATTCGAGAGCCACTCTATCACCCTCAACCCGTTCGGATCCTGGATCGGCAGGGAACTCAGCATCACCGCATGCACGATGCTGAAAATGGCCGTATTCGCCCCAATGCCCAGGGCCAGTGTCAGGACGGCAATGGCCGTGAACCCCGGGCTTTTCCGCAGCATGCGCCATCCGAATCGCAAGTCCTGTATCACTCTGTCGGCGATTCCCACTCGCTTTGCTTGCCGGCACTCCTCTTTCGCCTGATCCATCCCGCCAAATTCGAGCCGCGCCCTGCGCATCGCCTTGGCCGGCGGCACGCATTCCCGCATCAAATCCTCGGCCCGCGCCTCCACATGGAACCGCAGTTCGGCCTCCATCTCGCGTTCCATGCGAGACCTTCCTAGATTCGCTTTGAGCCACGCCCAACCCCTGTGCCTTAGACGCATGACGTCAGGAGCACTCCTTGTTTCCTGCGGGGGGAAGAGACTTCTTGCACAGCCACATTCGAGCCTGAACAAACCGATAACGGAAAACCGAGACAGCGAAACGCTGCCTCACTCACACCGCAGCGCCACCATCGGATCGACTTGCATGGCGCGCCTGGCGGGGCCAATCGCCGCCGCGAGGCACACACCGACCAGCAGCAGAATCGCGCCAGCAATCGAGGCCGGATCCGAGCCGCCCACTTCGAACAGCATGGACTGAAACACTCGGCTCCCCGCCATTCCCATCGGCACTCCCAGCAAGGCCCCAAGCGCCAGCACCAGCCCTGCCTCTCGGGCCACCATCCACAGCACCGAGGAACGCGGTATCCCCAGCGCCATCCGCAGTCCGATCTCGTTGGTTCGCGTGGCAACGTTGTAGGCCATGGTTCCGTACAGCCCGACCGAAACGAGCAGGAGCACCAGCCCGCCGAACAACGCCGACAGCCGCGCCGCCATCACCTGGGAACCGAGCGTTTCTCCCACCAGGGCGTCCGCCGTCTCCGGGTCGTCCACCATCATCCCCGCATTCAGGTTGAGCACCGTCTTGCGCACGGTGTCTAGAAGCGCCCCGGGATTCTTGGCGCGTATCTCGAAATTGATCGCGCCCGTTTCATCAAAACCACCTGCGCTCAGCGGCGCGTACAACCTCTTTTTTGCCCGGGTTCTCACGTCGTGGTCGCGCACGTCTTTCGCGACGCCGATGATTTCGTAAGGCGGCGTGTTCGGATGTTCCGAGTCCTGTATTCCCACGGTATGTCCGAGCGGATTCCGGTCCCCGAAATACTGTTTCGCGAACGTCTCATTCACCACCGCCACACGAGCGCGGCGCGAAAAATCCTGCTGCGTAATCTCCCGCCCCATCACCATGGGCACACCGATGGTGCTGAAATAGTTCGGCCCGATTTCGTCATCCGCACTGTCCTTTTCGCCGTTCGTCGGCGGCGCTCCGTCCAGGAGAATCCTGTCCTCTGATTCGCTTCCGCTGTAGAGCCCGTTGGTCGAAGCAGTCGCTCCCTTTACTCCCGACAGCGCCGCGAACCGGTAGAGCAGCTCCTCGGTAGCATGGTGAAGCGACTCTCCCCGGTATCCGCTGGCGCCCAGGTCCACACGCACCAGCAGCAGCTTGTCGCGGCTATAGCCTAGGTCGGCCCCCTCGAGCTTCCAAAGGCTGCGCACCAATAGCCCCGCCCCCATCAGCACAAAGACCCCCATAGCGATTTGCGCTCCGAGCAGCAGACGGCCCGTCTGCAGCTTCATCCTTGGCCCCGAATGGCGCGCACCACTACCCAAAACTGTGCCCACTCCCACTTTCACAAACCGCAAGGCTGGGCCCAGGCCAAACAGCAGCGCGGCCAGGAAGCAAACCGCCGCCGTAAATCCCAACACCCGCCAATCCAGGTCGAGACGGTTTCTGACCCCGACCCCGGCCTCCGCCATGCGCACCAGAGCCGCCGCTCCCGACTTCGCCAGCAGCAAGCCCAGCGCGCCTCCGAGCGTCGCCAGAAGCAGGGATTCCGTGAGCAGCTGACGAATGACGCGGCCGGCGCCGGCACCGATGGCAAGCCGCACCGCCATCTCTTTCTGTCTCGCCGCCGAACGAGCCAACATCAGGTTGGCCACGTTGATGCATGCCACCACCAGAACCAGTCCCACCATCCCCATCAGCAGCCAGAGCGGCTGCCCGAACTCGGCGCGCACGTGCGACAGCCCTCGCCCTCCGTCTGAAACCTGTACATCAATCTTTTTGTTGCGCACGGCGTTTCGATCGTCGGCAGACAACATCGCCTCGAGCCGCCCGGTCAACGCCCGCCTCACAAGGCCGTCCAGGTTGGCCTTGGCCTGCCCCATCGTGACTCCCGGTTTCAGCCTCCCGACCAGCAGCAGCGAAGAAATGTTCGCAGTCTCCAGATACGGCTTCTCCGGCATCAGTTGCGGCTCCATCATCATCGGCGCCCAGACATCCGGCTGGTCTTCGACGACTTCGCCTTGGAATTTCGGTCCTGCGACTCCGATGATGGTCATCGGAATCCCGTTCAACTCCACGGTCTGCCCCACGACGCCCGCGCTTCCCGCAAACCGCTTTTGCCAATAACCATAACTGATCACCGCAACCGGATCGCTACCCGGCGCACCGCCGTCGCCGCTAACGAACGTTCGCCCGACGAGTGCTTCGACGCCTAGCGTTTCGAAATAGTTTTCGCTCACCACTCGCCCGTGTACGTCCTCCGCCCCCTTGTCAATCACGATTCGCGCGTTGTCCAGTCGGGAACTCGCCAGAAGCGAAGAGAACACCTGGTTCTGGTCGCGCGCCTCGCGGTACAACGGATAGGAAAACGAACTTGTGCCGGGCGTACCGTCGCTCCATGCATGCACACGCGTCGGATCGCCCACCGCCACCAACTGTTCAGGATGCTGTACGGCCAGCGGCCGCAGCAGCACCGCATTGATGACCGTAAAAATGGCCGCGTTCGCGCCGATGCCTAGGGCCAGCGTCAGCACCGCCACTGCCGTGAACCCCGGATTTTTGCGCAGCGTGCGCAGCCCAAAGCGCAGATCCTGTAGCGCGCTCTCCGCAAATCCAACGCCGCGCGCTGTGCGGCACTCTTCTTTCGCCCTGTCCATCCCGCCAAATTCCATTTGCGCCCTGCGCATCGCCTCCATCCGCGACACTCCCTCACGCATCAAATCCTCGGCGCGCGTCTCAAGATGGAAGCGCAGCTCCGCTTCCATCTCCCTCTCCATCTGCGATCTCCCGAGATTTGCGCGAACCCACGCCCGTATTCGCCCGATTGGCCTCACAATTCCTCCGCCTTTGCCGACAGAATCCCCGCAATCACTTCCGTCATCCGGTTCCACTTCTGCTCTTCGCTCTGCAGCCTCTTCCTTCCATCCGCCGTCAACCGGTAATACTTCGCTTTCCGCTTGTTCTCCGATTCGACCCATTCGCTCGCAATCCAGCCCTGATCCTCCAGCCGGTAGAGCGCCGGGTAGAGTGAACCCTGCTGGATCTCGAGCCGCCCGCCTGAAATCTGCTCGATCCGCAGCAGCACTCCGTACCCGTGCAGCGGTCCGAGCGACACCGCCTTCAAGATCAGCATGTCCAGCGTTCCCTGCAGCAACTCGATTTGCTTGTCCACACCGCCACCTTTCCTAGACAGTCTAGGAATCAATACGCCTCTTCTCCTAGACTGTCAAGGAGAGTCTTCCGCGCTCAGTTCCGAGGACGGCCGTCCATTCCTCTGCTCCGTCCCTTGCTTTCCCTCCTATACTCAATGCGATGGACCCGAAACAGCTCGCGCGCCAAATTTTCCACCGCACGCTCGGAGCCGTCGATCCCTCGGCCGCCGTGGAGCGCTGTCTTGCCATTTCGGGCGACACCTTGTGTTGCTCCGGTCAGGAGTTCGATTTGCGCGCTTTTCCCGATCTCCGCGTGCTCGCCGTGGGCAAGGCCGCGCACCGCATGCTCGACGGCCTTCTCGCCCTTCTTCCGCACCAGGAAAAACTCAGCGGTGTGGTCTCGGCTCCCACCGCTTCCGGCAAAAGCCGCAAGGGCTTCCAGTGCTTCGGGGGCGGCCATCCTGAACCGAACGCGGACAGTCTCCTCGCCGGCAAAGCCGCCGGCGAACTTGTTCGCAACTCCACCAGCGAGACGCTCGTCATCGTGCTGCTCTCTGGCGGCGGCTCGGCGCTCATGGAATCGCCGCTGCTCGGAACCCTCTCGCTCGCCGAAATCCGACAGATCAATCGCGTACTAGTCACTTCGGGCGCCTCCATCCACGAAATCAACTCCGTCCGGAAACACCTCTCCGCGGTAAAGGGAGGACGCCTGGCCCAGTCCGCTCATCCCGCCACCATCCTCACTCTTGCCATCAGCGACGTGCCCGTCGGGAGAGAATCGGCGCTCGCTTCCGGCCCCACTCTGCCTGATCCCACCACTTGTGCCGACGCTCTCGACGTCATCTCCAAATACCATCTGCGCGACGGCCTTCCCGCAGCGCTGCGCGTATGGATCGAAAGCGGAGCGATGCCTGAAACTCCCAAAGCCTCCGATCCGGTCTTCGGCAGCACCCGATTTGAATTGATTTTGGGCATGCACGAGCTTTTTCATGCCGCCCATCGCTTTGCGGAAGCGGAACACTTTATCGCCTGCTGCGATAACTCGACTGACGATTGGCCGGTCCGGAAGGCTGCCGGTGCATTGCTGTCTCAACTCGAAGGGCTGCAAACTGCAAATCCCACCAAGCCCGTGGCGCTCATCGCGGACGGTGAACTCAGCTCCCCGGTCACCGGTAACGGCCTGGGCGGGCGCGACTCCGCGTTCGTCCTCGCTTGTGTCGAAGAAATTGCCGGGAAGCCGATCGTGGTTTTGAGTGCGGGCACGGACGGCGTTGACGGCAACAGCCCGGCCGCGGGCGCCGTGGCCGACGGAAACACCCTCGCCCGGGCGCGGCACTCCGGCCTTGATCCCAAGGATTTTTTCGAGCGCAGCGACGCTTTTCGTTTCTTCGACCGGCTAGGCGACGCCATCGTTACCGGCCCCACCGGCAACAACCTCCGCGATTTGCGTCTCCTGCTTTCGTTTCCTTCGCCTGCAAAATGAAACCGCCGAAAAAAAAGAAGAGCCCTGGTTCCGGGGCTCTTCTCGATGGGATTGAGAGAATTCTACTTAACGAGGCTTCTGCGAGCTGTCAAGCATCATCAGCGATGAACCGCCTGAGGCCTCGCTCGCGGAACGTGCACCCGCTTCGAGCGTGAACAGCCCTTCGGTCGCCGATACGGCAAACAACGAACCGCTGTTGTTCGCTCGCACCAGAGGGAAGTAGCCTTCGGCCAACGGATCGCTCACACGCTGCCAGGTCTTGCCGCTGTCGAAGGAAGCGACCAGCCCGCGGCGCTGCAGCGCGACCAGGCGTGCATTTCCCGCACCCGCCGCATCCTGGAACTGCAGATCGCGGATGTCGGCGCGGTTCCAGTTGCGGCCCGCGTCGCGTGAAATGTACAGCCCCATGTTCGAGGTAATGAAGAGGTTATCGTCGTCCATGCGGCGCAGACGCAGATTGCCGGCCGAGGCGAACGCAAGTTCCTTGGCTTCCCAGTGCGCTCCGCCGTCAGCGGAGTAGAGAAGATTCTTCTGCGAAACGGCCCACAGCTGCGAGCCGTCGAGCGAAGCTTCCAGCGATTGAGCCGGAGATTTCACCAGCGCTTCGGACGCCGCGAGCTTCCAGGTCGCGCCCTTGTCGGTCGAAACCAGAACGCCGCCGGTCGTTGCCGCAAACCACTTGCTGCCGCCGTAGGTCAGTTCGTTCACCTGGAACGCCAGTTGCTGCGGCAGGCCCTTTTTGGGCAGAGGCTTTTTCGCGGCAGGCGCGGCTTTCTTGCCTTTCGCCGTGCTCTTTAGGGAACTCTGCGCAACCGCAGCCGGCGCTTCGGGAACGAACAACCCTGCCTTGACCCACTTGTTGGCGGTCTCGTCGTATTTCATTAAGCCGCCACTGGCCAGCGAAGCCCACCAACCGGTCGGCATGGCATAGACGTGCTTGATATCCGTCCGCTTCAGGCCGGGACCGAGTGTGGTCCAGCTGGTGCCGCCGTTTTTCGTGGCCAGAAAGGCATTGGTGTCAAAGGTCAGAACCACCAATGCGTGATCGGGATGTTCGCGGTCGATCGCCACATCGAGTACATGTTGGTGATGGAAACCGCTGTTCGCTGCAGCGAATGTCGCGCCGCCGTTTTCGCTGATCTGCACGCCTTCGCGCTCGGTGCCGATGATGATGCGCTGCGGATTGCGCGGATCGATCAGCATGGCGTTGACGACCCAGTCAAGCGGGGTCATGCGTTTCCACTGATCGGCGCCTTCGTTGGTCGTTTTCCAGAGTCCGCTGGTGGTTCCGGCATAGAGCGTTTGCGGATTCTCGGGATCCTGCCGAATCAGCTGTGTGCGGCGATAGATGAACGGGATGCCGCCGTAACGCTTCCAGTTTTGTCCCGCGTCCACGCTGCGGTAGATGCCGGAGCAAGCCGTCGCGTGCACGTTCGCAGGATTTAGAGGGTCGACGATCATGGTCATGACGTCGGAGTCGTCAATCATGCCGGCTTTGATGTTGGTCCAGGTCTTGCCGCCGTCGGTCGTCTTCCACGGGAGGTGATAGGTCCCGGCGTAAATGGTGTTGGAATCTTTCGGGTCGAACGCTAGCGAGTCAAAGTTGCGCAGATCCTCGTGCCCGGTCGGGGTAATGCGTTCCCAGGAGTTGCCATCGTCGGTCGAACGATAGACACCGGAGAGCGAGCCGGCCACGAAGAGCTTGGGATTGGTCGGCGACTGCGCCAATGCGCGCACGGTTTCTTTCGCCAGGCCGATGAGTTTCCAGGAATGCCCGGAGTCGTCGCTGCGATACACGCCGCCGCCGCCCGAATAGAGCGTCCAGGTGCTGGCATAGAGGCGCTTTGAATCGCGCGGGTCCACGATAATATGCGTGACAACATCGTCTTGGCCGGAACCGATTCGGCTCAGCAGGTTCCAGTGCTGGCCTTCATCGGATGAGAAAAAGACGTGGCCATCGGAGGTGCCGAGATAGATCTTGTTTACGTCCCGCGGGTCGGCTTCAAGCGAGATGACCGTCCCACCTGGCGGCCCGACCTGCCGCCACTGCTGCGCCGGGCTGGCTGCGGCGGCAGCCAACGCGAGCGCCATGGCGCCAAACCACTTCGAGTTGATTGGCATACGCTGGAGATTCTCCCAAAAGGGGGCTTGAGCCCACAAGGCTGGAGTGTAGGCTATGTGCCTCGGACTCGCGCCTGTCCTTAGGACCAGATTCGGGGCAGCCTAGTTATAGTTCTAGTACCTTGTTTCGGGGTTTTGTCAGGAATGCAACTTTCCTTCCATTCGCGTGTTCTATCAACATCAGAGGGTCTTGTCCTCCCGGCGGAAGCGCGGTTTTTGCGCTTCCAGAGTGAGGGGATTTTGGCATGAACAGCAAACCGTTTTTCACAAAAACCAGGCTTCTCGGGTTCGCTATGGTCGGCCTCCTTTCACTAGGGGCGACGAGGCTTCTGGCGCAGGATCCGAACCAGCAGGGATCTCAGGACCCGGGCTATAACGACATGAATTACAACGGCGATCCGCAGCAGGACCCTCCGTCGCGGGTTGCGCGCTTGAGCTACATCGATGGCAGCGTTTCCTTCCAGCCCGGCGGTCAGGGCGAGTGGGGAGCGGCCACGCGCAATCGTCCGGTAACGATCGGCGACAAGATCTGGTCCGACAACAATGCGCGCGCCGAGCTACAAGCTGGCCAGGCTTCGATCCACATCTCCAGCATGACCGCGCTTTCTTTCTTGAATCTCGACGATCAAACCACGCAGATGCGCTTGGCGGAAGGCACGATCCGGTTTCGCGTCCGGGAGATGCGTGAAGGCGACGTCTACGAGGTGGATACGCCGAATGTCGCGTTCACGGTGACCCAGGCCGGCGCGTTTCGCGTGGAAGTGAACGAAAACGGCGACGGCACTCGGGTAACCGCGATTCGCGGTGAAGGTCAGGTGGTCGCAAACGGGCAGACCTACACCCTTCGTGCCGGCGAGCGCGGCGAATTCAACGGAAACGACAACGTTAGTTACTTCGTAGCCAGCGCGCCCGCTGCCGACGATTTTGATCGCTGGTCGGACGACCGCGACCGCCGCGACGACGATTCGATTTCCGCGAAGTATGTTTCTCGCGACGTGCCGGGCTATGCCGATTTGGACGACAACGGCAGCTGGAGCGAGGAACCGGACTACGGTCCGGTTTGGTATCCGAACGCGGTCGACGCTGGCTGGGCTCCCTATAGCTACGGCTATTGGAACTACATTGGACCCTGGGGCTGGACGTGGGTGGACTATTCTCCCTGGGGCTTTGCGCCGTATCACTACGGGCGCTGGGCCTTCATTGGCAGCCGCTGGGGCTGGTGCCCGGGTCCTTACTACGCTCGTCCGATCTATGGCCCTGCCTTTGTCGGCTTTCTCGGCGGCTCGCACTGGGGCGTCGGATTTTCCTTTGGCGGCGGATGGGGTGCCGGAATCGGCTGGTTCCCGCTCGGGCCGAGCGAATGCTATCGCCCCTGGTACCGGACAAGCAACGCCTACTACCACAACGTGAACGCCCGTAACACCTATATTCGGAACACGAACGTGTTCAACACTCGCGTCAACAACTACGCCTACGCGCACAACGTGCGCGCGGTGACCGTGGCGTCGAGAAACAATTTCGTGGCCGGGCAGGCCATCGATCGCGGAGCATTCCGCGTCAGCCAAGCAAGCTTGCGCGGCGCGCAAGTGATGAACCGGGCGAACTTTGCTCCTACCCGCCAGAGCTTCATGGGCGCAGCGTCGCATAGCGGAAGTATCGCGCGTCCTTCGCAGGCCATCGAGAATCGCTACGTGGTCGCGCACAATGCACCGGCAGCCGCGGCTTCGCGTATGCCCGTAAGGACATTGGGTAATGGAAACAATTTCGGGCGCGGATTTGACAACAACCGTCAGGCGATCGGGCGCGCAGCACAAATGAACGCTGCAACGAATCGCCCGTCGTTTGCCAACGGGAACATGAATCGTGGAAATGGCAACGGCGGGTTCCACTCCGATACCAACCGGCCGAACTCTGCCGGGAACCGTGTGGGCGGCAACCAAAGCACTCCGGATCGAGGCCCGTCAAACCAGGGCCGCGGCGGATGGGATAACAATCAAGCCGGCATGACGGCGCGCCAGAGCGAGCTTGCGCAGGACAAGCCGCAGTCGTACATGCGCAGGGCACCCGAATCCGGCAACGGGCGCACCTGGTCGGCGCAGGGCAACATGACCGATCGCGGCCGGGCGCCAGCCGGGTTTGCTTCGGACGCACGGAACAATTCGCCGCGCGACAATGCACCCAATCGTCCGCCGGATGCTTCCGCGAACCGAGGCTCGTCGGAAGATGGAACGCGCAACAGCCACATGATTCACGGTGATCGTCCGTCGTGGGCCGCCGGCTCGAATCGGGTGAACGGCTCGTATGCCGCCGGCGGTAATCGCACGGACGGCAACGGCCGCACCTACAATCCGCCGCAACACGGATCGGGCGGCTTCAGCAGCGATCGTCCCGCGAACCGCGGCAGTGGCAATGCCCGCTTCTACAATCCGCCCGAGCGCAGTTACGGCGGAATGCACGATCGCCCGTCATCCTACAACATGGGTGGAAATCGCAGCTACTCGCAGCCGAATTACGGCAACCGCGGAGCTTCGCAGCCTAACTTTGGTAGCCGCAGCGCGCAGCCCTCCTTCGGTAACCACGGGTTCTCGCAGCCGCATTATTCCGCACCGAGCCGCAGTTACGGTGGCGGGGGCGGCGGCCGGCCGAGCGGCGGAGGAGCTCCGCGTAGTTCCGGCGGTGGCAGTCCGCACGGCGGCGGCTCTTCACACGGTCGTCACTAAACACAGTGTAGAAGAAAACCCTTCGCCGCATCCTCGCCGGCTTTTGCGAAGCCTGCTTTTTCGAATGGACTTCCGGCCACCGCAACTCCTACTGCAAATTCGGGTTATATCGCGTAGCTACACAGTATCCCGTCGGGTGATTCCCGTCTGGAAACTGCGGTGAATTCCCAATGTCTTCTGACCCTAAGTCCGGTGCTAGTGTGAAGGGAAGCTAAGCCTCGTTCCCCGAACGGTATTACCAAGCGCGGTCTCGGGTCTTCGTCGCGCTTCAGGAGAGATCGAACATGCGCTTTACCCCGATATGGTGCACGAAATGGCTTGCTGCGTTGGCAGCGATCCTCACTCTTACACTTCTGGGGGCGCCGTCGCGCTCTCTGGCACAGAGCCAGCCGCCCTATCAGGACCAACCGGGCGATGACCAAGACGATCCGCCGACGCGCGCCGCGCGGCTCAGTTACACGGGCGGCGCCGTATCGTTTGCTCCGGCCGGGTCTGACGAATGGGTAGATGCGGTTGTGAACCGCCCGATGACCACCGGCGACAAACTGTGGACGGACCAGGGCGCGCGAGCCGAACTTCGCGTGGACGCCTACGCCTTTCGCCTGGGGCAAATGACGGGCTTTTCCTTCCTCAACCTTGACGATCGGACGGTGCAAATCCGGCTGACGGAAGGCACGGTGAACGTTCGCGTTCGCCGCCTCGATCAGGATCAGACGCTTGAAATCGACACACCGAATATCGCCTTCAACGTTTTGCGTCCGGGTTCCTACCGCATCAGCGTGAATGAAAACGGCGACTCCACCATCGTCAACGTGCGCGATGGCCAGGGCGAAGTCACAGGCGGCAACTCCGCCTATCCGATTCACGCCGGCCAATCGGCAACCTTTGAAGGCACCGATCAGTTGAGCGCCGACGTTGAAGGTTATCCCGGCGACGACGACTTTGACCGCTGGTGCTATGACCGCGACAATCGCTGGGAGCACTCGCAGTCGGCGCGTTATGTCTCGGATGACGTGGTCGGATACGAAGACCTGGACGAATATGGCGGTTGGCGTCCGGTACCGGAATACGGCACAGTCTGGTTTCCGCACACGACGATTGTGGGCTGGCAGCCCTATCGCTACGGCCACTGGGTCTGGATTTCGCCGTGGGGCTGGACCTGGGTTGACGATGCGCCCTGGGGCTTTGCGCCCTTCCACTATGGCCGCTGGGTTTCCGTCGGCGGTGTTTGGGGCTGGGTGCCGGTTGCGCCCCGGCCCGCGGTAGTAACGGTTGCCTACGTTCGCCCGGTTTATGCGCCCGCGCTCGTCGCCTGGGTTGGCGGACCGCACTTCGGTGTGAGCATTGGCGTAGGCGGCGGCGGAGTGGCCTGGTTTCCGCTGGGTCCGCGTGACGTTTACTGCCCGTCCTACCACGTCACGCCGCGCTATGTGGAACACGTGAACGTCTACAACACCACGATCATCAATCGTACGCAGGTAACCAACGTCTATAACACCGTTTACGTGCAAAAGAACGTTACCAATATCAACTACCAGAACCGGAACTATGTGACCGCAACCTCGCAGGCTTCGTTTACTTCGGCGCAGCCCGTCGGACGCAATATGCTTCGCGTGGATTCGCGGGAAGTGGCTTCAGCACAGGTTTCGCCGTTGACGCCGGCCGTGGCTCCGCAGCAGCGCAGCGTCCTGGGCTCCGGCGCCCAAACACGCGTTCGCCCGCCTGCGCAAGCCGTTGCCCGTCCCGTCGTGGCGAAGACCCCGCCTCCTCCGCCGGTCGCGCCCGTGAATCGTCAACTGCAGCAGGTCCAAGCGAACGGCGGCCGACCCGTGG